>Ga0114970_10002118_pt1 | contig 14897 bp, 12 predicted proteins | sample M_140205_XF_Meta_FD_87030 | JGI IMG/M metagenome (GOLD analysis project Ga0114970, IMG submission 87030) | Freshwater microbial communities from Lake Montjoie, Canada to study carbon cycling - M_140205_XF_MetaG | ecosystem: Environmental > Aquatic > Freshwater > Lake | place: Lake Montjoie... | reverse complement strand
CTTCAAAGCAAATGGAGATTTGATGGCGGGCTCGTATGATCTAGTTCTCAATTCAACAGTTGCCAGATGTCTTTATGGATTTACTAAGGCACCCATTGGAGCAAAGATTTCCATCATCAATGCCGATGGAACAAATCAAGTTGCGACCACAATTATAAGTGAAAAAGATGGCTTCTTTAGAATGGGCGCTTACGGTTTTGGTTTTTCTTCACCAACTATCAAAATGAAGATAACTCAAGCAAAAGCAGTGATACCTAAGAAAAAGGGTTAGCGAACCTTCGGTGCGCGTGTTGGCATCGGACCTTTTGGAATTGGTATTGAAAGACCGCCAACAGCTTTGAGGCGTGCACGAACTTCACGCATTTGCTGGGCAGATAAAGTCTTCTTCAGTTTTGTAACTTCCTTCTGCAATTTACGAAGTTCTACGCGACCTTCGCCCTCTCCAACAATAATTTCAATGATTGGAACACCTGGTGCAAAGCGCTCGGTTTTCTTACGCTCTTCTTGCAACATTTGGCGAATGCCATTTCCTCCTTCACCAGTCAAAACAATTCCACCGCGACCAACGCTGCGATGGACCATATCTTGATTGCGAGCAACAGCTACAGCAGGAGTTGTTGTCCAACCTTTGCGAATTGCCATAAGAACACTTGCGCCAGCGCCCATTTGACCCTCAATGGAGGCGTAAGCAGCGCTGCCAGCTACGCGAGTAAAGAAAAACATTGTTGCAAGAACTGCTACAGGAAGTGTTACAAAACCAACATAGACAGGGTGTCCAAGTGCAAAACCAATTCCAATTCCGATCAACCAAGCAACAAGGAAGATGGCGATCAGTGCTGCGCCGATCCATGGCTTGACGCTCTTCGTAACTGAGTACGCGTCGCGGAATGTTTGGAAACGTGGGATTTTGAACTTTGGCTTCTTCATGGGCGCTACTTTAGTGGAGCAGGTGCAGTACCACCAAGACGAGCAGGCGCCCAGCGTTGGCCCACGTGGCTATCAGGGTATCGATTTTGAACTTCATGGAGCATTGCAATCAAATTTTCGCGAAGTTTTGCTTCAGCGGCATCAACATCATCTCCGCGTTCGAAATGCATGGGGGTACCAAAAGAAACGAAAACTGGGTAATTTTTGCGACGTAAATCTTTTTTTAGACCCTTAGTCCAAATTCGTTGGCTGCCCCAAATAATTGTAGGTATAACAGGAACACCGGCTCCCATTGCTAAACGGATAGCACCTGATTTCAACTCTTTGATTTCAAAACTTGTTGAGGTTGTTCCTTCAGGAAAAATTCCAACAATTTCACCCGCCTTGAGTGCGCGTAATGCTGCGACAAAAGAGCCGGAACCATTCTCGCGATCAACGCTGATGTGGTGCATACCGCGCATCAACGGCCCTGCAACATTGTGGGCAAATATTTCTTTCTTCGCCATAAAACGGATGTAGCGATCAACAGGCAGTGCTGCAGTGCCAACGAGTGCAAAATCTAAATAGCTCACATGATTGATGGCAAGAATGGCGCCACCTTTGCGTGGAATATTCGTATCGCCTGCAAAGTTGAGTTGTAGCCCTAAATATTTCCAGAAAGCCTTGATGACACCAATAACTGGGGGATAAACAAGATCAGCCACGTGATGCTTTAGCTTCCATCGCTTGCTTATAGAGTCTTCCCGCGCGATAACTTGAGCGCACAAGTGGGCCACTCATCACTCCGAGGAAGCCAATTTCCTCTGCCTCTTTTGCATGCTCAACAAATTCTTCTGGCTTTACCCAACGCTCAACTGGATGGTGCGTAATTGTTGGACGAAGGTATTGAGTAATAGTTACAAGGTCGCAACCTGCATCGCGCAAATCTTGAAGTGCCTGAACAACTTCTTCATGTGTCTCTCCAAGACCAAGGATTAAGTTTGATTTTGTAATCAATCCAAAGTCACGAGACATTCCGATTACTTTTAGTGAATTGTCATAGGAAAAACCGGTACGTATTTGTTTGAAAATACGGGGGACTGTCTCTAAGTTATGAGCAAAGACCTCAGGGCGAGTTTCAAAGATCTGGTTGAGAAGTTCAGGCTTTGCATGGAAATCTGGTGCAAGCATTTCAACGCCGCATCCTGGATTGAGTTCGTGAACTTGGAGAATCGTTTCGGCATAGAGCCAGGCACCTTCATCGTCTAGATCGTCGCGAGTAACGCCCGTAATAGTTGCGTACTTCAATCCCATTGCTTTTACAGATTCGCCAACTTTGCGTGGCTCGCTGCGATCGAGTGCATCTGGCTTTCCAGTATCGATATTACAAAAACCACAACGGCGTGTGCACTTATCGCCACCGATTAAAAATGTCGCTTCTTTATCTTCCCAGCATTCAAAAATATTTGGACATGCTGCTTCTTGGCAGACAGTGTGTAAGCCTTCACTTTTGACGAGTGTGCGTAGGCGTGTGTATTCAGGACCCATATTGGCGCGAGTCTTAATCCATTCAGGTTTGCGCTCAATGGGTACAAGTGAGTTGCGTGCTTCAACACGAAGCAACTTGCGACCCTCTGGTGCCAATGTCATGCGCTTACCTCTCCTAGAGCGTCAATCATATGGCGCTGCACTAGGGGAGCAACTTCACTCACGCTTATATCCCTGCCTAATTCCTTTGCCAAAGAGGTGACATCAGCATCTGCGATGCCACAAGGGATGATTTGCCCAAAGGCGCTCATATCTGGATTCACGTTGAGTGCGAAACCGTGCATTGTTACACCTCTAGCAACGCGGATTCCAATAGCTGCAATTTTTCTCTCTCCGCGTTCATCTACAACCCACACACCAGAGCGTTTAGAAATACATTGTGTAGTGATTCCAAATTCTTTGCATACTTTAATAAGGGCAGCTTCGATAGTTCGAACAAAACCAACTAGCTCATGCGGATTTGCAAGACGAACAATTGGATAGCCAACTAATTGACCAGGTCCATGCCATGTAATTTTTCCACCGCGATCTACATCGACAACTGGTGTTCCATCCATTGGCTTTTCGCTCTCTAATGTGCGACGCCCTGCTGTATAAACGGATGGATGTTCTAAAAGCATGAGTGTGTTTGCAGCAGTCGACTGAGAAATCTCTGAATGAATTGCTCGCTGCGTGGCTAAAGCACTGTGATATTCAACTAACCCTGCGTGAATAACGCGTATCTCATCGGTCGCTGATGATACTAATTGAGCCACAAGACCAGCCTAAAGGTAAGATTGCGCCCATACCAATTTGAGAGGGTTTTAATCGTGTCAATCAATACTGTCCAAAAGAGCCGTAAGCCATTTGCGATTGCCATGCTGGTGGTGATTATTTGGTTCATGATCGCCGGAGTGTTCGGCCCGCTTTTTGGAAAGCTGAGCTCAGTCCAAGAAAATAATAACTCATCCTTCTTGCCAAAAGGCGCTGAAGCCACACAGGCTGCCGATGTGATTGCGACATTTTCAACAAAGGAATCTTTCAATTTCCCAACGTTAATTTTATTTGAAGGTAAATCAACACCAGCAACTTTTGAGGCAATTAATGCACATATGCTCACAGTAGGTGGCCTTACACTCGATGGAACTACTGCAAAGATTTCAGATTATCTTGCACCAGGTGAACGAATTTCTGTTTTTCCATCACAAGATGGCGCTGCGATATTGGCAAATGTTCCATTGGATGGACAAGCAATTAGCAAAACTCTTCCAAATGATAAGCCAGTGCTCCCGGCTCTCATTAAAGCATTACGTGAAGATGTGAAACCAATTGCCGAAGCGAACGGATATACGCATTACGTCACGGGCCCGGGTGGATTACTTGGCGATCTCTTCGCTGCTTTTGGAACCCTAGATTCTTCTTTGCTGCTCACAACTTTGGGCGTCGTCGCAATTATTCTCATCGTTGTATATCGCTCACCAATTTTGTGGATCATTCCTCTTCTATCCTCCTTGTTTGCACTATCTACAGCCGGGGGAATCGTTTATCTACTTGCAAAGAAAAATATCATTGATGTGGATGGGCAATCGCAAGGAATTCTTTCAGTGCTTGTTATCGGAGCGGCAACGGATTATGCGCTCTTGCTCATAGCGCGCTATCGCGAAGAATTACATTTACACGCAAGCAGATTCGATGCGATGCGTGCCGCATACAAAGGAGTATGGGAGCCGATTTTGGCTTCGGGATCAACAGTTTCGATTTCTCTTCTCATTCTGCTCTTTAGTCAGCTAACAAATACAGCAGGTCTCGGACCAATTGGTGCCATCGGAATTGTCTGTTCAATGTTTACGATTCTGACTCTGCTACCAGCACTTCTATTGGTATTTGGTCGTTGGATTTTCTGGCCACGTCGCCCATTATTCGATGGTGATGATCATGTGATGTCTGGACCTTGGTCCAAAGTTGCCAATGGTATTGGTCGCAATCCCCGCAGAGCATGGGCAATTACCGGTGTTATTCTCATAGCTTTTGCTCTTGCATCAACGACATTGAAAGCAGATGGAATCGGCACAGTCGATACATTTACTGGAAATCCAGAATCTGTTGTTGGTCAAAAATTATTGGTCAAACATTTCCCTGGTGGCCAGGGTGATCCAACTCAGGTTGTTATCAACGCTGAAAAGATTGCTGCTGTGACAGCAGCCGTAAAGGGCGCACCAGGGGTTACAAATGTTGTTCCAACTCTTGATGGGATTCCAATGCCAGGAGAGCCATTACCGCCGGTAAAGATTGTAAATGGAAAAGCAATATTGAATCTAACGCTAGATAAGGCTCCAGATAGCGTGGAAGCTGGAAATGAAGTTCCCGAGATTCGAAGACTGGCGAAGGCCGCTGATGCAACCGCTCTAGTGGGCGGAACAAGTGCAGTCTATTTTGATATTCGTACAGCGAATAATCAAGATAACAGAACAATTATTCCGATCATTCTCTTTGTTATTACTTTGATCCTTGGACTTCTACTTCGAAGTATCCTCAGTGCAATTCTGCTACTCGGAACAGTTGTGCTTTCATACTTTGCAACTCTTGGAGTATGCGCACTTGTCTTCAACCATGTATTTGGTTTTGCGGGAGGTGATAACTCGTTCCCACTCTTCGTATTCATCTTCCTTGTTGCACTGGGAATTGATTACAACATCTTCCTTATGACTCGTGTCCGCGAAGAGAGTATGAAGATTGGTACCCGAGCGGGTGTAATCAAGGGTGTAACTGTTACGGGCTCTGTTATTACTTCAGCTGGAATTGTCCTTGCTGCAACATTTGCAGTTCTTGGATTACTGCCATTAGTACCTCTTGCAGAGTTAGGCTTTGCCGTTGCATTTGGTGTTCTCTTGGATACCATCATTGTTCGCTCTGTTCTTGTACCTGCATTGGTGCATACAATCGGGCCAAAGATCTGGTGGCCTTCAAAACTTCAACACGAAAAGGTGTAACTCATGGCTCTACGCGTTGGAATCGCGGGCTACGGTTTAGCAGGTCGCTATTTCCACGCGCCATTGCTCAAGGGGTGCGGTTTTGATGTCGTTGGGATTCAAACAAGTAATGCAGAGAGAAAATCACATGCACTTGCCGATTTTCCATCAACAAAAGTTGTTACAACTGTTGAAGAGCTAGTTGCTCTTGGACTGGATTTAGTTGTTGTCGCTTCTGCCAATGTGGCTCACGCACACGATGCCTACCTTGCAATCGATGCTGGAATTCCTGTAGTTGTTGATAAGCCAATGGGTCGCACATATGAGGAAACGAAGGCAATTGTTGATTATGCGAAGAAAGCGAATGTACCTGTTACAACATTTTTCAATCGTCGCTGGGATAGTGATGCACTGACAATCAAAAAAGTTATTGCTAGCGGCGTACTGGGAAAAATATTTAGACTTGATTCACGTTTCGAACGTTTTCGCCCGGATGTAAATAATTCATCGTGGCGCGAAACTATGTCACCGGCCGATGGTGGGGGACAGCTCATTGATCTTCAGCCTCATTTGATCTCAACTTCTATGCAATGGCTCGGCACTCCAGAACTTGTAAGTTCGAGTGTTCGATCTATTCGCGGTGGCGCCGATGATGATTCAGTCCTTGTCATCAAATATTCAGGCGGTGCAGTTGGTTATTTATCGGCGAGTGCAATCGTTGGAGCACCTGGTCCACGCATTCGTTTACTTGGAAGCAAAGGTGCACTTGTTGTCAATGATTTAGATCCGCAAGAAGATTTGTTGCGTACAGGAAAGTATCCAGAAGGTGGCACCTGGACATTGCCATCGAAATCAAAGACTTTTATTTATCACGGCGATGAAGTTGAAGAGATTGATTCAGAACCTGGAAATTACGCCCACTTCTATTTAGAAGTAGCAGGCGCTATTGCAGGAAAGAATGCGTGGCCAGTTAGTACAGAGGATGCACTCCTTGTTGCAAAGATTGTTGACCAGGCACGAGCCCAATCAATTCATGGCTAAACCAGTAGTAGTAATTGGTGCTGGCCTTGCAGGAATTTCTGCAGCTCTTCATCTAGAGAAAAATAATCGTGAAGTTATCGTTCTTGAAAGTAGCGATCGAGCAGGAGGGCGAGTCGCAACTGACCGCATTGACGGATACTTATGCGATAGAGGTTTTCAACTTATCAATGCTAAATATCCGGCCCTTCAAGAGTTAGATGTAATCAAGGAAATTGATTTTATAAAAGCACCACGCATTGTCGAAGTTGCCATGGGCACAGCCCGCTTTGCACTCGGTGATCCACGAGTCTCTCCGTGGAGCGCACTCGAAAGAGCAACAGGAACGCTGCCTGAGAAGTTAGCACTTATTCGTTATTTACTAACAAAAAATGTTTCTAGTAAATCCATCGGAGAAGAACTACGTGCTGCAGGAACGGGCAATCTTTACTCTCGAGTTCTGGAACCATTTTTATCTGGTGTATTTCTTGCATCCCCAGATCGCGTAGATGCCATTTATGGAAAGAGCGTAATTAAAAGTTTTGTAAGTGGTTCACCAGGAGTTCCTCGACATGGCGTGGGGGAGTTGAGCAAGACGCTTAGTTCACGACTACGTGATCTTCGATTGGGTAATCGCGTTGAGGCAATTCGAGGAAGTATCGTCGAAACCAATAACGAATCGATAGATGCGAGTGAAATTATTGTGTCAACAGATGCAACTACGGCTTCTCAGTTATTGGATCTTCGAGATATCCCAGCATTAGTTGGTTGCACGACCTGGTATCACAGCGTGGATTCGGCTAGTCGAAATGCTCGCTTGATTATTGATGGGCAAGGGCGAGGACCAGTTATGAACACCTTAGCAATTTCAAAGATTTCATCTTCATATGCACCAGCTGGTAAGGATCTAATTTCTACAACAACTCCACTCTCGATTACAGAGAGTGAAACGCGCAGACATCTCTCTCTTATGTGGGGATGCGATACGCGCGATTGGGAACTTGTCGCAAAGTATGAAATTCCAAGTGCTCTTCCATTGCAATCAGTGGACCGTGCACTTTCTCAAAGTGTTCTAGTTCGTGAGAATGTGTATTGCATTGGTGATCATCGAAGCACTCCATCACAACAAGGTGCGCTATTTACTGGGAGCTTAGCTGCGCAGTTAATCCTCAATAAGTAGTGGCAGCGCCTCTGAGATATGGGGGTAATCAAAGACAAACCCAGCATCGAGTAGTCCTTGTGGAATTACTTTCTTAGAACCCAATATTTCGCTAGAGAATCCGCCGAGTGCAATCTTTAGTGCGATGGCAGGCGCTGGAAAGAGTGCAGGGCGATGAAGCGCGCGAGCAAGTGCGCTAGTAAATTCTTGATTAGTCACTGGATTTGGTGAGGTTAGATTGAGGGGTCCAGAGATATCGTTTTCTAGTGCAAAAACAATTGCACGGATTTGATCGTGCAAAGTAATCCATGACCACCATTGCTTACCGTTGCCAAGTTTGCCACCCAGACCAAAACGAAAGAGTGGCAACATACGACCGAGTGCGCCACCAGTTGGATCTAGAACTAAACCAGTGCGAATCTTTACAGTGCGAACATCTCCTGCAAGATCTGCAGCGCTTTCCCATTCGCGACATACAGCGGCTAGAAAATCATCGCCAGACTTATCGGATTCAACAACTGGGCGGTTGCCACTCTCGCCATACCAACCAATAGCACTAGCTGAAATAAAAACTTGTGGTTTTACAAGTGCAACAGCTTGTGCGATTGCAGTTGTTCCTAGTAAACGAGAATTGAGAATCTGACTCTTATATTTTTTAGTCCAACGCTTATCGCCAACACCGACTCCTGCCAAGTGAATTACAGCGTTGACGCCTGTGAGTGCGTTGGTATCCACATATCCAGTGTGTGGATCCCATTGAATTTCATCTGGTGAAACGGGTGCACGACGAACAAGGCGTTGAACCGTATGTCCCTCACTTTTTAGATGACCAACGAGGGCTGTGCCAATCAAACCGGAGGAACCGGTGATTGCGATTCTCTGTGGGACAGCCATAAAAAGTTAGAGTCCCAAATCAGATTCGAATGCTCCACCTTCAAGACGCTCTTTGAGCGTTACAAGGAAGCGTGCAGCATCTGCGCCATCGACAACACGGTGATCATATGAAAGACCGAGATAAACCATTGAACGGATTGCAATTGTCTCTCCGCCATCTTCACCCTTTACAACCATTGGACGCTTTACAACTGCGCCAAGACCAAGGATTGCCACTTGTGGTTGATTAACAATTGGTGTGTCAAAGAGCGCTCCGCGACTTCCTGTATTTGTCAGCGTAAACGTTCCACCGCCGAGTTCGTCTGGAGTTACTTTGTTATCACGTGTACGTGCTGCAAGATCTGCAATCTTTCGTGCAACGCCACCCATGTTCAAATCACCAGCATTGTGAATAACAGGAACGAGTAATCCGCGCTCTGTATCAACTGCAATACCAAGATGTTCTGCGCCGTGATACGTAATTTGATCACCTTCAACGGATGAGTTGAGCACTGGATGCTGTTTGAGTGCTTCACATACTGCGACTGCAAAGAATGGAAGATATGAAAGCTTTACGCCCTCACGTGCTTCAAATGTTGCTTTTGAACGATCGCGCAGTCGAGAAATTTTTGTAACATCTACTTCAATAACCGTTGTGAGTTGGGCACTTACTTGAAGTGATTCCACCATGCGTGAAGCAATAACTTTGCGAAGTCGAGACATTGTCACAGTTGTTCCGCGAAGCGGAGAGGTTGCAACAGCTGCTGGCTTTGCAGCCGATGGGGTCGATGTAACAGGAGCTGCTGCTTGTGCAACAGGTGCACTCTTTGGAGCAGCGGCAACTAAATCTTCTTTACGAATACGACCACCAATTCCGGTGCCCTTTACAGTTGCAAGATTGACGCCGAGTTCATTAGCAAGTTTGCGAACTAGGGGAGTGACGTACGCATCCACTGGTTGCGAAATAGGTGCTTGCGCAACAGGGGCAGCGGCAACGGGTGCTGCAACAACAGGTGCAGGTGCAGCAGCTACTGGTGCAGGTGCAGCAGCTACTGGTGCAGGTGGTGGAGTCGGAGCGGCAGTGACTTGTGCGCCTGCACCACCGATAAGACCAAGGCGTGCACCGACTGGAACAGTTGTATCAACCGTTACATCGATAGCAAGAAGAGTTCCTGCAACAGGAGATGGAATCTCTGTATCTACTTTGTCTGTTGAAACTTCAAGGAGTGCTTCATCAACTGCAACAGAGTCACCGATATTTTTTAGCCATCGTGTAACAGTTCCTTCGCTTACGCTCTCACCCAGTGCCGGCATTGTGATGACAGTTCCCGATCCTGAGGCTGCTGGAGCAACAGGTGAAGGGTTCGCAACAACTGGAGCTGCGGCAACAGGTGCTACAGGTGGAGGAGTAGGCGCTGCAACTGGAGCGACTGGTGCAGGTGCTGATGCACCAGCGCTATCAGCGATGATTGCAAGTTCTGCGCCAACGGCAACAGTTTGATCAATTCCAACAACAATTTTTGTAAGGATTCCTGCAACAGGTGATGGAATCTCTGTATCTACTTTGTCGGTTGATACTTCAAGGAGTGGTTCATCGACATTGACATGATCGCCTTCGGCTTTGAGCCAACGTGTAACTGTTCCTTCACTCACGCTCTCGCCGAGTGCTGGCATAGTGACTGAGAATGTCATTGTTATTTCTCCTCGTTATCCGTGTGCATGAAGCGGTTTACCTGCGAGTGCCATATGTGCTTCACCCATTGCTTCAGAAAGCGTTGGATGTGCGTGAATCAATGGAGCAACATCGCTAGCCGATGCTTCCCAATTGAAAATAAGTTCTGCTTCAGCAAGTAGTTCGCCAACTCGTGCACCGACCATATGAATTCCTAGAACCGGACCATCTTTTTGGGCAACAAGTTTGATTGAACCTGCAGTACGCAAAATTTGTGCTTTACCATTTCCTGCTAAGTCGTAGTTGAGTTCAATAACATCGTAACCGCGCTCTTTTGCAATCGCAGTTGTTAGACCAACGGATGCAACTTCAGGTTCTGAATAAGTAACGCGAGGCACACCGTCGTAATTGATAGCGCGAGGATTGAGTCCTGCAATCTCCTCTGCGACCAAGATACCTTCGGCAAAACCAACGTGAGCGAGTTGAAGAGTTGGGATCAAATCTCCGACTGCCCAAATTCCAGGGATATTTGTACGGCATTTATCATCGACTAGGACAAAGCCGCGATCCATGGTGATGCCTTGCCCCTCATAGCCAAGATTTGCTGAAACAGGGCCGCGACCAACGGCAACGAGGAGAACTTCTGCGGTAAATGACTTGCCATCTTCTAGTGTGACAGTGACGCCATCGGCTGAGACGGTATGAGACTTAAAACGAGTGCCAAGTTCAAAATTGATTCCGCGCTTTCTAAATGCGCGCTCGAGTTGCTTACTAGAAGATTCATCTTCTAATGGAACGAGGTGTGGTAATCCTTCAATAATTGTTACATCGCTGCCAAAAGATTTCCAGACTGATGCAAATTCAGAACCAATTACTCCGCCACCTAAGACGATGACACTCTTCGGTACATAATCCAACTTTGTCGCATGATCTGAAGTCATTACCTTCACGCCATCAATGTCTAGGCCAGGTAGTGAGCGCGCATAAGAGCCTGTCGCAAGAATGATATTTTTGCCAGTTATTTTCTCGCCATTGACTTCGATTGTGTCTTTAGCAATGAGCTTTCCGTGGCCTTCGATATATGTAATGTTTCGAGACTTTACGAGTCCTTGCAAACCTTTATGTAATTTAGAAATCACACCATCTTTGTAACTATTTACGGCTGGCATATCCATTGAAAGGAATTGAGCGTTGACTCCGAAGTGGTTTGCATCTCGAGCACCATCAGCAATTTCGCCTGAGTGAAGCAGCGCCTTTGTTGGGATGCATCCGCGGTGTAGACAGGTTCCGCCTAATTTATCTGCTTCGATCAGAGCGACGCTGAGGCCAAGTTGTGCGCTTCTCAGTGCGCATGCATAACCTCCGCTGCCGCCGCCAAGAATTACTAGATCGAAAACCGACACATCAAACTCCCATCACCATCGAGTGGTACTTACCTATCTTGCCAGTCTTGGCTCACATTACCGAACTGAGGCTTGCTCAGCCAGAACGATAAGTGAACGCATAGCCACTCCTGTGCCCCCTACTGGTGTGTAGCCATGTGCCTTTGCATCATTGAAGGCAGGACCTGCGATATCTAAATGTAGCCAAGGGAGTTCAGGATTGATGAAATCTTTGAGGAATAGACCTGCAACTAACATCCCACCCATTCGATCACCCAAGTTTGCAATATCTGCAACTGGTGAATCAAGTGATGCACGCAACTCTTCCGGTAGAGGCATTGGCCAGAATGCTTCACCACTGAGTGCGCTTGCATTCAAAAATTCTTCTCTAAAAGACTCGTCATTTGTCATCACAGCACTGGTGCGTGTTCCGAGTGCAACCACTTGAGCACCTGTCAGAGTTGCTACATCAATAATTCCATCAAGTTTTGGATTTACTTTCTGAGCTTTCATGAGCGCATCGGCTAGGACAAGACGACCTTCCGCATCTGGATTGAGAACTTCTACAGTTTTTCCACCAAATATTGTGATGATGTCACTTGGACGAGTTGCATTATCGCTCACCATATTTTCAGCAAGTGGTGCCCATGCATCAATTGCAATCGGAAGTTTTAGCGTTGCAATTGCAAGTACTGCTGCGCATACGGCGGCTGCACCACTCATATCTGATTTCATTGCTTCCATACCTTGTGCAGGTTTGAGCGCAAGACCGCCAGTATCAAATGTGATTCCTTTACCAACGAATGCATAACTCTTCTGCGGTTTTAGCGGTGAATAAGAAATATGCATCAAGCGTGGGGGATTAGCAGAACCTTGTCCAACACCGATGATTCCACCAAAGCCTTGAGATTTGAGTTGCTTCTCATCCCAGATCGTTACCTTGAGTCGAGCTTTCGCGCCGCCAGCACTCTTTACTGCAGCGTTTACCTTTTTCGTAAATGAATCGGGAGTCAAGTGACTAGGTGGAGTATTGATGAGATCTCGCACAAGGTGTGTGTATTGCGCTATCACTTCCGCACGTTCTGCGACATCCTTCGAATCTTTTTTGGCTGCTAATGCGCTGTGAATAGTTATATTTGCAAGAGGCGCCTTCTGTTCACTCTTTGATGTGCCGCGAAATTCAGTAAAGGCATATGCACCAAGTGCTGCGCCTTCAGCGACTGCTGCAAGTGATTCTTGGTTCGGAGTAGGAAGTGCAAAGGTCGCACTCTTTGTTCCATCTAGCGCGCGCGATGCAGTACCTGCCGCGCGGCGAAGTGTTTCGTGGCTATACGTACTTGACTTAGCACCAAGGCCAGTAAAAACAATAATTCTGACAAAGCTACTTGGAATTTTTATAATCTCATCGGCCTTACCTGTAGCGCCCATGTCGCTAAGGAGTGCATGTAGCGCTTTCGTATCTAGAGATAAGTCACCGGCTTCGATTGCTACCCCACCCTTGGGATTAGTTGCAATACCGATTACCAAAACGTCATCTTTTACGATTCCATCACTGAGGCGAATTTTAGACATGTGGAGAGCCTATTAGAGTGGCAAGCAGAATTCATATTGCTAGATTGGCGCAATGAAGAATTCGCCCCTCCACGATAAGCATCTTGCCCTCAATGCCAAAATGGCTGACTTTGGTGGCTGGCTCATGCCTATTGAATATCCAGGGGCAGGCGTTCTCGCCGAACATAGCGCCGTTCGGGAATCGGTTGGAATATTCGATGTTTCCCATTTAGGTAAAGCATCGGTGCGCGGAGTAGGTGCACTTGAATTTCTCAATGCAACTTTTACAAATGATCTGGGTCGCATCACCGATGGCATGGCTCAATACACAATGCTTTGTACACCGCAGGGTGGAGTAGTTGATGACCTCATTGTCTATCGCAATAGTGGGCAAGATCTTTTCCTAGTTCCTAATGCATCTAATACATCCGCAGTTGTTGAAGTTTTACAAAAAAGCGCACCATCTGGAATTGTTGTAGAGAACCTTCATGAATCATTTGCTGTAATTGCAGTGCAAGGACCTAAATCAGCAGATGTTCTAGCCGCACTGGGTATTAAATCTGATATTGATTACATGAGTTTTTCCCATGTAACTATTGGAAATAAAGATGTGATCTTGTGTCGCACGGGATACACCGGTGAATTTGGATACGAATTACTTCCCTCATGGAGCGATGCTTGCGATGTGTGGGATGCCCTCGTAGAAATTATTACTCCAATGGGCGGGCAAGTATGTGGACTCGGAGCGCGCGACACATTGCGTACTGAAATGGGTTATCCACTCCATGGCCACGAATTGAGTTTAGAAATTTCACCAGTCGAAGGTGGCGCACCATGGGCCGTGGGCTGGAAAAAAGAGAGCTTTATTGGAAGCGAGATTTTGCGCAGACAGAAAGAAAATGGCGCTCCTCGCGTCATGCATGCGCTGGTATCACTTGATCGCGGCATTCCACGGGCGCATATGAGTGTGAAGAATCAAAGTGGTGACGTTGTTGGCGAGATTACTAGCGGGACATTTTCACCAACACTGAAGAAGGGAATTGCCCTCGCCCTTCTGTCACCCTCTGTTTCTATTGGTGATCAGGTCATCATCGATGTTCGAGGACGCGACTCAATTGCCGAAGTTACTAAAGCGCCTTTAGTTCCTTCGCACGTTCGATAGCAGCGCTCTTACTTTCTACAAATTCAATTGGCGTCACAAATGCAGCTTTGAATTTAGTTCGACGTAGAGCACCCAGAATTGCGGGAGCACTAATGATTATTAGCACGCTAGTCAGAATTGCACGAGGAATATCCCAAGCCATTGACGTTGCAAAATGGAAAATGATGAAACGATGCAGATTCGTAACAATGTCACCTTGGGGAATGTAGGAAAGCTGAGTCTCAAGACCAAGTGCCCACGGCCAAAATTGCAGATCCATCAGAAGACCGAAGATAAAGGATGCTGCAATCGCATAAAGAACCAATAAAAATATTTCAGGCTTTCCTCTAACTTTCTTTGGCAACCAACCGGCAAAGAGGCCAATCCACCCTGCTGCAAATAATTGATAACCGAGCCATGGACCGATTCCACCTGTTAGCAAAGCAGATGTGAGAATCGAAGTGAGTCCTAAAATAAATCCGAATGATGAACCAAATACTCGTGCACTGAGAATGAGAACGAACCACATCGGCTCTATTCCAACCGCTCCAGCACCGAGGGGGCGAAGTGCGGCAACAATTGCCGTGAGTACGCCAAGAAGAGCAATCGATTTTGTATCTAAAGATTCATTACTTATTTCGATGATGACGAGCACTATCGCGAAAGCCGATGCGGCCCAAAAAAAGATCGATGCCAAAGG
>Ga0114970_10002117_pt1 | contig 14901 bp, 15 predicted proteins | sample M_140205_XF_Meta_FD_87030 | JGI IMG/M metagenome (GOLD analysis project Ga0114970, IMG submission 87030) | Freshwater microbial communities from Lake Montjoie, Canada to study carbon cycling - M_140205_XF_MetaG | ecosystem: Environmental > Aquatic > Freshwater > Lake | place: Lake Montjoie... | reverse complement strand
CGGCGCCTGGGGCCTCGCGGCCGTCCTCTTCGCCGGCAGCCAGGGTCTTACCCTGCTGCTCAACCGCCTCGGCCTCGGCACCGACAAGCTCGCCCAGAGCGGGGTTGTCGCCTTCGGGATGATGTTTCGCGCGGTTGCAGTTATGGTTGTGCTTCTCGTGGTCGCCGTCGCCAACAAGCACCTCGGCCTCGGTGCCGCGATCCTCTATGCGCTCGCCTACTCCATGGAGCTCGGCGTGTCCGTGATCACGTACTTCGGAGGCCCTGAGAAGTGATGCGCGTCAGGCGGCTGGTTCTACTCATCGCAGTTCTTGTCATCGCCGTGGCTTCGCCTGCTGGCGCCCTGGCGGCCCGGTCTGCGGAAACGCCGGCCCCGTCCGCCGTCGCTAACGTCATCGACAAGTGCGACAAGGAGCTGGAGCCCGGCGAGAAGCTGCCGCTGCACTGCTTCAAGCCCGACGAGGAGTTCAAGCTCGTCGACTGGGTGCCGATCCACCTCGGTGGCCTCAACCTTTCGATCAACAAGGCCGTCGCCTACATCATGCTGGGGTCGTTGCTGACGATGCTGCTCGGGCTCTTCCTGATGCGTGTCAAGATCGGCAGCAAGAAGTACGGCAAGCGCCACGCCCTCGGCGAGACGATCTACGAGGTCGCGCAGGTGCAGGTCGCCGAGCAGGGCTTGCCGACCAAGGCCATCAGCACCTGGTTCCCGTACGTCGCCACGCTGATGCTCTTTATCTGGGTCATCAACATGGTCGGCTTCCTGCCGCTGCCGCTCTCCGATCAGAAGTTCCACATCGGCGGCCTCGAAATCCCGACGTTCGGCATCTACGCGGCGACGGCGCAGCTGTCGGTGCCGCTGATGCTCGCGCTGATCACGTTCGTCATCACCCACGTCGAAGGCATCCGCTGGAACGGCCCCCGCAAGTACTTCGCGAGCTGGATCCCCGATGCCCCTCCGGCCGCCCTGTTCTTGATCGTGCCAATCGAGATCCTCTCGCAGTTCATGCGCCTGATCAGCCTCAGCGTCAGGCTCTACGCCAACATGCTGGCGGGACACATGCTCATCCTCGTGATGATCGGGCTGGTCTTCATCATCCACTCGTCGCCATGGAAGTACCTGGGCATGCCCGGCGCCCTCATCTTCTACTTGTTCGAGGTCGTCATCGTGGTCTCGATCCAGGCGTATATCTTTGCCGCCCTATCAGCGATCTACATCGGCTCGGCAGTCGAGCCCGAACACTAGGAGGAAGTGCAGAGTGCTCGCTCAAGTCTTCGGCCTGCTGGCCGACGAAGGCACCCGTAAGGCCGGTAAGGCAGTCGCCTTCGGTCTGGGTATCGGCCTTGGTTCACTCGGTGCCGGCGTCGGTATCGGCAACATCTTCGGCTCCATGATCCAGTCGGTCGCCCGCCAGCCTGAGCTGCGCGGCGAGCTGCAGGGCATCATGTGGCTCGGTTTCGCCCTCACCGAGGCCGTCGTGTTCTACGGCCTGCTCGGTGGTCTCCTCGGCTTCGTTCTCGCCTAGTCCCAGGGACTGACCTGAAGAAGGGACTCCTATGCTCGTAGCCTCCAGCCCACTCATCCAGGTCGAGCCAGGTCTAATGATCTGGACGCTCGTGTGCTTTGCCATCACGTTGTTCGTGCTGTGGAAGTACGCGTTCGGCCCGATGCAGAAGATGATCGACGCTCGCCGTCAGCGCATTCTTGAGTCGATCGAGGAGGCTGACCGGGCACGTGACGAGGCGCGCACGCTGCTCGCCGAGCACAAGACGCTGATTGTCCAGGCCCGCACCGAGGCCGAGGGCATCCTGGCCGAGGCCCGCAAGGTCTCGGACGCCCAGCGTGAGCGTGTCCGCGAGGAGACCGATCTCGATCGGCAGCGTCGTCTCGAGGAGACGAAGAAGCAGATCGAGGCCGAGACCGCTCGGGCCCTCGAGCAGATCCGCAGCGAGGTTGCAGAGCTGACGCTCGCCGCCACCGCCAAGGTCACCGGCAAGGTCCTCGACTCGGCAGACCATCGCCGTCTGATCGACGACGCCATCTCGGAGCTCGACTTCTCGCTCCTGGAGCGGGGCCGGGCGTAGGGGCCGGGGTTGGCAGTCGTCCACAGAACGTACGCCCGGGCGCTCTACGAGGCTGCCCGCGATGCCAAGAGCATCCCGGTCGTCCGTGAGCAGCTCGCCGACTTCGTCGCTGCGACCGAGACCGTGCCCGATTTGCACGCTCTCCTCGTCAATCCGAAGCTCGACGCTCGCTTTAAGCGGAGCACGCTGGATGCCGTCCTCGTGGACGCCGACACGGTGCTGCGCAACTTCCTCCTGCTGCTGGTCGAGAAGCATCGTGCCGGCGAGGTGGAGGAGATCGCCCGCGAGTTCGAGCGGATCGCCGCAGCTGACGAGGGTCGGCTCGATGTCGAGCTGACGACCGCGTTCGAGCTGTCGGACGACGAAGCCCGCGCCATCCTCGGGCAGATCGAGAAGGCTTCCGGCAAGCGCGTTGATGCGACCCGCAGGGTCGATGCGACGCTCGTCGGCGGCATCGTCTTGCAGGTCGGCTCGCTGCGTCTTGACGCCAGCGTGCTCGGCCGCCTCACCCGTCTTCGCCACGAATTGACGACAAGGAGCTGATGTGAAGCTTCGCCCTGATGAGATCACCTCGATCCTCAAAGCGCGTATCGCGGATTACGACGCGGAGACCAACCTCTCCGAGGTCGGCACGGTTCTCTCCGTCGGTGACGGTATCGCTCGCGTCTACGGACTCGAGAACTGCCTTGCCATGGAGTTGCTCGAGCTCGAGCACGGGGTCACCGGCCTCGCGCTGAACCTCGAGGAAGACAACGTCGGTGTCGCTCTGTTCGGCGACTGGCAGAAGATCGCCGAGGGCCAGCCGGTGCGCCGCACGGGCAAGGTCGCTGCCGTCCCGGTCGGTGACGCGCTGCTTGGTCGCGTCGTGAACCCGCTCGGCCAGCCGCTCGACGGCCAGGGCCCGATCGCCACGACGGGGACACGCCCGCTCGAGTTCAAGGCCCCGGGCGTCATCGCCCGCCAGCCGGTCACCGAGCCGGTGCAGACCGGTCTCAAGGCCATCGACGCCATGATCCCGATCGGCCGTGGCCAGCGCGAGCTGATCATCGGCGACCGCGGTACCGGCAAGACGGCGATCGCGATCGACACGATCCTGAACCAAAAGGGTCAGGACATGATCTGCATCTACGTTGCGATCGGGCAGAAGGCCTCGACCGTGGCGCAGGTGTACGAGCGGCTCAAGGAAGCCGGCGCGATGGAGTACACGATCATCGTGCACGCTCCCGCCTCGGACGCCGCTCCGATCAAGTGGATGGCCCCGTTCGCAGGCTGCGCGATGGGCGAGCACTTCCTCTTCCAGGGGAAGCACGCCCTCTGCATCTACGACGACCTCACCAAGCACGCCGATGCCTACCGGCAGATGTCGCTGCTGCTCCGCCGCCCGCCGGGCCGCGAGGCATTCCCCGGCGACGTGTTCTACTTGCACTCCCGCCTGCTCGAGCGCGCCTGCAAGCTGAACGACGAGCTCGGTGGCGGCTCGCTGACCGCTCTGCCGATCATCGAGACGCAGGCCGGTGACGTGTCGGCCTACATCCCGACCAACGTGATCTCGATCACGGACGGGCAGATCTTCCTCGAGTCCGACCTGTTCTACTCGGGCATCCGCCCGGCGATCAACGTCGGTATCTCGGTGTCACGCGTCGGGTCGTCGGCACAGACGAAGGCGATGAAGTCGGTCGCCGGCTCGCTGCGCCTGACCCTCGCGCAGTACCGCGAGCTCGAGGCGTTCGCTCAGTTCGGCTCCGAGCTCGACGCCGGCACGCAGCAGTCGCTGTCGCGCGGCGAGCGGATGATCGCCACCCTCAACCAGGGGCAGTACTCGCCCTGGCCGGTCGAGGAGCAGGTGGTTGCCATCTACGCGGGCAACAACGGCTTCCTCGACGAGGTGCCGGTGTCTGCCGTGCCCCGCTTCCAGGACGAGCTCCGCGAGTCGCTGCGCACCGAGAAGTCGGTGTACACCGCGATCCGCGAGGAGAAGACGATCTCGGATTCGACGAAGGAGAAGCTCGTCGCCGAGCTCAAGCGCTTCGTCGCGGGCTTCAACACGGGCACTGAGAAGGGCATCGTCTAACCCCCGATGGCCTCTGTCCAGGACATCAAGCGGCGCGTCCGCTCGGTCAAGAACACGCGCAAGATCACCAAGGCGATGGAGCTTGTCGCCGCGGCGAAGTTGCGTCGGGCCCAGACCCGGATCGAGTCGATGCGCCCGTATGCCGACCGCATGCAGGAGCTGATGGTGGGCACCGCCCGCGCCAGCTCCTCCGTGCGCGGTCTGGCGCTGCTGCAGCGGCGTGAGGTGCAGACGGTCGCGATCCTGCCGCTCACCGGCGACCGCGGCCTGGCCGGTGCGTTCAACGCGAACGTGCTGCGCCAGGCGTTCGCCATCGAGCGTGAGCTGAAGGCCGAAGGCAAGACCGTCCGGTGGCTGGTTGCCGGCAAGAAGGGCGGCTCCACGCTGCGCTTCCGCGGCTACGAGATCCTCCAGTCCTGGACGGGCTTCTCCGACCGCCCGCAGTATTCGGATGCGCAGACGATCGCCAACCGTCTCTCGACGATGTACGCCGAGGGCGAGGTCGACCGGATCGTCGTGGTCTACAACCACTTCGTCTCGGCGCTCGTCCAGAACGTCACCTCGCAGGACGTGCTGCCGATCCAGGAGAGCTTGCTCGGCGGCAGCAACGAGGCCGAGCAGAAGGAGAACGTCCTCCGCGGCGACTTCATCTACGAGCCCGAGCCCGAAGAGATCCTCAAGCGCCTCCTGCCCGTGTACGTGGAGACGGAGATCTACCGCGCGCTGCTCGAGTCCGCCGCGTCCGAGCAGGGTGCCCGGATGACCGCGATGCGCAACGCCTCCAAGTCGGCAGGCGAGGTGATCGACAGCCTGACGCTGGCGATGAACCGCGCTCGCCAGTCGGAGATCACGCAGGAGATTCTCGAGGTTGTTGCCGGCGCTGACGCGCTGACCGGCTAACGCCGTAGCTCCTCGGTTCATTCGATTCTCTAACTAACATGATCGGGCGCCGTCTCAGCAAGAGTCGGCGCCCGATCTGCTTTCGCCGGCAGTCCCCTCCTGTGGCCAGCGCCGACACAACCCCCGTGGTGACCGCCCCCGCCGGAGCGCCTTCCGACCACGGCACCGCCGTCCGCGCGCGCGGGTACTGGGAGCTGGTGTGGCGCCGCTTCCGGCGCGACAAGGCAGCCCTCGTCAGCCTCGGCTTCATCGTCTTTCTCTTCATCGCGGCCTTCGCCGGCGGGCCGATCGCCGCCTCCTTGCTCGGGCACGGCCCGAACGCGCCCCACTTCGGCGTTGCCAGCTTCACGCCGGTCGGGCCGTGGACGAAGGTGCCGAACGTCGGCGGTGGCACCGACCTGCTGCTGCTCGGCGGCGACGATGCCACGCTGCAGCGCGACGAGTTCCTGCGCCTGCTCTACGGCGCGCAGTCGTCGCTCGAGGTCGCGGTCGGCGCGATGATCCTGAGCATGGCGCTCGGCGTCCTGCTCGGCTCGATCGCCGGCTACTTCGGCGGCTGGATCGACTCGATCATCTCGCGCCTCACCGACGTCGTGATGGCCTTCCCGTACCTGCTGTTCGTGATCGCGCTCGCGAGCACCGTCGGCTCGCACCTCGACGGCGTGACCTTCGGCTTCCTGGGGCGTGGCGTCGTGACGCTCGTGCTCGTGATCGGCCTCTTCGGCTGGTACTACCCGGCGCGGATCGTGCGCGCCCAGGTGCTCTCGCTGCGCGAGAAGGAGTTCATCGAGGCGGCCCGGATGGTCGGCGCCAGCGATGCCCGGATCATCCGCTCGCACCTGCTCCCGCATCTCGTCGCCCCGACCATCGTCTACGGCACGGTCATCGTCGCGCAGTACATCCTCGCCGAGGCGGGCCTCTCGTTCCTCGGCCTCGGCATCAAGCTGCCCACTGCGAGCTGGGGCAACCTGCTCCAGAGCGGGGCCACCTACTACCTCAATCAGCCCCTGCTGATGCTGTGGCCGGGACTGGCAGTGCTGCTCACCACGCTGGCGTTCAACCTGCTGGGTGACGGCCTGCGGGACGCCTTCGATCCGCGGACGACGCGGTGACGTGTCGCGCTGGCACGGCGAGGAAAGGGTTTCCAACTTTGTGGACGACCGCTCGTCTTACGGTTAGAAAGCGGTATGTCACGACGACCCGGACTCCCACCGGGTCTAACCCTGAAAGGAGTCCGATGCGTAAGAGGCTCTTCGTTTCGGTCGCGGCACTCGCAACGGGGCTGAGCCTGCTCGTTGCGGCCAGTTTCGCCGGTGCGGCGACAACTGCCTCCGGTACGGCCGGCAAGGCTGGCAAGACGGGCGGCACGCTGAACGTCAATCTCTCGGCGACCGACTTCGACTTCCTCGATCCGGCGCTGTCGTACGCGTCCTGGTCGTGGCAGTTCACGTACCTGGTTAACCTCAAGCTCCTGAACTTCCCCGACAAGCCCCGCCCCGAGGGCTCGCAGCTCGTCGCGGAGGGCGCCGACCTGCCGACCATCTCGGCGGATGGCAAGACGTACATCTTCACCGTCAAGTCGGGGTTCAAGTTCAACACCGGCGAGGTCGTGACGGCGCAGAGCTTCGCCGACGGCATCGACCGCACGATGAATCCGAAGATGCAGTCGCCGGGCGCACAGGACATCTTCCTGGGCTCCGTCGTCGGCTACGCGGATGCGGTGGCGGGCAAGACGACCCACCTCGCGGGCGTGACCGTGAAGGGCAACGTCCTCACGATCAAGCTGAGCAAGGCGGATCCGGCCTTCCTCTCGAAGATCTCGCTGCCCTTCTTCAGCGCGATCCCCAAGGGCATGCCGATCAACGACAAGGGTGAGCACACGTTCGCCTCTGCCGGCCCGTACTACATCAAGAGCTACGACGTCGGCCGCCAGGCCATCATCGAGCGCAACCCGAACTACACGGGTTCCCGCCCGCACAACCTGGATCGCATCGTGGTGACGATCAACACCGACCTCGACCAGAGCTTCCTCCAGGTCAAGTCCGGTCAGGCCGACTACGACGCAGGCGGGCTGCCGCCGGCGCAGGTCGCGTCGCTTGCCCCGCTCCTCGGCAAGCAGTTCTTCGTCGACACGCAGCTCGAGACCGACTACCTGGCGCTCAACACGTCGGCCGGTCGCTTCTTCTCGGACGTCAATGCGCGCAAGGCGGCCAACGTCGCCGTCGACCGCCCGGCAATGCTCCGCGCCCGCGGTGCCTTCGCCGGCAAGCGCACGGATCAGGTCCTGCCCCCGGGCATGGCCGGCTTCCGCGACGAGAAGATCTACCCGATCGCCGGCGCCGACGTGGAGAAGGCCAAGGCGCTCTGGAGCAAGGGCGGCAAGATCACCGTCTACATGGGCAACCGTGGCGCGGCGCTGATCCAGGCCCAGGTGCTGCAGTACAACTTCAAGCAGATCGGCATCGACACCGACATCCAGCTGTTCACGTCGGCGGTGCTCTACTCGAAGGCCGGCACCAAGGGCGAGGCGTTCGATATCGCCTCGGCCGCCTGGGGCTCCGACTATCCGGACGCGTCCGACTTCCTCGACGTGCTCCTGAACGGTCAGAACATCCACGCGACGAACAACAACAACCTCGCGTACTTCAACCAGGCCGACATCAATACGGCCCTGAATAACGCAGCCGTCCTCTCGGGCCCTGCCCGTGCGAAGGCCTACGGCGACATCGACGTGCAGATCACGGCGAAGTACGCTCCGTGGGTCGCGTACGACAACCGCAACGAGCGCTCGTTCTTCTCCTCGAAGATCGATCCGTCCTGCTACGTCTTCCAGCCGATCTACGCCAAGCCCGACCTGGCATCGCTCTGCCTCAAGTAGGGGAGCGGCACCGCACCACGCAGCTTGCGAACGAGGGGCGCGCCGCCAGCCGGCGCGCCCCTCGTCGCAGCTCTGAGGCAACCGTCACACCCTTCGAACCGCTCGCCACGAGACCATGACCCGCTACGTCATCCGCCGAATCCTCTGGGCCCTCGTGCTCTTCGTCGTCGTGACGTTCGTCTCGTACGTGATCTTCTTCCTGATCCCGGCCGACCCGGTGAAGCTGTTCGCCGGCCGTCAGGCCACGCCCGAGGACATGGCGCGCGCAGCCGCGTTCTACGGCCTCGATCAGCCGTTCTACGTGCAGTACTGGAAGTTCCTGTCCCGCCTGGTCACGCACGGCGTGATCGGCGAGAAGGCGCTCGGCTTCTCGTTCGTCAACCGCCAGTGGATCGCCAGCGGCGTGCAGAGCCGCGCCCCGGTCACCGCCTCGCTCGTGCTGGGCGGCGCCGTGATGTGGATGATCCTGGCCGTTCCCATCGGCATCGTCTCTGCCCTGCGGCCGCGCTCGCTGATCGACCGCGGCGCCACCGTTTTCGTGCTGATCGGCATCTCGGCGCACCCGGTGTTCCTGGCGCTGATCTTCCTCTACATCTTCGGCTACAAGCTGCACATGTTCCCGATCGGGAGCTACGCCGACTTCTTCAATCCGCCACCGGGGCAAGCGGGCGGCCCGCTGCAATGGGCCTGGCACATGTTCCTGCCGTGGTGCACGTTCGCCATCCTCTTCGCGGCGCTCTACGTCCGCATGATCCGCGCCAGCGTGATCGAGACGATGAACGAGGACTACGTGCGCACCGCCCGCGCCAAGGGCGCGCCCGAGTGGGTCGTGATGCGCTCGCACATCCTGCGCAACGCCCTGCTGCCGATCGTGACGATGCTGGGGATGGACATCGCGCTGGGCCTCGGCGGTGCCGTCTTCACCGAGTCGGTCTACAGCCTGCCCGGGCTCGGCCAGTGGGCCGTCCAGAGCCTCGAGACCTTCGACCTCCCCGTGACCATGGGCGTGGTCGTGTTCGCCACGACAGCCGTGCTCGTCGTCAATGTGATCGTCGACGTGCTCTACGCGGTCATCGACCCCCGGATCAAGCTGGCCTGACGATGGCGCTGCTTGACGTCCGCGATCTCCACACCACCTTCCGTACCGACGACGGCCTGGTGAAGGCCGTGGATGGGGTCAGCTTCACCGTCGAGCCCGGCCAGACGCTCGGCATCGTCGGCGAGTCGGGCTCCGGCAAGAGCGTCACCTGCCTGACGATCATGGGGCTCAACGACCGCCGCTCGGCCATTACGAGCGGCCAGGCGCTGTTCAAGGGCGCTGACCTGCTGGCGATGCCGAAGAACCAGCTGCGCGCGCTCCGCGGCAACGAGATCTCGATGATCTTCCAGGACCCGATGACGTCGCTGAACCCCGTGCACACCATCGGTCGGCAGCTCGTCGAGGCCGTGCACCTGCACCAGGACGTCTCGCGCAGCTCGGCGCGCTCGCAGTCGCTCGACGTGCTCAAGGCCGTCGGCATCCCGAACGCCGAGCGCCGCATCGACGACTACCCGCACCAGTTCTCGGGCGGCATGCGCCAGCGCGTGATGATCGCGATGGCCCTGATCAACCACCCCGACCTGCTGATCGCCGACGAGCCGACCACCGCCCTCGACGTGACGACGCAGGCGCAGATCCTCAAGCTGATGGACACCCTCCAGAAGGAGTACGGCAGCGCGATCGTGATGATCACGCACGACCTCGGTGTCGTCGCCGAGATCGCCGACGACGTGGTGGTCATGTACGGCGCCCAGGTCGTCGAGCGCGCCACCGCCGAGGAGCTGTTCGCGCGGCCGAGCATGCCGTACACGTGGGGCCTGCTGGGCTCGCTGCCGCGCATCGACCACGATGTCGAGCGCCTCGCGCAGATCCCGGGCACGCCGCCGTCGCTGCTCAACCCGCCGCCCGGCTGCCGCTTCCACCCGCGCTGCACGTACGCGATGAGCATCTGCCAGTCGGAGCAGCCGCCGCTCGCCTCGGCCACGGGCAGCGAGACCCATCTCAGCCGCTGCCACCTCGACCCGGCCACCCGCCTGACTGAGATCAAGAAGCTCGAGTCCGGACACTTCGCGGAGGTGACGTAGTGGCGGACGACCTGCTCGTCGTTGAGGGGCTGAAGAAGCACTTCCCGGTGACGCGGGGGATCATCTTTCAGCGGCAGGTCGCAGCGGTCAAGGCGGTCGACGGCGTGTCGTTCACCGTCAAGCGCGGCGAGACGCTCGGCGTCGTCGGCGAGTCCGGCTGCGGCAAGTCGACGATGGCGCGCTGCATCATGCGCCTGATCGAGCCCACGGCCGGCAGCGTCGTCTTCGACGGTCGCGAGATCACCGGGCTTTCCCGTCACGAGCTGCGGCCGATCCGCCGCGAGATGATGATGGTCTTCCAGGATCCGTACGCCTCGCTGAACCCGCGCAAGCGCGTCGGCGCGATCGTCGGCGAGGCGCTCGAGGTGCACAAGATCGGCACTGCGACGGAGACGAAGCGCCGCGTCCAGGAGCTGCTGGAGATCGTCGGGCTCAACCCGGAGCACTACAACCGCTTCCCCCACGAGTTCTCGGGCGGGCAGCGGCAGCGCATCGGCGTCGCGCGCGCCCTGGCGATCAACCCCAAGCTGATCGTCTGCGACGAGCCGGTCTCGGCGCTCGACGTCTCCGTGCAGGCCCAGATCCTGAACCTGCTGAAGGATCTGCAGAAGGAGTTCGGGCTGACGTACGTCTTCATCGCGCACGACCTCAACGTCGTCCGGCACATCTCCGACCGCGTGCTGGTGATGTACCTCGGCCATGCCGTCGAGGTCGCCACGCGCGACGCGCTGTACCACCACCCGCGACACCCCTACACCGGCGCCCTGCTCTCGGCCGTGCCCGTGCCGAACCCGGAGCTCGCGCGTGCCCGCCAGCAGATCCTGCTGGAAGGGGACGTGCCGAGCCCGCTCAACCCGCCGTCCGGCTGCTGGTTCCACCCGCGCTGCCCGCGCCACCACCCGGGCGTGTGCGACGTGCGCGAGCCGCAGCTCGTTGCAGCCGCTGGCGACCATCGCGTCGCCTGCCACTTCCCGCTCGAGCGCTGGCCGATGAACGCCGCCGAGATGGCGGCCCCGGCCGCCAGCGCGTCAACGGGCGCCGGCACCGCGACCGGCGCCCCGTAGGCGGCTCCGGCATGAGCCGTCGCGCCATGCTCCAGGCAGGGCTGCGTCGCCTCGCCCTGATGCTCGTCGCGCTGGCGGCGGCCACGGCCGTCGTGTCGGTGCTCGGTGGCCTCCTGCTGGATGTACGCCTCTCGCGCGCGCTCTCCGTGGGCTTCTACGCGATCGGCTCGTTCGGACTCGTCGCCGGCTTCTTCGTCGGCAACCGTGGGCCAGCGCGGGGGAGAGGCCCGTCGAGCGGCTTCCTCTTCGGCCGTCGCGAGCTGCGCTGGGCCAGCCCCGACGAGCAGGAGGAGGCGATCTCGAACTCCGTCCTCTTCGTGACGATCGGCCTCGTCCTGGTCGTGATCGGCGTGCTGATCGACCCTCGCACCCGCGTCGTCTGAGCGCGCGGCGGCAGCCCGCTCCTAACTTCATGGCCAGCCGGGCGTCGAACCCTGTGTGGAGCAGATCAGGCCCGAGTCGTGCGAGCGCGCCCGCCAGTGGGCATCGCAGCGCCTGGACGGGGAGCTCTCGCAGCTCGAGCTGGCCCGCCTGGAGCGCCACATTGGTGGCTGCGCGCACTGTCGGACATTCGCCGGCCGGCTCGACGAGGTGGGCTCGCTGCTGCGTTCCGCGCCGCTGGCGCGGCTCTCCCGGCCGGTGCGCATCGAGCTGCTTGCCGGCCCACGCCTGCGCGGCCTGCTTACGCGCGCGCTGCCGCTCTCGGTAGCCGGGGCCCTCGGGATCGCTGCCGCGGCGGCCCTGCTCGCGGTCACGCTGCCCGCACCGCATGCCGTCGCGCACCTGCACGCGCAGCTGTCGGCCGACAACGGCCGCTCCGACCTCGACGCGCAGCGGCTTGTTGCTGCCCTGGCGCAGCTCGGCCCGGCTCCGGCCTGGGTCGGACACCGCCCGACGACCTAGGCGCAGGCTGCTTTGCCGGCCGCCTCGCATGGCTGCGTCTGCTCTCGCACCCGTCGGCCGTAAGATTCGATACAGTCACGAGGCTCGTCCGGCGCCAAATGCGCCCGACCTTGCTTCCGCCCCCAGGTTTCCAGGAGAGACATGGCAGAGTCAAACGGCCGGATCGTCGGCAAGCTCATCGAAATCAAGGGTGTCGTCATCGACGCCGTCTTCCCCCATGGCCAGCTGCCCGAGATCTACTCGGCGCTGAGTATCGCGATGCCCGATGGCAGCACGCTGATCTCCGAGGTGCAGCAGCACCTGGGCGATGACCGCGTTCGCGCCGTCGCCATGGACTCGACCGACGGGCTCGCCCGCGGTGTCGAGGTGGTCAACACCGGTGCGCCGATCTCGGTGCCGGTTGGCCCGTCCACGCTCGGCCGCCTCTACAACGTGCTCGGCGAGGCGATCGACAACGTCGACATCCCCGTCGCTGCGGATGCCGAGCGCTGGCCGATCCACCGCGATCCGCCCAGCTTCCGCGATGTCTCCCCGAAGATGGAGATCTTCGAGACCGGCATCAAGGTCATCGATCTGCTCGCCCCGTACGTCAAGGGCGGCAAGGTCGGCCTGTTCGGTGGCGCCGGCGTCGGCAAGACCGTGCTCATCCAGGAGCTCATCAACAACATCGCGCAGGAGCACTCGGGTCTCTCGGTGTTCTGCGGCGTCGGTGAGCGCACCCGCGAGGGCAACGACCTCTATCGCGAGATGGCGGACTCGGGCGTCCTTTCGAAGACCGCGCTCGTCTACGGCCAGATGAACGAGCCGCCCGGGGCCCGCCTCCGCGTTGCGCTCGCCGGCCTGACCATGGCGGAGTACTTCCGCGAGCAGGGCCAGGACGTGCTCGTCTTCATCGACAACATGTTCCGCTTCGTGCAGGCCGGTTCGGAGGTGTCGGCGCTCCTCGGCCGCATGCCGAGCGCCGTCGGTTACCAGCCGACGCTCGCCACCGAGATGGGTCAGCTCCAGGAGCGCATCGTGTCGACGTCGACCGGCTCGATCACGTCGGTGCAGGCCATCTACGTGCCTGCAGACGACCTCACCGACCCGGCCCCGGCCAACACGTTCGCCCACCTCGACGCGACGACGGTGCTCTCGCGCCAGATCGCGGAGCAGGGCATCTACCCGGCCGTCGACCCGCTCGACTCGACGTCGCGCGCACTGTCGCCCGGCGTCGTGTCGGACACGCATTACGAAACCGCCCGTCGCGTCCAGCAGGTCCTCCAGCGCTACAAGGATCTCCAGGACATCATCGCCATCCTCGGCATGGACGAGCTCTCGGACGAGGACAAGCTGGTCGTGCAGCGTGCCCGCAAGGTGCAGCGCTTCCTGTCGCAGCCGTTCCACGTCGCCGAGGTGTTCACCGGCTCCCCGGGCCAGTACGTCCGCCTCGAGGACACGATCAAGGGCTTCAACGAGATCATCGACGGCAAGCACGACGACATCCCGGAGCAGGCCTTCTACATGGTCGGCCCGATCGAGATGGCCATCGAGAAGGCTCGCGCCCAGGCTGCTGCGGCGTAACGCATGGCCGACGAGCGCAGGAAGTTCGAGGTATCCCTCGTCACGCCCGATGGGGCCGTGTTCGAGGGCGAGGCGGAGATGATCATTGTTCCCGGCGACGCGGGCGAGATCGGTGTGCTCGCACGCCACGCCCCGCTCGTCTCGATGCTCAGGGCCGGCTCGACGCGCGTCCACGTGTCGCCCACCGATATCCGCGAGTTCGCTACCGGTCCTGGCTTCTTCAAGGTCGAGACGGATAGGGCGCTCGCGCTCGTGGACGATGCGATCAACGCCAAGGAGATCGACGTTCCGCGCGCCGAGGCCCAGCTGGCCGCTGCGAAGGCGGAGCTCGTGAAGATCACCGCCGGTGAGTCGGACGCCGACCGCTGGCAGGTCGAGCAGCGCATCAAGCACGCCGAGAACCAGCTCGGCGTCGCCACCGGCGCGCGCTAGCGCCGCCGGTTCCTTTCAAGGTGAGGCCGAGTGCTCCGCAGGGAGCGCTCGGCTACCCTTGTACCGTCGTCCCATCGGGCGGCGTGTCCCCTCAGGAGGCATCAGTGGAGTCAGTCGCCGACCGCATCAGAGCGATCGCCCGCGAGCGCGTGCTCGTGCTCGACGGCTCCTGGGGCGTGCTGTTGCAGGGCTGGGGCCTCACCGAGGAGCAGTTCCGCGGCGAGCGCTTCGCCGCGCACACGCACGACGTCAAGGGCGACCCCGATCTGCTGAACCTGACGCAGCCGCAGATCATCACCGAGATCCACGACGCGTACTTCGCGGCCGGCGCCGATATCGCCACGACGAACACCTTCACTGCGACGTCGATCGGGCAGGCCGACTACGCGCTCGAGAGCGCCGTCTACGACATGAACGTGCAGGGCGCCCGCCTGGCTCGCGCCTCGGCCGACGCCTGGACGGCGCGCACGCCGGACAAGCCGCGCTTCGTGGCCGGCGACGTCGGCCCGCTCAACGTGACGCTGTCGCTGTCGCCGAAGGTCGATGACCCGTCCTTCCGCACCCACACCTTTGACCAGATCGTCGCCACGTATGCCGAGCAGATCCGGGGCCTGCGCGACGGCGGCGTCGACATCCTGCTGATCGAGACGATCTTCGACACGCTCAACTCGAAGGCGGCGATCGTGGCTGCGCAGCAGGTTGCGCCGGAGCTGCCGCTCTGGATCTCGATGACGGCGACCGACCTCTCGGGACGCACGCTCAGCGGGCAGACCGTCGAGGCGTTCTGGCTGTCCGTGCAGCATGCCAACCCGCTGATCGTGGGCATCAACTGCGCTCTCGGGGCCGAGCAGGTGCGGCCGTTCGTGGCCGAGCTGGCGCGCG
>Ga0114970_10002116_pt1 | contig 14903 bp, 15 predicted proteins | sample M_140205_XF_Meta_FD_87030 | JGI IMG/M metagenome (GOLD analysis project Ga0114970, IMG submission 87030) | Freshwater microbial communities from Lake Montjoie, Canada to study carbon cycling - M_140205_XF_MetaG | ecosystem: Environmental > Aquatic > Freshwater > Lake | place: Lake Montjoie... | reverse complement strand
TTGTGCTGCGGGCTCGCCTAGCCCGGCCACGCGCGCCATACCTAACCGCACCGCCGGTTGACCATCGTCTGCACGTTCCAACCGACAACCCCAACCGCTGTGCTGCACGTTCACCGCACGCACTTCCACGCCATGCATTCGTGCATCGCGCACCAATTGCGCCGGCGCATAGAAACCCATGGGCTGGCTGTCGAGCAAGGCGGCCAGAAACGCTGCCGGTGCATGACACTTCAGCCAGCAAGACACATACACCAGCAAGGCGAAGCTAGCCGCATGCGACTCCGGAAAACCGTAATCGCCGAAGCCGCGAATCTGCCGGAACAACTGTTGCGCGAACTGTGCCGGATAGCCGCGCAAGCGCATGCCTTCGAGTAGCCGTTCCTCGAAAGGCCCAAGACCACCGCGGCGCTTCCACGCCGCCATGGCGCGCCGCAGTTGGTCCGCTTCGCCGGGCGTGAACCCCGCCGCGACGATGGCCACCTGCATCACCTGTTCCTGGAAGATAGGCACGCCCAGCGTGCGTTCCAGCACGCCCTTCACTTCGGGGCTCGGGTAAGTGGCAGGCTCTTCGCCGTTACGCCGGCGCAAGTAAGGGTGGACCATGTCGCCCTGAATGGGCCCGGGCCGCACGATAGCCACTTCGATGACCAAGTCGTAGTAATGCCGTGGCCGCAGCCGCGGCAGCATGGCCATCTGCGCACGCGATTCAATCTGGAACACGCCGACCGTGTCCGCGCGGCAGATCATGGCGTAAGTGGCGGGGTCCTCCGCTGGCACGTCGGACATGGTGAACGGACGCCCTTCCCATGCGGCTATGTAGTCGAGTGCGCGACGGATGGCGGTGAGCATGCCCAGCGCCAACACGTCCACCTTCAGCAGGCCCAGTTCGTCGAGGTCGTCTTTGTCCCACTGAATAACCGTACGCCCCGGCATGCTGGCGTTTTCCACGGGGACCAGTTCTTCCAGCAAACCGCGCGCAATAACGAAGCCGCCTACATGCTGCGACAAGTGCCGCGGGAACCCATCCAGCGCTGCCACCAGCCCAAGCAAACGCTGCACTTGCGGGTTCGCAGGCTCGAAACCCGCCTCGCGCACACGGGCTTCGTCCACTTCCTTGCCATCCCACCATTGCAGCGAACGCGCGAGACGGTCTACCTGCAAGCCATCGAACCCCAAGGCCTTGCCTACATCGCGAATGGCGCTACGTGGGTGATAAGTGATGACCGTCGCTGCGAGCGCCGCCCGGTCGCGCCCGTATTTTTCATAGAGGTATTGAATGACCTCCTCGCGGCGTTCGTGCTCGAAGTCGATGTCGATGTCCGGCGGTTCGTTGCGTTCGCGCGAGATGAAGCGTTCTACCAGCAGTTGCAAGCGCGCCGGGTCCACTTCCGTCACGCCGAGCGCATAGCAAACAGCAGAGTTCGCGGCGGACCCGCGGCCCTGACACAGAATACGGCGGCTGCGCGCGAAGGCCACCAAGTCCTGCACAGTCAGGAAATACGGCTCGTAACGCAGTTCTGCGATGAGTGCGAGTTCGTGTTCCACCTGCGCGCGCACCTTGGCTGGCACGCCGCCCGGGTAGCGGCGCTGCAAACCGGCTTCCGTCAGGTGGCGCAGCCAACTGGTGGCGGTCTCGCCTTCCGGCACCAGTTCCGCCGGGTATTCGTAGCGCAGTTCGTCCAGCGAAAACTGGCAACGCTCCGCCACTTCCAGCGTGGCCCGCAACAACGGCGCGGGGTACAGCTTGGCCAGCCTTTCCACTGAACGCAGATGGCGTTCGCCGTTCGGATAAAGCGCGTGGCCTGCGGCCTGCAAAGGGGTTCGCAAGCGAATGGCGGTGAGCGTGTCCTGCAAGGCACGGCGCGCCGGAATGTGCAGGTGAACATCGCCCGACGCGAGGCTGGGCAAGCCATGGCGGTTGGCAAAGGCCACACGTTCACGCAGCAGTTGACGGTCGTTGCCGCCACCGAGCAACTCTACCGCCAACCACAAGCGTCCTTCGAAGCGCTCGCGCAGGAAGCGCGCGTGTTCCACTGGCTCCGTGGCCGCACCGGGCGTGGATGGCAGCCACAGCAACACGCAGCCATCGAGCGGACGTTCGAAGTCCGCTAGCGTGAGGTGATAACCCCCCTTCGGCGCAGCACGACGGCCCGCGGTGATGAGCCGCGACAACTGCCCATAGCCTTGACGCTGCGTGGCCAGCAGCACGCAACGCAAGCCTTCTGCTAACCGGAACTCGCTGCCCACGATGAACGGCAAGCCGCATTCCTTCGCAGCAGTATGCGCACGCACCACACCAGCCACGGAGCATTCATCCGTGAGCGCCAGCGCCGCATAACCCAGCACCTGCGCCTGTGCTACCAGTTCACGTGGGTGCGAAGCGCCCCGCAGGAAGCTGAAATTCGAAAGGGCGTGGAGTTCGGCGTAAGACATGAGCAGTGATTCAAGAAAACCGTGAACAAAACGAACCAGAGCAACCAGACCAACCAAACCAAGCACGCCAACGAACCGGCCAACGAACCGGCCAACAGCCGCACGGCAAGCGGCAGCTAACCGAACACGCCATGCAGCCACCAACTACCCGGCTCCACCGCGCCGCGTTCGCGGTAGACCCATAGCCGCACGCCATCCGCACGGCGCACGGTGTAGTAGTCGCGCTGTACTTCGGCGCCATCCCACCAGCCGCTTTCGATGCGTTCCGGGCCTTGTTCGGACACCAGTGGCCCGTCGTGCCATGGCAGCCCTTCACGCACACGCAAGCGTTGCGGCGCTGGCAACAGCCACAGCGGGCGTTGCATGGCGGGAGGTGGCGAGCCGGGTTCAGCTACTGAAACAGCCTTGTCCGGTGCTTTGCTCGGCGCCTTTCTCGCCGCTGACGACGCCTTGCCGCCCACGACCTTCGGCGGTGCGCGGCGCCACGCCGCCTCGGGGCGGTGCTCCGGCACCAGCGACAGACCATGGACAGCGGCCTCGCCCAACCGTGCCCGCAAACGGTCCAGCAGTACTTCAGCCGCGCCCGCCTCTACAGCATCTTCGGTACCCGGCAAGGCGCGGGTGTCCGGCGGCAGCGGCACCACCACGCCTGAACGCAACCGCAAGGCACACACCGGCGACAGCAGTTCCAATCGGTCGAGCCGTTCGCGTAACAACGCCCCGAGCCGCTGCGCCGCGGCACCGGGAGCCGCCAAGCCCAAGCTGACCGTGGTGAGACGTGGCGCGCTGCCAGCGTCCTTCGCCAAGCGACTGGGACGATGACGCAACTGCAGCACCACGCCATGGACGCCCGCATTGCGACCCCGCAGGAAGGCTTCCAGCGCTGCCAGCAAATGGTCCATCGCCGGCAGCAAAGCTGGCACTGTGGTGGCTTCCGCTTCCAGTTCCAGCGCCTCCAGGAAACGTTCCGGGAGCGTGGTACGGGCACGGGGCGTGGGACGATGCCCCAGCGCCTGCTCCAGTTGTTCTGCTACCGCTGGCCCATAGCGCCGGGCCAAGCCTTCCCGTGGCAGGCGGAGCACCTCGCCTACCTGCCGCGCACCAGCCTCCGCCAAGCGGTCCAAAACGGTACCTGGCCAACGGGTGGCCGTGAGGGGCAAAGGGGCCAAAGCCGCCGCCAAAGGCCCCCAACCACTCACCGCTCGCACCGCCGCCCCAGGCATGCCCGCACGAGCGGACCACAGCGCGGACAGGGGCGTGGGGGTAAGCGCGAGCGAGGCAGTGAAACCTTCGCGCGCCAAGTCACGCCGCCAACGGGCCAACAAAGCGCGGGTGCCCCCCAGCAGCCGCAAACTGCCGCGGACTTCCAGCAAGAGCGCGTCGGGCGGCTCCAAGCTGACCCAAGGCGTGTACTGCGTGGCCAGCCGGGCCAGCCGTTCCAGCGCCAGCTGTTCGCGCTGCGGCTGGCGCGGCAGCACGCCCAACTGTGGCGCCAAAGCATAGGCCGCGTTCAGCCCGTGGCCCGGGCGAATGCCCAGCGCCAGCGCGGCACTGTCCGCCGCCACCACCTCGCATTGCGCCCCCTCACCGGAGACTATTACCTTAGGTAATTCAATATCTTGTGATGTATTAGTGAAAGATTTTTCAAGTTTAAGGCACTCGATGGCCAGCGCCGGCAAGTGCACTGCCAGCCACAAATGGCGGGCGGCGGCGCGGGCGGCAGCTGGCTGTGAGCTTGCTTTGTGGGAGGCAGCTGGCTGTGAGCTTGCTTTGTGGGAGGCAGCTTGCTGCCGACTGTCGCGAGCAAGCTCGCTCCCACGGGCAAGATCACCGCCAGCGGCAGCCCTCTCTTCTTGTGGGAGCGAGCTTGCTCGCGACTCCGGCAGAGCCAGCCCTGCAGGCACGAGCACGCGTGCCCGCGCTCCGCGCCTAGCCGTGCCGGAGCGCATCACGCACCCACCCGGGCCGCCCGCCCTGGCACTTGAGTACTTCGATATCCAGCCCACCTGCCGGGCGCGGGTGCAGCACCAGCCGCAGGCTGGCCGGCGACGCCACCGCCACCTGAGCCAAAGGCCGGAACAGCACGCCGAGCGCACCGCCCTGAGCGGCTGCCAGCTTCAGGCGACGCAAGGCGTGGTCGTCGGCCGGGTGCGCCCAGCCGAAAACGGCGGCACAGGCACCCGAACGCAAAGCTTGTTCCATGGCCCAGAGCGCCTCAGCGGGGGACTCCGGAGCTACCCAAAGCACCTGCTCGGGCCGCACGCCAGCCTGCGCCAACGCCGGGCCGTAGGGAACATAGGGCGGGCGAACCCACGCCAGCCAACGCGGCTTGGCCGGCACCCGGGCACCGTCGTCGCAGGCGCGGACTGGGCCACCAGCTGCCCAGCGCTGCAGGGCGGGCAACCACAGGGAGACTTCGCCAACACCGGAGCCTGCCGAGAGCACCTCGACCAGCGTGCCCACGGGCCAGCCGCCACCGGGCAGCGCTGCTGAAAGCCTTGGAAACCCCGTGGGCAGGTACGCACCGGCGGCAAACGCCGACACGCCCCCCTGCGGACCCACCCGCCAGACAGCACCAGCCGACTGTTCCAGCAAGCTGGCCAGGGCCTCGGCTTGGACAGGAGGCGCCCCCGGGGACCGGGAAGCGCCTTCGCTCATTGGAGCCGGTCGATGGAACGCCCGCAGCGCAACACGCCCACCACCACGCCTTCGATGATGAGCGACTGCTCTTCGAGGTCCACGCGGATGGGGTCGAAATCGCGGTTTTCGGGCAGGAGCCACACCACCGGGCCATCTTGGCGATAGCGCTTCACGGTGACCTCGTTTTCGAGGCGCGCCACCACGACCTGACGGTTACGCACTTCGGGCGTGCGGTGCACGGCCACGAGATCGCCGTCGAGGATGCCGATGTCCTTCATGGACATGCCCACCACCTTCAGCAGGTAGTGCGGCTTGGGGTGGAACAGGTCCGGGTCTACCTGGTACCGCGATTCGATATTTTCCTCGGCGAGGATGGGCCGGCCTGCAGCCACCCGCCCGATGAGCGGCAAGCCCGGCGGCGGCGCCATGTCGCGGACGACACCTTCCTTCAGTTGGATGCCGCGCGAGGCGCCGGGCACCAGTTCCAGCACGCCCTTGCGCTGGAGGGCACGCAGGTGGTCCTCGGCGGCGTTGGCGGACTTGAAGCCCAGCGCCCGGGCGATTTCCGCGCGCGTGGGCGGCATACCGTTTTCCTGGACGTGGTCACGGATGAATTCGAGGATTTGTTGCTGGCGGGGAGTGAGATCCGACATGGCTGGCTCCACTAGTGGGTGCATCTGGGGGTGCATCTGGGCGTGCTTCAGGGGCACTGGGGTGACATTACGCTTCGTGCTGTATAGAAACACAGTACCTGAGGAAATATCCAGTAGCAAGAGGGCTCATCGGGTGAGCCTGTTTACCCCACAAGCGCGCCACCGTACGGAACCGGAAACGTAGTTGTGTTGTCGTTATTCCGCGACGCCACAGGGGGGCTGCCTTTATGGTGCGTTATGTCTTACCCTATGCAGGTAAGAATCAAACGCGCCGTGCGCAGACCTTCTGCTCCGCGTGCGAAGTGTGTTTATCAACCTAGCTAGGGGTAAGAAATCATGATGAAGTTCGTCAAGGTGGGCGCTGCTGCCCTCTGTGTTGTGTTCGCCGCAGGCTGCGTGGACCTGAAGCCGTTGCAGGCTGAGGTCGACACCCTGAAGACCCAGGTCGCCAAGCTGCAGGCCGACCACTCCAGCATGATGAGCGCCAGCAGCGCCAACGCTGCCGCTGCCGACAGCGCCGCCCGCGCTGCCGCTGCCGCCCAGCAGGCTGCCACCGCCGCCGCCGCCAAGGCAGACCAAGCTCTCGCCGCCGCGACCGCCAGCCAACAGTGCTGCGACGCGACGAACGAGAAGATCGACCGCATGTTCAAGCGTTCGATGTCGAAGTAAGGCCTAGCCTTGCTCCGGCGGGCGCCCGGCAACGGGTGCCCCACGAAAGACGCCGCGGGAAACCGCGGCGTTTTTTTATGCGGGCTTGGAAGGTATCGACACGCCAATCAAGCTTTCTGCAGGAATACCTAGGTTCCGGTGCAGGTTGCGAATCATTTCAATGGTGAGCCCGCGTTTGCGGTTCAACACTTCGTAAACCCGGTTTGGCTTGCCGATGGAAGGCACTAAGTCCTTGATGGTCAACCCGCCCTGCTCCATGCGAAAGCGAATAGCTTCAATGGGGTCCGGTGGAGCAATGGCCATCTGCCGTGCTTCATAGGCTTCGATCAAAGTCAGCAAAATTTCAAAGCGGTCTGCCTCCGGCGTTCCTGGCAACGGTTCGTCGTCAAAGAAAGCAGAAACCTCGCGCAATGCTGCAGCGTGGTCGCTCTCATCACGAATGGGGCGAATATTCATGGTGCCTCCACAGTACTGGCGTCTATGCGGTCATACGCTGCATGCGTACCCACGAACTTGATATACACAGCCTGAAAGGAATACGACACGGCAACCACCAGCCGATAATCGTTTCCCTTGATGTTAAAAACCACACGGTTCTTGCCGACAAAACTGGCGCTGGCATAACGAGCTTTGATTTCCTGTGGTGCCTTCCATGTAGCGCGCCTAGCTTCGTCATACCACGCACGCAAAGGTTGCTCCGCAGGGGAATGGCGCACCCAGAAATCACGCAAAGTACTGACTGCCACAATCCTCATAGCCTACTATAGTCCCAAAATGGGACTTACGCAATCCTGAATTTTTAACCGTCTTTAACCCTTTTCAACCCAGCCCTGCGTTTACCCCGGCAGAACCCACCGCAAGGAGTCCTGCCGATGAAAGCCCAAACTACGCTGAAGACCGCCATCACCGCACTCGCCACCGTCACGTTATTCGTGGCCTGCGGGGTGCCCCCGCGCGAAGCAAACAACGCTGCAGGCAACCCTGCACCAACGCCAAACGCGGCCAGCAGCGTGCTAGCCGATGTGCTACCCCCGCCGCCTCCGATCCAGGCACCGGTGGAGTTGATGGAGAAACGCATGGCAGCACCCGCCTTCTTCGCCAATACGGCGAGTCCCATGGCGTTCATGGCCGCTCCCGCCTTCGCGCCCGCGAACACTGAACGCTACGGGCACTTTGAGCAGAACCCGGTACACGTGGCCGCACGCGAGCCCATCTCCACCTTCAGCCTCGATGTGGACACCGCCAGCTACGCGAACCTGCGCCGCTTCCTGCGTCATGGCGAACTCCCGCCGGAAGATGCCGTGCGCGTGGAAGAACTGGTGAACTACTTCCCCTACGACTACCCCGCCGCCAAGGGGCCCCACCCCTTCGGCGTTGGTACGGAAGTGGCGCGCGCGCCGTGGAACCCAGAACACCTGCTGGTGCGCATTGGCGTGAAGGCTCAGGAGCTAGGCGCCACACAAACCACCTTGCCGCCGGCCAACCTCGTGTTCCTCGTCGACGTCTCCGGCTCCATGGACGAACCGGACAAGCTGCCGCTAGTGCAGGCTTCGCTGCGGATGCTGGTGAAACAGCTTCGCGCCGAGGACCGCGTCTCGCTGGTGGTCTACGCCGGACGCACCGCCGTGGAGCTTCCCGCGACCCCGGGTAATCAGCATGCCAAGATCCTCGCCGCCATTGGTCGTCTTAACGCCGAAGGCTCCACCAACGGCGGTGCGGCCTTGCAGTTGGCCTACGAACAAGCGCGTGCGGGCTTCATCGCCGGTGGCATCAACCGCATCCTCATGGCCACCGACGGCGACTTCAACGTGGGCGTCACCAGCGACAGTGCACTGGAAACACGTATCCGCCGCGAGCGCGACAGCGGCATCTCGCTGTCGATGCTGGCTTTTGGCAACGGCAATTTGAACGACGCACTGATGGAACAACTGGCGGACCAGGGCAATGGCAACTACAGCTATATCGATTCCGTGGACGAAGCACGCAAGGTGCTAGTGACGGAAATGGGTGCCACGCTGCACACCGTGGCGAAAGACGTGAAGGTGCAGGTGGAGTTCAACCCCGCACGTGTCGCGGAATACCGCTTGCTGGGCTATGAAAACCGTCTGCTGCGCGAAGAAGACTTCCGCAACGACCGCGTCGATGCAGGCGAAGTGGGCGCTGGCCACACGGTGACGGCCTTGTACGAAGTGACACCGGTGGGTGCTGCCACGTTGTATGGCGAACGGCGTTATGGCGCAGCAACGGCGGCCGCGCCAGCAACGGCTGCGGCGACATCTACAACGACGCTGACTAACGAACTGGGCGAGGTGCGTGTGCGTTACCGGGCGACTGAACCCAAGGCACTGGAATTCAGCCAGCCCATTCTGGCCCCAGAAAAGATTACGGCTGGCAGCCCGGACCTGCGTTTTGCCGCCGCGGTGGCGAGCTTTGGTGAACTACTGCGCGGCGGGCGTTACCAGGCGAAGTGGTCCTACGGCGATACCGCCACGCTGGCCCGTGGCGCCCTAGGTACCGATGCGGGTGGCTGGCGCGCGGAGTTCGTGCGACTGGTGCAAGTAGCGGAAGGCCTTGGCGCACGCCCCTCCACCGCTGATGGCGCAGAGTGATAGATTGCGGTGATGAGTAGCGATGCCACCGACGAAGCCTTGATGCTGGCCTTCCAAGGTGGCGACGCGCGTGCTTTCGAGCAACTGTACGCGCGTTACCGCGGCACGCTTTACCGCTTTCTGGTGCGCCAGTGCGGCAATGCGGCGGATGGGGAAGAGCTTTATCAGGACGTGTGGGTCACCCTTGCCCGCCAACGCGAACGCTGGGAACCCCGCGCCACGCTGAAGACCTTCCTCTACCGCATTGCCCACACTCGTTTGCTGGACCACTACCGACGAAACCGCCGCCATCGCGGATTTTTGGAACTGGCGGAAGTAGACGAAGCCGAGTTGGAAGACAGTTCCACGACTGGGCGCGCTGAAGCCGCTTGGGAGCAGGCTGCGTTGCATGCGGCGTGGCAACACTGCCTGGCTGCGCTACCACCGCCGCAGCGCGAGGCCTTCCTGCTGCGTGAAGAAAGCGGATTGGAGTTGCCGCAACTTGCGCAAGTCATAGGCGTGGCTATCGAGGCGGCCAAAAGCCGTCTGCGCTATGCCGTGAACAAACTGCGCGTATGTCTGGAGGGCCAGCGATGAGCGACAACGACGCGCTAAGCCACCTGTACCGCCAACTGCCGGCAGAACAGCCTTCGACAAGGCTGGATGCCAAAGTGCTGGCAGCCGTGAACACTGAACTGGCAGCCTCACGCGCCCAGCGCGCCCGTTCGCAACGGCGCTGGCGTTACCAAGTTCCGCTGGCTACCGCAGCCACAGTGGTATTGGCCGTGGCTTTGTTTCTACGCCAGCCGGAGACGCAACAGGAATTGTTATCACCGCGCAGCAAAGACGGCGTCGCAATGTATAAGGAACTAGCCCGTGAAGCGGGCAGCGACAGCGCTGCGTACAAGAAAGCACCGTCGACCATCGATGAACTGCGGGTGATGCAACCTCCCCTCATGAGTGCACCACCGCCCGTGCCAGCTCCGCCGATGGTGGCGATGATGGATCTGCCGGCACCCGTATCCTCGCCAACAGTTGCACCCGAGTCTACGAATGCGGCTATTGCTTCGGCAGAGCCGCCACCAGCAAGAAGTCATGTACCTAACATGGCAGGCATAGCGCGTATGGGCATCATCGCGGACGGTGCACTGCCAAAAATGCAGCTTGGCGCATTGCTGAACGAAGCAGCCGGAATGCCAGCGAAGGAATTCTGCGAACGCCTGCAGGCCCTCTGGATCGCAACCGATGCGGTTCCTGACTGCCCGACCAACGATGGCCAACACCAATGGCCAGCCCCGCTAGCAATCACCTGGCAAGTGACTGGCGGCCATGTGCAAAGCGCAGAACTACGGCGCTAATTCAACGGGTCCGGCTAGCGTCCTGGCGTGCCTCATGAAATTTCGATAGCAATTCCGGCAATGCGGTTTGCACTGTCTCCCCGACAACCTCAAGGTTGACATCGAAATAGCCATGAGCAATTCGATTACGCATACCGCGCATGCTTCGCCACGGAATCTCCGAGTGTGCATCAGTAAATTCAGCATGAGCGTCCATCACTTTCGTGGCCGCCTCTCCCAAAATAATCAAGCTCATGATGACTGCTTGCTGAGTACGCTTATCGGAAAGAAAATCCTCTTTTTCGAGGCCCTGCACGAAGCTGCGCGCATCCGTCGCCGCCTGCTGCATATGGCCGAGGTAGTCGAGTAGACGGTTTGCGCTCATACCCCTCGGGCCTCTGCAAGTACTTGGGCGCGGAATACTGGCGGCAGGTCAGCTGGAGTCAATACGTCGACATGGAAACCGAGCAAGGACTCCAATTCATCCTGAAGACCACCCAAATCAAAGAGCGTAGCGCCAGGCAGCGTATCGACCAACAAATCCAGGTCGCTACCCTCGACATCGGTGCCATGCAAAACCGATCCGAAAACACGCACATTGGCCACCCGAAAACGACTGGCGGCTGCATGCACTGCATTTCGCTTCATCTCGAGCACAACGGAAGGTCGCATAAGCATCCTCTCAGGTGGCATCTTGCCAAATAATAAGCGAGCAGGAGACATTCTGCAGTAAGACGTCCGAGTTCACGGAATCCCGCCAGCCGCCACACTCCGCGCCAGACGCAACCCCTGGAAATCGCCGCGCGGCATGACAGCGCCACGCCCACGCATGGACAAGCGATAGTTCAGCGGCAGTTCATCGAATGAACCGCCACGCATGATGCGGTTGCGGCAGTCGCCCGTCAGCCAAGCGGAGCCATCCGCAGGCGCGCCGTTGTAGCTGTCGTTCCAGCAGTCCTGCGTCCACTCCCAGACATTGCCTACCGTGTCGTAAAGACCGAAACCATTCGGCGGCAACAAACCCACTGGGTACTTCGCTTCCTGGCCGCAAGGAAAGACATGCGCAAACTTGCAGGCCTTCTTGGGTGAATCGCCCCAGGGGTAGCGCTTAGTCACGCCGGCACGCGCTGCGTATTCCCATTCGGCCTCGGTGGGCAGGCGGTAATCCACGCCCGTCTTCACCTTCAGCCAATCAAGGTAACCCTGCACATCACTCCAGCCGATGCAGCCGGTGGCATGACGCGGCGTATCGCCACAACCGGGCGCCGCCTTTGGGTTTTCCACCGCATAGAGCTCCCACTGTCCCATCGTCACTTCGTACATGGCCAATTCAAACGCAGGCATGGACACTTCATGCACAGGCAATTCGCTAGGCCACGCTTTCTCGTCACCGGGCGATGCACCCATGACGAACTTGCCAGCGGGGATATGCACCATGGCACTCACATAGGCATTCGCTGGCGTCAACGGCAAAGCCGGCTTAGCGGCCAGAGAAGGCTTTGCAACTGCAACGCCTAATGCAGGCACCAACAACACGAGCACCGCACAAGCAGCCCACTGCCAACCGGAAACCTTGCGCAACTACTTCACTCCTACCGCTTCGTTTTGTGCCACTACCGTGGCAAGGCCTGCAGCCTGCGCATAGACAGCTTCGGTCTGCGGCCAGTTCACTGCTGCCGGTTGGAGCACCGCTTGGCGCGCCACCAATCGCACCAGCGCCTGCAGGTCCGGGTCGACAATGCGGGCATCCGTGCTTTCCAATGGTGGATGCGCTTCCACATACAGTTGGCCGCCGCGCCAGCCCGTCTTGTGCGGCTGATTGACGATCTGCACGGGGGTGCCTTCAGACACCATCGCAAACAGCGCTTCGATGTCTTCGGGGTAAAGCCGCATGCAGCCGTGCGTCACCTGCATACCCACACCCGCCGGCTTGTTGGTGCCGTGAATCATGTAGGCACCCCCGGGAATGGCGAGCCGCATGGCGAATAACCCGAGCGGGTTATCCGGCCCGGCGGGCACCACCTTGGGCAGTACCTCACCGTTCTTTAGGTGTTCCTGCCGTACCGACTCGGGCGGCGTCCACGTGGGGTTGCGAATCTTCAGCGCAATGCGCGTCAGGCCGATGGGCGTGGACCAGTCCATCTTGCCGACGCTTACCGGGTAACTAATGACCACGCGCGGCTCCGGCACTTTAGGCACCGGGTAGTAATACAAGCGGTGTTCGGCAAGATTGATGACAATACCTTCGCGCGGCGCATCCGGCAGGATGCGGCGCTTGGGCAGACGAATGCGTGTGCCTTCGCCAGGCAGCCACGGGTCCACGCCCGGGTTGGCGTTCACAATCTCTTCGAAGCCCAGGCCATGGCGCCGCGCCAAATCGATAAGCGTGTCGTCGTGGGCCGCTAGCACTTCTTCTGGTTCACCCACTACGTCTTCATGGCCCAGCGGCAACAGGTAGGTATCTGCGAAAGCGGGCACTGCGGTGCACAGCAGCGCCATACAGCCCACCAAGCCGGTCACCCGTCCTCGCCGAATCTTCCGCCACATGCTTGCTGTTCCCTGTTCTGCCGGAAATGTCACCAGTCGGTGCTGATTGTGAACTGCTTCATGGAAGGACCGCTAGCAGGAGCCTAGAGTTCACCTCGCCCTCAACCGCCCCCGCCCTTCACTGGTCCCCTCACCGGGCCCTTTCCCAATCCCCTACGGAAAAGCACCCATGTCGCAGCGCGGCCCTCTGGATGACCTCATGGATCTAGCAGATCTGGCAGAACAAAATTCGGGCTGGGATGCCGCCACCGTGTGGCAGGAACGCGTGAAAACGCGCACACCGGTAGCGGAAGTGAATGCCACGGAAGTGGCCCGCGCCCGCTCCGGCTGGGACCCGCTCAGCGCCTGGCGCCAGCGCGTTCTGAAGAAATAGTCGTTAGTAGCGCAGCAGCGCCGAACCCCAGGTAAACCCACCGCCGAACGTTTCGAGCAGCAGCATCTGGCCACGCTGGATGCGGCCATCGCGCACGGCTGTGTCGAGCGCCAACGGAATAGACGCCGACGACGTATTGCCGTGGTCCTGTACCGTGACCACCACTTTTTCCATGGGCATTTCCAGCTTGCGCGCCGTGGCATCGATGATGCGCAGGTTCGCCTGGTGCGGCACCAGCCAATCGATGTCGCTCTTCGCGATGCCGCTCTTCTCGAGCGTTTCATCGACAATGCGCTCAAGCGTGCGCACCGCCACCTTGAATACTTCGCTGCCCTTCATCTGAATGCCAGGGTTGATGGCGGCGCGCAGCTTGTCGATACCGGCCGAAGGCCCGTATGGATAGCAGAGCAAATCTTTGTAAGTGCCATCCGCATGCAAGTGCGTGGCAATGATGCCCGGCTCTTCCGAAGCTTTCAGGATGACCGCACCGGCACCGTCACCGAACAACACGCAAGTAGTGCGGTCGGTCCAGTCCACGATGCGGCTAAGCGTTTCGGCACCAATGACCAGCGCGCACTTGGCATCGCCAAGGCGAATGAATTTGTCCGCCAGAGAGAGTGCGTACACGAAGCCGCTGCACGCCGTTTCCAAGGAAAATGCCGGGCAATCGCGCAGACCCAGCTGCTCCTGCACGAGCACACCAAGATTCGGAAAGACGAAATCGGGCGTGCAGCTACCGACGATGATGAGGTCGATTTCCTGCAGTTCGATACCGGCAGCAGCCGCAGCGCGACGTGCAGCTTCCGCCGCGAGGTTCGAAGTGGTCTGGCCTTCCGCGGCAATATGGCGGCGCTCTATGCCCGAACGCGAACGGATCCATTCGTCCGTGGTGTCGACCATCTTCTCGAGGTCGGCGTTCGTCAGCATCTTTTCCGGCAGGTAACTGCCAGTGCCCGCGATCCGTGAATACATGTGCTTTTACCTAAGCTTGTTGTAGTAGTTGCGCCGAGATGCGCGCCGGCAGTCCATGGCTGGCTTCGAGCACCCCGGTGGCCACCGCCTGAGCGAAGGCGGCTGCATCCGCACCGCCGTGCGACTTCACCACCACGCCCTGCAGCCCGACGAGACTGGCACCATTGTACCTGCCCGGGTCCAGCCGCGTAGCCACGCGCCGCAGCACGGGGCCAGAGAGTAAGCCCGCTATTTTCTGCAAGGGGCCGCGCGTGAATTCCTCGCGCAGCGTGCCTTTCACGAAGCGCGCCAAGCCTTCGATGGACTTCAGCGCCACGTTACCGCTGAAGCCGTCGGTGACGACGACATCCACTTCGCCACTGAAGAAGGCATTGCCTTCCACGAACCCAAGATAGTTGAGCCCTGGCGTGGCACGCAGCAAAGCATGCGCGGCCTGTACCGTATCGTTGCCTTTCAGTTCCTCGGCGCCGATGTTCAGCAAGCCAATGCGCGGCTGTTCAAGCCCGCCTACTTCGCGCGCCACCAAGTGGCCCATGACAGCAAACTGGCGCAACTGCTCGGGTGTGGCCGTAGCGTTGGCGCCCAAATCCAGCGCCCAAGTGCAGCCCTGCGGCGCCGGCAAAGCCGCCAGAATGGCGGGGCGCGAAATACCCGGCAAAGTCCCCAACACGAAATGCGCCATGCCCATGAG
>Ga0114970_10002113_pt1 | contig 14915 bp, 12 predicted proteins | sample M_140205_XF_Meta_FD_87030 | JGI IMG/M metagenome (GOLD analysis project Ga0114970, IMG submission 87030) | Freshwater microbial communities from Lake Montjoie, Canada to study carbon cycling - M_140205_XF_MetaG | ecosystem: Environmental > Aquatic > Freshwater > Lake | place: Lake Montjoie... | reverse complement strand
GGGACGGGCCCGAGTGGCTGTCCGCGCCATCTGCAGTCGGACGGGCGAAGGGGAGGCCCTGCGAACCAAGAGTGTCTTCAAGCGCCTCCTTTCCCCGGCCCTCTCCTCCATTTGATAGAAGAGAGGGAGTAGGCAGTCGACCGCGCTGCTTCATTCCAAGCTCCACTCCAAAATCGAGTTTGAAATGAACCCCTTTCGCCCGACGAACGAGGCAGGCCAGGCTCTACCACGCTGGCCACAATCCCGGGTCTTCTCCCTCGCCCCGCGAAAGCTTGAGCGGGGAGAGGGCTGGGGAGAGGGGCCAGCAAGTTCAGCACAGCGCGCTGACCCTTTCACGATTCCACGCAGGTCCTCCCCCGCCATCCAGCCCCACGGCTCCAGCCAACTCCCGCAACGCGCGACGCACCGCCGGATTCTTCAAGGCAGATCCCGCTGCAAAATCCTTTCCCAGCCACGGCAGGGACACTATTTTTTCCGCGCCGATCAAACCGGCCAGAAAATTCGGATTGCTCTTGGCGGCGGCACCCGCCCCGGGCGTTGACCTCAAAATGACCTGCGCCCGACGGGCCCATCCCGGGGGCAGCGCCTCCAAGGTGAGCAGCACGTGATTCACGACCCCAAGCTGGTTGGGGGCCACAAGGAGCGGGGTGGCGCGCAGCGCGGTGATCAGATCGCGCGAATTGAAACCGTCACCCAGAGGGCTCAGCAGCCCTCCGGCCCCCTCAACTAGGACGCAGTCAAAGCGCCGCTGGAATCGGCGGAGATGTTTGAGGATAATCGGGAGCGAAACGCGGCGATTTTCCCGTCGCGCGGCCAGCGCGGGCGCGAGGGGCGCGCGGAAATGCCAGGGATTAATTTCATCGAGCGTGAGCTCCCCGTCCTGGGCGGCGTGAAGGATGCGGGCATCCTCCCGGCCGCCGGAGCAGACCGGCTTGAATGCCGCCGCATGGATGCCCTGCGCGCGGAGATGCCGGGTCAGGAGCGCGGTCAGCACGGTCTTGCCGGCGCCGGTGTCGGTGCCGGTGATGAAAAGCAGTGGCGTCATGGGCCTCCATCAAAGCGGAAACCGCGCGCGCGTGCCATCAAAACCGTTCATGTCCTCAGGCAGCCGCGCCCTTCGGACAAAACCGGTCCCGCACCGAGATGGCTTTTGCCTGAGATGGATTTCCCCGATGCGGCACTTTCAGCGTGGGGAGAGAGTCACCGGACACAGCGGCTTCAAAACGTGGCGAGCTCCGCCGGCCTCCGCGATTACAGCCCAACCCAGTAGCCGGGTCAGGGGAAGATTTCCACCAGCCGCTGGCGGCGGTACTCAAAAATTCGCTCCACATCCTTCCGGACGAACAGCCAGTTCATCAACGCCCCGCCCCGCGGCCAATACCGCACCCGGTCGCGGCAGAGCGTGCCTCCCTCCCGCTCCTCAAAGGTGTGAGTATGATGCCAGAGCCGGTAGGGGCCGCGCCGCTGTTCATCCACGAACATAAACGGCGGCTGCCACGCGCTGATTTCCGTGCGCCAGCGGACCGGCACGCCGTGGATGCGGATGCGATAATCAATCAAGATGCCCGGCCGCATTACAATCGGGGCGGGCGTGAGCACCGCGAATTTTACCCAGGGAGGCGTGATCCGTTCCAGATTGTGAGCGTCGCCAAAAAAGGCGAACACCTCGTGGCGCGGATGCGGCAGCCAAAGCTCAGTTTCAAAAATGAACTCGTTCATAAGGCGCGCCCTAAAGCTTGGTCTTGATGCCGCACGCCCGCAGGGCGCACCAGCCGCGCAATGCCTCGAACAGCACAAAGCCGCCGGAGGCCGCCAGCGCCAGGCCCAGCCAGAAGGAGGCGGCAAAGGCAAAGCCGGCACCGACCAGTAAGCCGACGGCACTGATCCCGCGCACCCAGCGTCCGCGGGGGCTGATATTAGGTTTAAAAAAAGAGTTCATCGTTTGGTTTTTCGGGACGGCGCACGGAGGGCGTCGAGCGTCTCCCCCAGGTGCGCCAGATCCTTGATTTTTATGGCTTTGATTTTATTCAGGGCGGCGGCGTAGGCCGGCATGGCGCGGCCGCCGACCAGCAGGGGCACGCCAGCCGGCAGCGAGCCGCGGAGCCGGACCAGCTCCGCTGCGAGCTGCGGGTCATCTTCCGGATAGACCAGGCTCAGCGCCACGGCCCGGGCCCCGCTCTGTTTTGTGGCTCCGGCAATTTCGGCCGCCGGCAGGCCCGCGCCGAGATACGTCACGCGCCACCCCAGATTAGCCGCTGCCGCCCCGACCAGCAGCGCGCCCAGTTCGTGGATCTGGCCCGATGGAGTGGCCACCACCAGCCCGGGCGCGGTCGCCGGAAGGGAAAACGCCCCAGCCGCATGCCCCAAAAAAACCCGGAGGGCCGCACTGGAAAAACGCTCATGCGCCGCGGTCAAGGCGCCCGACCGCCAAAGGTCGCCGATGGTCTGCACCAGCGGCGCCACGACGCGCTGCAACACCCCCTGCGACCCCAAATCCGCGACCGCCCGATTCAAGGCGGACTCCAACCCCCGGGCATCCAGCCGCTGCACCGATTCCAGACAGTCTTCCAGATACGAAAGCCTCGACGGGAGACGGCGACGGGATCCCGCCGGAACCGAGGGGGACATCTCCACCCCAAGTTTTTTGAGTTGGGCCAGCGACAAGGCTGCGATCTGGCCAATCCGGTGACCGGCCCGGAGAGCATCCCTCAGCAGCGTTAGTCGCTCCATCTCCGCCTCGGAATACAGCCGGCGTCCGGTGGGTGTGCGCGCCGGCGCGATCGCCCCATAGCGCCGCTCCCAGACACGGATGCGATGGGCGCTCAACCCCGTGCGACGGACAACGGCCTGGATGGCATGATGCACTTGAGACATTTTAATATAGACAAAATATGAACAGACGCCCCGACTAACTCAGGAACTGTCCCAACCCATCCCCGTTTAATCAAGATAAAACCTTATTTAACCCTTATCAGCACCCCGCCGTTACACATTTTTGAGACACCCTAAAATAGTGAGACAAACATTGGACAACAGGAATCAAATTAGACATATTTCCAGACGTGATTGGCAACTACAGCCCCGCGCCCGCCGCCCCCGATTTTTCAAGAACATGAGCCGACAAGTCATCATCATCGGTGCCGGTCCCGGCGGACTGGCCTCAGCCATCCTGCTCGCCAGCCAGGGGATGCGGGTGAAAATTCTAGAGCGGCTGCCTCTGGTCGGCGGCCGCACCTCCCACCTCCAGGCCGACGGCTACACGTTTGATCTCGGCCCGACGTTTTTTCTCTACCCGCGTGTTCTGGAGGAGATCTTCCGGATCGGCGGCGCGGAGCTGCAGCGCGAGGTCGAACTGACCCGGCTGGATCCGCAATACCGGCTCACCTTCGGCGCGGGCGGGCGGATGGATTGCACGGCGGACACGGCCCGAATGGAGCAGCAGATTGCCGCGCTGGCCCCCGCCGATGCCCCCGGTTTCCGGCGGTTCCTCGCGGAGAACCGCGCCAAGCTCGCGCTCATGGAGCCGTGCCTGGAGATGGATTTCAAGGGCTGGAAGAGCCTGCTGGACAAACGCCTGCTGAAAATGCTGCCGATGCTGCGGCCGCATCAATCCGTGGACGCCGCCCTCCGCCGTTTTTTCAAGGACGAGCGCGTGCGGCTCGCCTTCTGTTTCCAGTCCAAATACCTGGGCATGTCGCCCTTCCGCTGCCCCAGCCTGTTCAGCATCCTCAGCTTCCTCGAATACGAACACGGCGTTTGGCACCCCAAAGGCGGCTGCGCCGCAATCACGGCAGCCATGGCGCGCGTCGCAGAACGGCTGGGAGTGGAAATCCATCTCAACGCGCCCGTCCAAGAGATCCTGTTCGCCGGACGCAAGGCCGTGGGCGTGCGCACCCCCGATGGCACCCATCCTGCCGACGCGGTGGTGGTCAATGCGGATTTCGCCCGAGCCATGCAAACCCTCGTGCCGGACCGTCTGCGGCGGCGCTGGACGGATCGGAAGCTGGCACGGAAAAAATATTCCTGCTCGACCTTCATGCTCTATCTGGGCCTCGAAGGACGGTACGAGGAGCCGCACCACAACATTCACATCGCCGAAGACTACACGCGCAACCTCGACGAGATCGAGGGACGCCACGTCCTGAGCGCCGACCCCTCCTTCTACGTCGAGAATGCCAGCGTCACCGATCCCACGCTCGCGCCGCCCGGCCACAGCGCGCTCTACGTGCTCGCGCCGGTCACCCACCAGCATCCCAACGTGGATTGGGCAAAGGAAAAAAAACAATTCCGCGACCTCCTCCTGAGGCAGATTGCCAAGGTCGGCTTCGGCGGAGTGGAGTCCCGCATCCGCTACGAACGCGTCATCACCCCGGCCGACTGGGACACGCGCTATGAGATTTACCGGGGGGCAACTTTTAATCTGGCGCACAGCCTCGACCAGATGCTGCACCTCCGCCCCAATAACCGGTTTGAAGATCTGGAGGGGATGTACCTCGTCGGCGGGGGCACCCACCCCGGCAGCGGCCTGCCGGTGATCTTCGAAAGCGCCCGGATCAGCTCCCGCCTCCTGCTCGAGGATTTTGGCCGGAGCGTCGACTGGAAACAAATTGCCGGCGCACCCGGCTTGCCGATGGCGCACGCCCGCGACACGGACGCAGTCGCCGCATGACCGCCTTGATTCATCGCGACCCCACCGTCGCCGTTGACAGCGTGCTGGAGGACAGGGTCAAGCAGGCCATCCTCACGGCGCGCAGCGCGCAGACCAACTGGAGCGCGCTGCCCGTGGCAATCCGGCTAAAAAAACTGCGCTGCGTCCGCGCCTTGATGGCGGAACAGGCGATCGCACTCGCATCGTCCGCCGCCATCCTACGCCCCCGTTCTGTCGCTGAAATCCTGACCTCTGAGGTGCTGCCCTTGGCCGAGGCCTGCCGTTTTCTGGAGCGCACCGCTCGGAAAACGCTCCAGCCCCGGCGCCTGGGTCCGCGCGGGCGGCCGCTCTGGCTGGGCGGCCTGCGCAGCGAGGTCCACCGCGAACCTCTCGGCGTAGTGCTCCTCATCGGTCCTGGCAATTACCCGCTCTTTCTGCCCGGGGTTCAAATGCTGCAGGCGCTCGCCGCTGGCAACGCCGTCCTCATCAAACCCGGCCACGGCGGCGGACCTGCCGCTGCGGCACTGGCCGGACTCCTCGCAAACGCGGGACTGGATTCCAACCTCTGCCAGGTTCTTCCGGAAACGCCCGCCGCAGCGCAGGCCGCTATCCGGTGCGGCGCGGACAAAGTTTTCCTGACCGGCAGTGCCGCAACCGGCGAAGCGGTGCTCCACCAATGCGCCACCACCCTCACGCCCGCCACAGTGGAGCTCTCCGGTTGCGACGCCCTGATCGTTCGCGACGACGCGGATCTGGATCTGGTCGTCCGATCGCTTGCCTTTGGACTGCGTCTCAACGGCAGCGCCACCTGCATCGCCCCGCGCCGAGTGCTGGTGCATCCCACCCGGGCAGCGGAACTCGCCGACCGTCTGTTTCGAATATTCCCTCCCGATAAGAATACCAACGACACCCTGCCACCAAATCCACACCTGGCAGAACTCCTCCGGGAAACTTTGGCTGCGGGCGCACGCCTGCTGACTGGGTCCATCGCATCGGACGGCTCACTCCGACTGCCGCTGATTTTCACCGGTGTCACACCTGGCATGCGGCTGGTGCGCGAGGATGTCTTTGCCCCGGTGCTCTCGCTCCTTACCGTGGCCAATGACGAGGAGGCGATTGCGTTTGCGGCGCAATGCCCCTACGCCCTCAGCGCCACCCTGTTCAGTAGCGACGAAGCCGCGGCCCGCTCCATGGCTGCCCGCCTCCGCGCCGGCGGGGTGATCATCAACGATGTGATTGTGCCCACCGCGGACCCGCGCCTGCCCTTTGGCGGACGGGGCCGCAGCGGCTTTGGCGTCACACGCGGCTCGGAAGGCCTGCTGGAAATGACCGCGCCCAAGGTCCTCTCTGTCCGCCGCGGAAAGGCCCGGCCCCATCTGGACGCCCCGCACGCGGGCGACGCTGCATTATTTACGGGCTATATCCGGGCCGCGCACGGGCGCGGCTGGCGTATGCGCTGGCAGGGTCTGACCCAGATTTTAAAATCTCTTAAACACCGTTCAAATTTCACAGATTCTATATGAAAAAGTCCCTTCCCATTGGCATCATCGGCGGCGGTCTGGGCGGTCTGGCGGCGGCCTGCACCCTGGCCGCGCGGGGCCATCGCGTCATCCTGTTCGAGCGCAACGACTGGCTGGGCGGCAAGGCGGCGGTGCTCGAGGGCGGCGGGTTCCGCTTCGATATGGGCCCGACCATCGTGACCATCCCCTCCGTGCTGAGGCGCATTTTCAGCGAGGCCGGGCGTCGGATAGAGGACTATCTCGAACTGGTGCGCCTCGATCCCCAATGGCGCTGCTTCTTCGCCGATGGCTCCCGCCTCGATCTGGAGCAGGACACAGCGGCGATGGCCGACAGGCTTGACTTGTTTTCGCCCGGCACCCGCTCCGGCGCCCGTTACCGGCAGTTCATGGAGCTTTCCAAAAAACTCAACGACATCTCCCAGCGCTATTTTTTCTATAAGCCCATCGGCGGCCTGCGCGACATGTTCGACTTCAAGGCCTCGCTCCAGCCGGGCGTCCTGAGCGACGTGATGAATATGAAGATGGGCCGCACGGTGGCCGGCGTCGTCCGCGCGCACACCCCGGATCCCCGGGTGGCGCAGATGATGGACCACTTCACCCAGTATGTCGGCTCCTCGCCATCCGGCTCCCCTGCGGTCCTCTGCGGCATCGCCCATATGCAGACCGACGAGGGCATCTGGTATCCCCTCGGCGGCACCGGGGCCGTGCCGCGCGCCCTGGCCGCCCTCGCGCGGGAACTCGGCGTGGAAATCCAGACCGGTACCCGGATTGATAAAATCCTTACCCGCGAGGGCGCCGTCACCGGCGTGCGCACCGGCGACGGCCGGGAAATCGAACTGTCCGCCGTGGTCTCCAACAGCGACTCGGTCCGCACCCACCGCGAACTGCTCGGGGGACCGGCCGGGGCCGCATTCGAGCGGCGCCGCCGTTACGAGCCCGCCTGCTCCGGCGTGGTGCTGTATCTCGGCCTGAACCGCCGCTATGAACACCTGGCCCATCACGACTTCGTCTTCAGCCGCGACCCGCACGAGGAGTTTGATTTCATCTATAAAAAAGGCGAGCCCGCCCCCGATCCCACCTGCTATCTGGCGGCGACCACCTGCAGCGAGCCCGGCACCGCGCCCGCCGGCGGCGAGGCGCTGTACGTTCTGGTCCACACGCCGCACCTGCGACCGCATCACGACTGGCGCACGCTTTTTCCCAGCTACCGGAAGGTCATCCTGGACAAGCTCAAGACCACCGGAGGCATGAAGGACATCGAGGACCGGATCGTGTTCGAGCGGGCGCTGACGCCCCAGGATATCCACGACCGGTATCAGGTGTTGGACGGGGCGATTTACGGGCTGGCCAGCCACGGCCGTTTCCTGGGCGCCTTCAAGCCGGGCAACCGGTCGCCGGATGTGCGCGGGCTGTATCTGGCGGGCGGCGCCGCGCATCCCGGCCCAGGCATGCCCATGGTGCTCATGAGCGGCTGGATTGCCGGCGACACGCTCGACCGGGATGGCGGGACGGGATCCCTTTCCCCCGAATCCGAACTCCTCTCCCAGACCGCATGAATCTCACTCCCAAAAAAAACAGATTCCGGGAGCCGGAGTTTTATTTTATTTGGGCGGGCGATCTCCCAGGCAATGCGCGGAGGAGGGCGTGAGCAGGGCAAACCAATCCCGCCCGGCGGACGAGGCGGGTCCGGCGATTTCGCCCTGGCTCCTCCGCTGGTTCATCGCCTATTCCCGCCGATACCTGCGCCGCCATTTTCATTCACTCCGCGTCGCGCGCGACGGGTTTCCGCCTCCGGACACTGCCAGGGCGCTGGTCCTTTATGGCAACCATTCCTCGTGGTGGGATCCGCTGGTGGGGCTGGTGTTAAAGGCGGAATTCTTTGGCGGTCGAAATGCGTTTGCGCCGATGGATGCGGCCGCGCTCCAAAAATATAAACTGTTCCGGAAGCTCGGATTCTTCGGGGTGGAGCGCGGCACGCGGCGCGGCGCGGCGCAATTTATCCGCACCGCCGAAGCCCTCCTGAGCGCGCACGACACCCTGCTGCTGATCACGCCGCAGGGACGCTTTGCGGATGTGCGCGAACGGCCAGTCCGATTTGAGGCCGGGCTGGGACATCTGGCAGGGCGCGCCGAGGGGGCGGTCTTTTTGCCCATGGCCACCGAGCTCATTTTTTGGGAAGAGCGGCTGCCGGAAATCCTGGTGCGCTTTGGCGAGCCGGTGACTATCGGCGCGGCGGACGCCGCAAGCCGCGATCCCGCCGGATGGACGGCGCTGTTCGAGCAAAAACTGGCCGCCACGCAGGACGCGCTCACCCTTCAGGTCCAGCGTCGGGATCCGGCGGAGTTTCAAACCCTGCTGCGCGGCGGGGCCGGCCAGGGCGGCTTCTACGACTGGTGGCGCTCGATCCAAGCCCGACTGCGCGGACAGTCCTTCAAAAAGGAGCACGGCGCGCAATGAATCTGGAAATCCTGGCCCTCCTCGCCCTGATTGTGGCCGCCCTGCCCTGCGGCCTTTTTCTGGCCAACCTTTCGGCCTATCGCCGTCTCCCAAAATCCGGCCCCGACCCCGTCCCGCCGGTCAGCGTCCTGATCCCGGCGCGCAACGAGGAACTCAACCTCCGCGCCACCCTGGAGGCCGTGCTCGCCTGCCCCGCACCCGCGCTGGAAGTCATCGTGCTCGATGACCAGTCCACCGACGGCACCGCGGCCCTCGTCGCCGCCCTTGCGGCGCGCGACCCGCGGGTGCGCCTGGAAACGGCGCCGCCGCTGCCGGCCGGCTGGTGCGGCAAGCCCCATGCCTGCCATGTTTTGGCCGGACTGGCCCGGCATCCGTGGCTGATTTTTTTAGATGCCGATGTCCGCCTGGCGCCCGATGCGATTCAACGGCTGACGGCGTGGATGGCGCAGAGCGAGGCCGGGCTGGCCAGCGGCGTGCCGCGCCAGGAAACCGGCACGCTGGCGGAACGGCTGCTGATACCGCTGATCCATTTCATTCTGCTCGGATTCCTTCCGCTGCGCCGGATGCGTCAGACCACGGCGCCCGCGTTTGCCGCTGGCTGCGGACAACTCTTCATCGCCCGGCGCGATGCCTATCAGGAATGCGGCGGCCATGCGGGCCTCCGGGAATCCCTGCACGACGGCCTCCGGCTGCCGCGCGCATTCCGCGAGGCCGGATGGGCCACGGACCTGTTTGATGCCACGGATCTAGCCACCTGCCGGATGTATTCCACCAACGCGGAAACCTGGCGCGGCCTGGGCAAAAACGCCACCGAAGGCCTCGCGGCCCCCGCCCGAATCCTGCCCTTCACCCTCCTGCTGGGGCTCGGCCAAATCCTTCCGTTCGTCCTGCTGCTGCTGGCGGCACCGGGATCGCGGGCGTTTTTTCTGGCCGCTCTAGCCAGCGGACTCGCGCTCCTGCCGCGGCTGATTGCGGCCCGGCGCTTCCGCCAATCCTGGGCGGGCGCCCTGCTGCACCCCCTCGGCGTCCTCGGACTGCTCCTCATCCAATGGCAGGCGCTGGCTCGGAAAATCCGGGGCCGGCCGATGCGCTGGAAAAATCGGGAATATCCGGCGTCTCCTGCTCCGGCCCCCTCGGACGTTACTCGGATTATTCCGATGCTCGCCCTCGCAACGCTGCTGGCCGCCAGTCCGGGCCGGGCCGATTCCGCTGACACCGCGTTCGCCGCCACAAATCGGGTCTGCTCCAGCTTTGATCTGTCCGATCAGTTTGGCACCAACCATTCCATCCATTTCCCCCAATCCGCGCCGATGATTTTGATTATTTCCGACCGGAAAGGGTCGGACCAAATCGCCGCATGGGTGGTAGCGCTCAAGGCGCGCTGCGGCCAGGACCTGCCCCTGATGGGCGTGGCGGATATCCGGGGAGCCCCCGGGTGGGTCCAGGGACTCATCCGCAGAAGATTCCGCCAACAGTGCAGCTATCCCATCCTTCTGGACGCCTCGGGCCGGCTGCCGGCCGTGCTGCCATGTCGGGAGAATGAGTCCAACGTCTTCCTGCTGGACACCGCCGGCCGCGTGCTGGCCAGCGAACACGGCGAGTGCGCCCCCGCGCCGCTGGAACGGCTGGCACGCACCACCCTCCACGCCCTCCAGGAAATCAAACATCCGCCCGCGGATAAGCCTGCGCCACGGACAAGTAAAGACAGCAACTGAAATCTCCCGTGATTCCCCGTTGTAAAGTCAGCGGCAACCTGCTGAACTGGGCGTCCACTTAAAAAATAAAATTATGGCCAAAGGCAACCGCAGTCAGAAAAAAGAAATCCGGAAGAAGAAAAAAGAGAAGCCCAAGGCGGCGCCGGCCACCTCCCGCCGGAGTGCCTGATCAAGGCTTCTACCGCGGGGCAGCGAATTAACAGGGAACTGAACGTCTTCAGCGGAGCGTATCCATCAGTTTAACCCGCACTCTGAAGCCCAAGCGGTTCATGGTTCAAAATTCGGGTTCAAGGGTCTAGGAAGACACACCACTCCAGGTAGAGATGCCGCGCTGCGGCGTCCCCGTCGCCGAGCGCAGCGTCAGGCGACGGAAATCAATCAGGCAAAGCGGGCTCTTATCCCCATTCGTTCCGCCCTGCTGGGCGGGGGCATCGCAGCGCGATGCCCTTACCCTGCGGCACGCACTCCTATTTCAGAGTTTGGGTTTAAAAATCAGGGTCCCGCCGGACATCCCCCTGCCCGCCGCCGCTGCCAATCCACGCGGGCCGGACCGACCGGGGGCAGGCGACGGCGCGGGCGCGTTTAGGTTCAAGCGCGGACGCTAGAAATCCTTATTTGACCAGCTCCGCTCCCGGCAGATAGACCGTGAAGGTCGTGCCCTCGCCGGGCTGCGTGTGCACGTGCAGGGCGGCATTGCCCTCCTTGATCAGGCGCTGGACGATGTTAAGCCCCAGACCCGTGCCCTCGCGCGGACTCTTGGTGGTGAAGTAAGCCTGGAAGATTTTCGGCAGCACCTCCAGCGGGATGCCCGGGCCAGTGTCGCGCACCTGCAACTTCACCAGCGGCGCGGCGTGCCCCATGTTCTCCACATTCAACAGCCGGTCGTTCGGACTGTCCTTGATCGCCGCCCAATCCATCGGCTCCCGCAGCACGTCGCCGGAGATATCCACCCGATGCGGCCAGTGCGTGCTTTGAAAGGCGTTGACCGCCAGATTCTGCAAAATCTGGATCACATCCGTGCCATTGACCAGGACGCCGATGTCCTCGCCGAGCGGCATGATGCTAAAATCGTTCTCCTGCAAGCTCGGATGCACCTGCAGCAGATGTTCCAGATCCTTGAGCAGCTGGTTCACGCCCACCCGCGGGGCGATGGGCTGGCCGGGCTTGTTCCTCAGAATATCTAGATAGCGCCGGGAGATCTCGATGCAATTGGTCGTTTGCCGGGTGACGATATCCAGGCGGTGCTTGACGAATTCCAAGTCCTCCACCTCCATCCGCTCGGCGCGATTGAACCGCTGGTTCAAAATCTGCACGAACCCAGAGATGACCGTGAGCGGGCCGTTAATGTCGTGGATGATGCTGGCATAGATGTCCCCGCGCTTCTTGGCAATCTGCTCCTCGATTCGCTGGTTTTGAAGCTCGACCAGCAGCTCCTGAACTTTTTCCGCGCCGGTGTTGATTTCGCTTTCCAGCCGGCGTCGCTGCATCGCCTTGCCCACGGCGGAACGCATCGCCGCCAGGTCAAACGGCTTGTTGAGATAATCACACGCCCGCAGTCGCAGGGCCTGCCGGATGGTGTCGGTCGTCTCGAACGCCGTCAGCATGATCGCCTCCATGTCCGGCTTCACATACTTGAGCCGCTCCAGCACTTCGATGCCCGACATGCCCGCCATGCGAATGTCCAGCACCGCCACATCAATGTCGTGGCTCTGGGCCAGTTCGATGGCCGCGGGGCCGTCCTCCGCCATCAACAGATCGTACTCGTCCTTGAAGACCATGCGCAACGCCTGGCGCGGCCCCTCCTCATCATCCACAATCAAAAGGGTGCCGCGGCGCTTGGCGGCAGTTTCCAGCCCAGGGGATTCCGTAGCGGCGTCCGGCCCGGGGCCCGGGGATTGAGGGGTTAACGACATTTTTAGAAGGGGTTTAATTCAGCTGACGCCACTCTACGCCAAAGTTTTTGGCCCTCAAGCAGAAATCAGCCGGCGCCGCAACATTTCCAGCGCCTGCTGCGACGTCAACTCCTTGAACACGGCCCGCTCATAGGCATTGGACCGCCGCTCCACCACCGTGCCGGACGCATCCGCCAGCGCGATGAAAACCGTGCCCACGGGGATTTCCGGCGTGCCGCCGCCCGGGCCGGCGATGCCGGTGACGGCCAGAGCGTAATCCGCCCCGAACTTTTCGCGGGTGCCGGAGGCCATCTCCCGCGCCACCGCCTCGCTCACCGCGCCGTGAACGCCCAGGGTCTCCGCGCGGACGCCAGCAAAGGCCTGCTTCACCGCGTTGCTATAGGTCACCAGGCCGCCCAGAAAAACAGCCGATGCCCCGGGCACATGGGTGATGCGGTTGGCCAGACCGCCCCCCGTGCAAGACTCCGCCAGCGCCAGCGTCTGGTGCCGGCCGGTCAACAGCCCCACGACCACCGTCTCTAGGACCTCGTCATCCAGGCCGTAGATGTTGGGGCTAAGAAGGCCCCGCACCACCGCCCCCCCCTGCTGCACGAGGGGCGCGGCCTCCGCACCGCTGGCAGTCAGGCGCACATCCACCGAACCCACCCGCGCGCAATAGCCCACCTCCAACCCGGCCGCCACGAGCGCTTCCAGAGGCGCCTTGATTTTTTCCTGCACGGCCGATTCGCCCAGGCCGGCGCTCCGGAAGGTTCGGCAGACAAAAGCAGCCGCCAGCGGAAATTCCCGCTGCAACAGCGGCACCACGTCCGCATCAAACAGGGGACGCAACTCGCGCGGGGGACCGGGCAGCAGAATCAGCCATTGGGGAACCTTCCCCACCTCCCCAACCCTCATTGCCAGCCCCGGGGCAGTGCCGTTGGGGTTCGGTAAAACGAGGGCCCCCTCCGGCACCATCGCCTGCACGTCGTTGTTGGCAGGCATCGGGCGCTGGCGCGCGGCGAAATAGCCCTCGATGTGCGCCATAATCCCCGGGTCGCGCACGAGTTTTTTCCCCAGCAGTTGGGCAATCAAGTCGCGGGTGATGTCGTCCGAGGTCGGCCCCAGGCCGCCGGTGACGATCACCAGCCGCGCCCGCTCCAAGGCTTCGCGGACGGCTTGCTGGATGTCGCGCGCCGTGTCCGGTACGGCCACCTGGCGGGCCACCACGTAGCCGAGGTCGGCCAGGCGCCGGCAGATCCATTGCTGATGCGTGTTGAGAACGCGGCCCAGCAATAATTCGCTGCCGGTGTTGATGAGTTCGATGTTCACGCGGCCATGATTTGGCAGCACGCCTGTTCCTGCAAGCAGGATTTGAAACCGGGGATTGAAAACGCCGGCGCCCCGGGCGCGGCACCTTATTTTTTCGGCGACTTGGGCTTGGGCTTGCGCGCATCCGCAATAAACATCCCTACCAGATGGCTTTCATCCGCGTCCGGCAGGCAGAGATGAATCTTCCCCGGCAGATGGTTGTTCGTCAGCATTCCAAACTCCAGCCGCAGCGCATAGCCGCCATCGAAACATTCCTTCTGCCCCATGCCGGCCCCGTCTTTTCAGCGCAACGTCACGCGCGCCGCCTTTTCGGCATTGGTCGTCACATTGAGGATCCGGCCAGATAGCGCTTCCGATGTTGCGCCGCTGAAGTTGATAATGGCGCCAAACTCCACCTGCCCGCGCAGGCCGGCGCGCAGCACAAGCGACCCGTTTTGAAAAGCGGCGCGCTCCAGGCTGAAATCCTGTCCGTGAATCCTTCCCGCGACGGGCGTCTCAGCAATCGCATTGGTGCCGAGCGTCAAACTCCAGCTTGGACCGATCAAGGGCGCTGCCGCAGCGGACGATTTCCCGGAGGATTCCCCTTGTGGAACTTCCGCTGCGGGAACCGGGTTTAAAGGCGGGAGGATTACGGTGGAAGCTTGAAACCGTTTCCCTCGAATAACCCACACGGTCGCCCCCGCTAGGCAGACTCCCAGAATCAGGAGAAGAATCAGACCAGAAAAACGGCGGGGCGACGGCGGAGCGACAGGGGGTTCCAAAGCTATTTTAGGAAGCGCACGCTCTCCTGCCCGGGTGCCCGTCAAAACGAACTTCTGCTCCGACCCGGCTGCCGGGGACTGCGGGGCGGTGATCTTCTGGAAACATGTGGGGCACTCCATGACGGTGCCGGCCTGCGAGACATCGCATCGCATGTGCTGGCCGCAAACGGGACAGGCATATTTAAATTCACTCATGGCAGCGGCGGGAACATTCCACAGTCCCACACCGACAGCAATACGGTTTTTTAGATGTGCGGCTTTTAATAATCCACCATCCCCAGTGACAGGCGGCCAGAGGCGGAACGGAAATGCCTTTGCGTCCCTGCCGCTTTGCGTTAAAAGAAGCCGGCTTATGAAGAGAAAATCCCCCGTGTCCCGCAGCGGACGCTTCGCCGGCGGACCCGCCGCCGAGGTCGCGCAATTCACCGAATCCATCTCCTTCGACTGGCGCCTGTGGCGGCACGACATCCAAGGCTCGCTCGCCCACGCCGCCATGCTCCACAAAATCGGCGTGCTCACCCAGACCGAAAAAAATGCCATCGCGCGCGGGCTGAACCAAATCGGCCGGGAAATCAGCGCGGGCAAATTCACCT
>Ga0114970_10002112_pt1 | contig 14918 bp, 13 predicted proteins | sample M_140205_XF_Meta_FD_87030 | JGI IMG/M metagenome (GOLD analysis project Ga0114970, IMG submission 87030) | Freshwater microbial communities from Lake Montjoie, Canada to study carbon cycling - M_140205_XF_MetaG | ecosystem: Environmental > Aquatic > Freshwater > Lake | place: Lake Montjoie... | reverse complement strand
GCAACTCGAAATCGCCTTTCCCTGGACCGCCTTTGCGGAACGCAGCGGGAAGGGTCGCCCGGCATCCGGGGAGGAATGGAGAGTGAACTTCTCCCGGGTGGAATGGCGCGTCAACACGGCCCGCGCCAAGTACGAGAAGCTCCCCGGCAAAGAAGACAACTGGGTCTGGTCACCGCAAGGGGTTGTCGATATGCACCGCCCGGAGACGTGGGGTTTTGTTCGCTTCGTTCCCTAAAGTTCTCCGGTCAACTGTGTGGGGCGGGTTGGCAAACCCGCCTCTCTAGCTTAATTGCTGCGCTAATTCCCCTTTGGCGTCTCATCCACGTGGTCAATCACCACCACGGGTGCAAGCACCTTGCGGCTCCGCCCCTCCCACACCACCGGACATGCGGGTCCGCATCCGGCGGTTCGGCGGGTTGAGTCACAGACGAACACATCGGCTCGCGTCTTTGGTCCACGCTTCTTTGGTCCACGCTTCTTTCAGACCCCGCCTCACGACGACGCCCTTGCGCTTCGCTATCACTTCGCCTCCATCAGCCTGTGAAAAGGACTTTCACCTTCAAGCTGTCGAACATGCTCGGCACACAATAAAGGACGGCGGCGAAGGAATCGCCGCCGGATAAGCTCTTTGATATAGGCAATCCGGACCGCCACGGACTGTCCGCCGCGCCTGAGTTCCCCGTGCTATCAACACGCGGGCGGGTTACCTTGGTGCAGGTGTCTCCTCGCCAACCTCATGAAACGGCCCGCCAAATCTCCACCGCTCGCCGCAGCCCCAGCAACGAAAGTTCCGGCACAAACTCGTCGAACAGGCGCTCTTCATCAAACAAGCGCCCAAACCCGCCGGTCCCAACCACCAACGGCCGATCCTCCGCAAAGTGCTCAGCCGTCACCAGTCCAACGAGGCCCCGGACCAGGGCAAGCGTTCCAAAATACAGGCCGGACTGAATGCTTTCCACCGTCGAACGCCCCACAACTTCAGCCGACCGTATAATCTCAACCGACGGAAGTCGCGCGGTGTTCGATTCCAGCGCCGACATTGAGATACTGATGCCCGGCGTAATGATCCCACCGAGATATTCCTTGTCCTTCGTCACCGCGCATAACGTAGTGGCCGTGCCGAAATCAACAATCAGCAGGTTGCGCCCCGGGAAGCGCGACAGTGCACCAACGGCGTTCGCAATCTTGTCGGCACCGACCTCCAGCGGATTTCGATAGCGGATCCTGAGGCCGGTCCGCGCTCCTGGCTGCAGCAGGAACGGCTCAAAATGAAAGTACTTCCGGAAACAGTTCCGCAGCGAGTGCATCGCGTCGGGAACAACCGAACAAATCCCCGCCATGTCGATCTGCCCGGGCTCAAAGCCATTCTCCCGAAGCACGTTGCGAAAGAACAGGCCGAACTCATCCGACGATGACCGCACGCTTGATGTCCGCCGAAAGGTGACCTTCAGCTCGCCCCCGTCGTACACTCCGCCGAAAATCTCCGTATTGCCAACATCAAGTACCATCAGCATGCCTGACCTCCTCCGGGGAAACATTGTCGATAAGCCGGACGGCGTCAATGACAACCGCCGCCAGACGCCGCCCCCACCGCTCCTCCACATACTCCACGGTAAACCCGCGCGCCTCCAGCAGCCGCCTCGCCTCCTCAACTCCCCCCGCGCTGGTCAATGCTTCGAATACCGCCACCGCCTTCGCCCGGCCTTCGCTCGACAACCGGGCATTTCGCGAACTCAGAGCCAGTCCCGAAGCTTCCCGTACCGTGGGACAGGGCACGATTTCCGTAGAGCAAAAGAACTCCCCGGCCAGGTCCGTCACGGCACGCAGTTGTTGATAATCTTTCTCGCCAAAATATGCCCTGTCTGCCCGCACAAGATTGAAGAGCTTCAGAACCACGGTCAGGACGCCCTCCAGAAAGCCGGGCCGAAACGCCGCTTCCATAACAGGTGCCTGATCCACCGGAACCACTCGCAGCCCGTACCCGTTCGGATACATTTCCTGCGCTGGCGGGGCCAGCACCTCGTCCACGCCCAACTGCTCCAGAAGCCGGAGATCGCTGTCCAGGGTCTGGGGATAGTTCTTCAGATCGCGTATGTCGTTGAACTGCGAGGGATTGACGAAGATGCTGACCACCACAATATTGTTCTCCCGCCTGCACCGTTCCACCAGCGCGGCATGGCCCTGATGCAGCGCGCCCATTGTGGGAACAAAGCCGATGCGGCCATCGGAAAGCTCGCGTCGACGCTCCCTCCAGGCCGGGATACTTGTCCACACGCGCATCATGAATAGCTCTCCGCAGCGGACGGAAACGAACCGTCTTTCACCGCCACATCGAACCGCCCAATCGCATCCAGAATGGTTTGAGCGCCGTCGAGGAAAGGTCGCGCGAACTTCGGATGGAAGTCCGGATTCATGCCCAGTAAATCCTGCAGCACCAGAATCTGCCCGTCGCACCCGCTTCCCGCACCAATGCCAATGGTTGGAATGCGCAGAGAACCTGTGACCTCTGCGGCCAGACACGCCGGAATGCACTCCAGCACTACCGCAAACGCCCCCAGTGACTGAAGCGCGGTCGCACGTCGCACAATCTCTCGCGCCGAGTCATCGTGCCGGCCCTGGACACGGAAGCCGCCGTACGCGTTTACGGACTGCGGCTGCAAACCCAGATGCCCCATTACGGGAATCCCGCTCTGCACCAGACGCTGAATTACATCTTCATGCCCGTCCACGCCCTCCACTTTGACGGCACCCGCGCCCGCCGTCATCACCTCGGCTGCCGCGTCCAGGGCCGCCCCCATCCCGCGCCTCGCCGTTAGAAACGGCATATCCGCCACCACAAACTTGCTTCCCGCGCCGCGCACTACCGCGACCGTGTGAAGCCGCATTAAGTCGATGCTCGCAGCGATCGTCGAATCGTGTCCGTGCATTACCATGGCGGCGCTGTCGCCCACCAGGATCGCATCCACCGAACTGTTCGCAAGGAGACGGGCAAAAGTGTAGTCGTAACAAGTAACCATCGAAAGGCGTTTGCCCTCGACCTTCGCCTGGAAAAAATCGTTCGCGCTCATCGTTTAGCATCGTCTTGGTACCCGTCAAACAGCGATCAGGGCCGGGACTTATATGCGCCATTCACCAATAGTCGCCGCGCTTGAAGCCGTCGGCGCCACCTCAATCATAACAACGCAGACTACAAATTCCGCCGGAAGAAAGTCTCCACAGTCCCAAACATAAAGGGAGGCTCCCCATTCCGGCACTCATACTTCTTCACCCTCTTAAATTCCCTCTGGTCAAAATCATTCTTATTCATGGACCCGTACCCCATCCCCTCAATCAGGCAGTGATCCTTCTGTCGGGTGCTGCATTCTACTCGCTTGCATGGTCCAGCGAAGGTTGAAAGCCCAGTTGCTTTGTAACCCCGTCCTATCGACAATCGGGTAACCAAATACATACCCGGCAGCTCCGCGCAAACCCGGCAATTGCGCAGCAAACTGCTCCATTGATACGTGGGTGCACGAAACTTCTACAAATTCACCCGGGTTCGTTCGTGGTGTTGCGGCACCGGCACCTTTCAGCCTGCAGCCCGAGTCCTGCTGCTCCTCAGACACCTTCAGCAGATGCTTCTTGTCCGGCACAATTCCATAGGCAGATAAGTCTCTCGCAGCCAGCTGCACTTCGAGCCCGAACCGCTCAGCCAGAACCTCGCGGAGCATAATCCGAAGGGTCTCCCTCCTGGTCTCTGCCGGGGCCATGCCCACCACGTCAAAGCGGTCAACCTCCAGCCACGAGGGACCGCCCCACACCTTGGCGGCAGGAACATCCCAGGCCGTGCGGATCAGGTCCAGTATCGTGGCGTGTCGCAATTCATAGCGACCGTTGGCAAAGCCGCTCCGCATCGCCAAAATAGAATTCGGCGGACGGGCATGAACATCTGCCATGTCGAACGTTGGTCTCTCCTGCGCGAGCCCGGCGTGGCAGCAGACTCCGACAAGAGCAAGCGTTGCGAGTGTGAGGTATGTCGTCTTGTCTCTCCATCAATGCGGCAGCCGGAGTTTCACCACTCCGTAAAGCCAGGTTCCCGCCATCCCGCTCAGAATCGCCACCAGCATCACGGTCATGCCAGTCCCCAGCAGCGCGAACAAGGGGCCGGGACAGGCCCCCGCCAGCGCCCAGCCGAGACCAAAAATCGTGCCGCCCACAGCGTAGCGGATGCCTCGCCCCATCACCTTTGGGGCCACGTCTATGCCTTCACCCGACACTGTTTTCATGCCGAATCGCCGAATCAGTTCCAGCGAGATTCCAGCGGTCAGAATCGCCGAGACAATAATCAGGTACATGCGTGGTGACTGAAATCGAAACATCTCCTGAATCCGGAACCACGAGAGCACCTCTGCCTTCGTCAAGGTAATACCAAACAGAATTCCCAGGCTTAAATAGGCCAGCCATCCCGATCCCGGTTTTGAACTTCGTGTCGCCATCTAATAAATGAGCGGGAGTACCAGAAACGTCCCCACCAGGCCTCCTGCAAAAAATCCCACCACCGCAATGAGGGAGGGTAGTTGTCGGTCTGCCAACCCGGAGATGGCATGTCCGGACGTACAGCCTCCCGCGTAAGCCGTACCAAAGCCGACCAGAAAGCCACCGACCACTACGGACACAAAGCCCCTGACGGTCAATAAGGCCGACCAGCTAAAGACCTCTTTTGGCCCCAGACCCGAAAAGTCGTGAATCCCCAGTGCCATCAACGCCACTCTTGTCTCTTCCGATATGCCGATATCATGCGGCGTCCCCATTTGGGTCGCAACAAAACCGCCCAGGCATGTCCCGCCAACAAAGATCAGGTTCCAAAGTCCGGACTTCTTCCAGTCATAGCAAAAATGCTCAACCCCTCCGGGCAACAGCCCGGAACACAGATGCCGGAGGTTTGGGGAAACCCCGAAAACTTTATTGCCGATGAGGAGCAGCGCGGGAACAAACAGCCCGATAGCCGGGCCGGCGATCCACCATGGCCACGGTCCCGACATCAACATTTCCATAGGGGAAGGCATGCTGCGGGCACCAGTATACAGAAGTTTGGACATCCTGGCGATTGTGCCTTCATCCCGTTCATCCCGTCATCCCGCTGAAACAGCCCGCCGAAACAGATGGTTACCCGGAATTCGATATACTTCTCTCAATAGGATCTCCCGCCAAGCCGGGACTTCCTTACACAGGGAGTTTACATGAAATACTTCGTCGTGTTTTTGCTCACCACGTCCGCAGCGTTTGCCCAGGAGTTTCGTTCCACGATTGGCGGCAGGGTCACAGACCCCAGCGGCTCCGCTGTAGTCAGCGCAAAGGTGGTAGCTGCCGAGACCCAAACCGGGGCCAAATATGAGGCCACTACGGGCCAGGGCGGCGAGTACACGCTAACCTTTATTCCGCCCGGACCCTACACCATCACGGCCGAGATCAAGGGCTTTCGCAAGCACGTTCAGGAAGGCGTCACGGTTTCCACGAATCAACGCCTCACCATCGATATTTCCCTTCAGTTGGGCAGCCAGACGGAGTCCATTACCGTTTCTGCCGATGTCCAGATGCTGCAAACCGCTTCCGCTTCCGTCGGGCAGGTAATCGGCGAATCGCAGATCGCTGTCATGCCGATGAATGGTCGCACCCCGCTTTCGCTGGCCCAGCTCTCATTTGGCGTCACGCCCTCGTCCGACCCCCGCTTCACGCGTCCATTCGACAACGCCGGGCCTGCCGGATTTTCCATGGGAGGCGGCCAGGCCCAGGCCAATGAACTTCTCCTCGATGGTTCCCCCGATATGACGCGCAACCGTCGTGTTGCCTACAATCCGCCGGTCGATGCCGTTCAGGAAATCAAAGTCGAGGCCTTCCAGCCGGATGCAGCTTATGGCAATACCGGCGGCGGTACTGTCAACGTCGTCATGAAGGGCGGCACCAACAATTTCCATGGCTCTCTCTATGAGTTCCACCAGAATCAACAGCTGAAAGCCACCCCGTTTTTCACTAACGCAGCCTCCCAGAAGAAACCTGTCACCCGGTTCAATCAATACGGCCTCACTGTCGGTGGCCCCATCTGGATTCCGAAAGTCTACAACGGTCGCAACAAGCTGTTCTTCTTCTTCGGTTACGAGGGTATTCGGCAGTCAGAACCCGAGCCGACGTTCTCCACTGTCGCCACTGAGGCTCAGCGAGGCGGCGATTTCTCCCAGTTGCTCACCGTCAACAACAGTTACCAGCTCTATGACCCGGCTACCGGAGCCACCGAAGGCGCGCGCATCCGTCGCCAGCCCTTCGCAGGCAACCGTATTCCCGCCTCACGCCTCAGCCCCATATCCCGCAACTTCTTCCAGTACATCCCCACCCCCAACTATGTGGGCGGCACTGATGGCACCAATAACTACTTCAGCAACGCCGTCCGCGCCGATACGTTTTCTTCCTATATGGGGCGTATCGACCTCAACGCCTCCGACAAACACAAGACTTTCCTCTCCGGACGCTTCAACGACCGCATCGAAAATCGCGGTAACGTCTTCGCCAACATCGCCACCGGCAACAATCTGCTGCGGCAGAACTGGGGCGTCACCCTGGATGACCTCCATACTTTCTCGCCCACCCTCATCCTGAATACTCGTCTCAACTGGACGCGCTTTGTGGAAGGGAACATTCGCCAGAGCGACGGGTTCGACTTTACGTCCCTGGGCCTGCCAGCCTACCTGAAGACTGCCAGCGCCAAAATGGTCCTGCCGGCCATCGATTTCTCAAACGCTTCGGACATCGGCAACAGCGGCGGCGACAGTACGCCTTTCGATTCCTACCAGATCTTCGTTACCGCCACCAAAGTTCTGGGCCGCCAGACCATGAAGTTCGGTGCTGACCTTCGCACCCAGCGGGAAAGCTCCAACAGCTTCGGTAACTCCTCCGGCAACTACGCCTTTAACCAGAGCTGGACGCGCGGCCCCCTCGACAACGCTCCGAATGCCCCGTTGGGCCAGGACCTCGCCGCCTTCGTGCTCGGCATGCCCACCGGCGGCAATTTCGATGTGAACGCCACCCGCACCCAGAGCGCGAAGTATATGGCGTTCTTCCTGCAGGACGACATTCGCGTCAACAGCAAGCTCAGCATCAACGTCGGGCTGCGTTATGAAAAAGAGACGGCAAATATCGAACGCTGGAATCGAGCGGTCCGCGGCTTCGACTCTGCCGCCAATCTCTCCGTCACCGGAGCCGCGAGGACCGCCTACGCGGCGGCACCGAGTGCGCTGCTGCCGGCAGCTCAGTTCAATCCCGTCGGCGGCATCCTCTACGCCGATAATTCCAACCGCAGCCTCTATGGCACGCCCGGCAATGTGTTCAGTCCCCGGTTCGGCTTCTCGTGGTCTCCAAAAGTGATGGGCACCAAGACGGTTATCCGGGGTGGCATTGGTATCTTCTACCAGACTTTCGGGACCAGCATTGGCGTGCAACAGCCGGGCTTCAGCCAGCGCACGCAATTGGTGGCGACGAACGATAACTACCTTACAGCCGCTGCCAGCTTTGCCAACCCCTACCCAGGCGGTATCGCTCGCCCCGCCGGTGGCGTCAACGGCGTCAATACCTTCCTTGGGCAGAACGTAACGTATGTCCCCGGCACTCTCGACCAGCCTTACACGACCCGCTGGAATCTCAACATCCAGCGCGAACTCGGCAAGAACCTCCTGCTGGAGATGGGCTACATGGGATCTCACGCTGGCGCGCTGCCTGTGGGCCGCGATGTGAACTACGTTCCCAATCAGTTCCTCTCCACCTCGGCGACCCGCGACCAGGCCACCATCGATCGGAACTCTGCCGTCATCCCTAATCCCTTCCGCGGACTTCTCGTGGGCACCGGCCTCAACGGCAATACCGTGTCCACCGACCAGTTGCTGCGCCGCTACCCCCAGTTCGTGGGCACCAACGGGGTACGGGAAGATGTACAGTCCGTCGGCTACTCGAACTTCCACATGGCTCAGGTTCGTCTCGATAAACGCTTCGCGAACGGTGTCCAGTTCCTCGCCAACTTCCAGTGGTCGAAGTTCCTCGAAGCCACCAACTACCTGTATGAGGCTGCTCCAACGCTGCAATATCGAGTGGCCGGCGAAGATCGTCCTTTCCGCCTCGTCTTCTCCGGCTTCTACGAATTGCCTTTCGGCAAGGGTAAGAAGTTCGCTGGTGGTGCCGGTCCCATGCTGGACCGCGTCATTGGCGGCTGGCAGTTCGCCGGTATTCTCAACATGCAATCCGGCGCTCCGGTTGAATTTGGCAACGTTCTCCATTACGGAGGTGACCTGCAGTGGAACGCACGCAATCTCGCACGGGTCTTTGACACCAGCAGGTTCGAAACCACTGCGGCACGTCAGCTGGCCAGCAACCAGCGCACTTTCTCGCAGGCCTTCTCGGCCTACCGCACCGACAAGATCAATAACATCGATCTCTCGGTCCTGAAGACCGTCGCGATTGTGGAAAAAGTGAAGATTCAGATTCGTGGCGAAGCCTTCAATGTGGCCAATCGCGCCATCTTCAACGGCCCCACCGTCGACCCCGTCAATCGAGCCTTCGGCACCATCACCTCACAGGCGAACCTGCCACGAGTCTTTCAGGTCGCCTTGCGCCTCACGTTCTGACCGCAAGCGGTGGCGGCCCTCACACCTCCGGCAAAATTATTTTCTGTTTCGAATCAACGTTTTGCAGAGCTCTCGCAAACGAATGACAGGCAGCGGTTGATAGTTCTCTTGTCAGGAAGGCCTCTCAGGAGGCACCGGAAAGAGAGACAACAGCAACATGCCAATCGATGCAAATGCCCCGCGCAACAACGACACCAGATCCCGGCTCAAATTGATTCAGGGCGGAAAGAAGCCCTCCAACAGCGAGGCGCCCCCCAGCGGGTATGCCCGGTTTGAGCGCGGCATACTCGAATCTTTCGAGCCTGTCGGGTTCAACGAGCACCATTTGGCAACCTCCATTGCTCATTGCATGTGGCGTCAACAACAGGTCCGCAATATCGAAAATCGGATCTATGCGGCAGGGCTACCGGAGGCTGCGTCAGAGCAGCAGGCCGCGGAGGCAAATCTGAAGACCTTCATGACTCACTCCCGCTACTTCGCCGACATGTCGCTGTACGAAGATCGAGTCGATACTCTCCAGTCCAGCTACATGAGGGCGCTGCTCCGCGCGCAGCGTGAACGCAGGGCCAACCAAGCCCGGGCCCGCAAGGACGCCTGCGCGATCCTGCGCAAGGGCATTGCCGAAGGCAACTCCCCCGACCCTCAACGGGAGGTGGAGCAAAATGGCTTCGTTTTTTCAATCGGCGAACTTCTCACCGATATCACTCGCGAGCACATCCTGAGGTCGGCACGAGCTTCGGCCAGGCGAACCCGCCAGCCGAAAGCATCGTGAGTCTTACCTCGCCGCTGCACATTAAGCAATAGCGATTCCTCAATACGACCCCGATGCGTATACAATAGCTGCGTCGGGGTCGTCTTCCCCGAAATTGTACCGAGAGGCAATCCTATGAAACTTTCCATTCTCGCGGCCCTTGCCGCCACTGCCCTGATGTTTGCTCAGGCACCGGCCCTGAAGCGCACAATTGTCGCCCAGGCCGACGTTTCCATCCCCAATCACGAAGCCGTAATCGCCGAAGTGATACTTGGCCCAGGGGCTTTCGGTGGACGCCACACCCATGCCGGCGAAGAAATTACCTACATCATCGAAGGCGAACTGGAAGTCATCGTGGAAGGCAAGCCGACGCAGAACCTGAAGGCTGGTCAGGGCTTTATCATCCCCGCCGGAGCCGTTCACAACCCGCATAACACCGGCTCGAAGCCCGCCAAACTGGCCGCCATTTTCTACGTGGAAAAGGGTAAGCCCCTGTCCACGCCTGCACCGTAAGCCCGGAGAACAGCTATGAACCGCAGAACTTTTACTTCGACTCTGGCTCTGGGCGCCGCTTCCCTGCCGCTATTCGGCAAGAATCGCAAAATTGAGATCGGCCACACGGGTCTGACGTGGATCCCTCTGGGTGGGCAGATGAATCCTCCTCCGCCGGTCAACGCTATCGTTGACCCGCAATACATCAAGGCGGCGATCCGGGACATTTCCGGCCTGGGTTTCCGCGGCATCGAGCTCTTTGGCAACCAAATCGAAGCCATGGAAGCAGAAGGTGGCGTTGGCAAGCACCTGGAAATGCACAAATTGCCTCTCATCTCTGCCTATTGCGGCACGAATCTGAGCGATCCTGCCCAGCGCAGTGCGTCCATTGCCAAAACCGTGGCCTGGGCCAAACTGGTTAAAAAGTACGGTGGCAAAGTCATCGTCGTGGGGCCGAATGGTGTGAAGCGCGACACCTATAAGTTCGCCGAACACAAGGCCGACATCGTTACCACCCTGAATGAACTCGGCAAAGCTCTCCAGGACCTCGGCTTAACCGCCGCGCTGCACCAACACACCGGGACCTGCATCGAGTCAAAGGAAGAGACCTACGACATTCTGCATTCCGTCGATACGAAGGTGATGAAATTTGGACCCGACATCGGGCAGCTCCAAAAAGGCGGAGTCGATCCCGTCCAGGTCGTCAGGGATTTCCTGCCCATCATTCACCACATGCACCTGAAGGACTTCAACGGTGGAGACAAGTTCCTCGGCTATTGCCCTCTCGGAGAAGGCAAGGTCGAGCTGGCCAAAATCCTGGATCTGATGGAAGGTCGCAAGCTCGAGGGCCGCGTGATGGTGGAACTCGACTCCCCGCCACCACAGCCCATTCCGGCACTCGATACGGCCAAAACCGCCAAAGCCTGGCTCCAGAAACAGGGTGTTAAGTTCGTTAAGGCCTGAACTAAGGTTTCTTCAGCAGTAGATCCAGTTTGTGTCGGATGTTTCCGTCGGGGTCCTGGAAGAGCATGTCATCGCCGAGATGCTTGCTCTCCAGGGCCCCTTTTTTGTCGACGAATGCCACAATCGGGACAAAGTAGCCCTGTTCCAGAGGTTGGGCCAGCCACTGCATCACAGTGGCCTCGTCGGAGTAGCCCAACGGGTAGCCTTTCACAAATTGGGTTCGAAATTTCTCCAGCCCCTGCTTCGCTTCTTTGTCGAAAACGGCGGCGATCACCTGCACACCCTTCGGCCCATACTCCGCCTGATACAGGCTGAGTTGCTTCGCAAAGGCCTGACAATGGGAACACCCGGTGTTCAGGAAGGCCACTACTACCACCTTGCCTCGATACTGGCTCAGCTTGAGATCTGCTCCACCCGCCATGTGGAAGGCGAAATCCGCCGGGGCCTTCTGCGCGAAGGCGAGGCTTGCCGAAAGTACCACTGCCAGGAGCCACTTCATGGCTCCCATTCTACGGGGTAACGACCGGTGTAACCACTTTCGCCCGCACCGGAGCCCCTGCCTTATCCTGCCGGTAACGAGCCAGTCGGGCCGCAGCCTTTGCCCTGGCCTCTTCGGAAACTTCGATGTGGTTCAGGACCGCTATCGCCCCACCCAGCTTCGCCAATCGGGTGGCCACGCCCTTGTGCTGGATCACGTTCGTTTTCCCTTCCAGCATGGCCACGCCATCCTTCACGGTTACAGTGAACTTCTCTTTGCTCACCAGAGTCATCTTTGACCGCGCAAATCGTGCCCGGATGTTGCGTTCAATCTGAGCATCCGGCAGGCCGCGCTGTGCGGGTGCCGCGTTGGCAGCTTTGGTTGCGGCGGTCCCGGATGAGGGCACCGTCGCCGCCTGGCCAAACCCTGTCAGGACAGCGGTCAGGGCCAGAACGAAAAGGTATTTCGTCACGCTCATCTGAGACTACACCTATCCGACCGAGTTGTCTGTACCTCCTTTTTGAAAGGTGGTATGTTTTGTCACTTTGCAACTCAGTTGCAAAATAATTTGATGGGGTAAGCGCTCCAGGGTATATTGGACTTAGTTGGTCCTATATCCACAACCCATGCTTCCTATGACACGAATCCCCGTGAGCGTGCTCACCGCCCTCGCAATCATCACCGCCTGTTCCTCGACTTACGCACAATCGGGTATCTCCGGACAAATAAGAGATATAACAGGACCTCCCGTCGCCGGCGCGAAGGTCCAGGTTGTCAGCAAAGCCGGGGCAAACGCCGCCGAGACCACCTCCGGTACGGCCGGGGACTTCACTCTGCAGGTCCTGCCGGGCACCTACACCCTCACCATCATCCACCCTTCATTTCTGGAATACCGAAACTCCGTCACCGCCCCCGCCAACCTGAATGCAATTGAGTTGCAAGTACGGCCGCAGCATTCCAGTGTCACCGTCGCCGAAAACGGCGGTTACCTGGCAACTTCCACCGCAACCGCCACCAAGACGGCCACGCCCCTTCTGGATGTCCCCCAGGCCATCACAGTTGTGACCCGCGAACAAATTGCTGACCAGCTCATGATGAGTATCGCCGATGTTGTCCGCTATGTTCCCGGTGTCTCCGTACATCAGGGAGAGAACAACCGCGACCAGCTCGTCATTCGAGGTAACAGTACCTCCGCCGACTTCTTTGTGAACGGAGTACGCGATGATGTGCAGTACTACCGCGACCTCTATAACCTGGAAAGCGTGGAGGTTCTCAAAGGCCCCAATGCCCTGATTTTCGGGCGGGGCGGTGCCGGAGGCGTCGTCAATCGGGTCACCAAACAAGCCGGTGGCCCCGTGGGAGAACTCGATCTTCAGTTGGGCTCCTGGCGAAACAAGCGCGTTGCCGGAGATTATGGCCAGACCCTGGGTAAACGTGCAGCCTACCGTTTCAATGCCATCTACGAAGATTCAGACAGCTTCCGCCAATTCGTCGGCCTCAATCGCTACGGCATCAGCCCGACCTTCACTTTCGCTCCCGGTCCCCGGACCCGCCTCACCTTTGCCTACGAGAACTTCCACGACCACCGCGTCGCAGACCGAGGGATTACCTCATTCCAAAACCGGCCAGCCCAGGTAGATATCTCAACGTTTTACGGTAACCCCGCTCAGGCGAGCACAAGGGCTCTGGTCAATATGGGCTCATTCAGGCTCGACCAACAGGCGGGAAGGGTAAACATCACGAACCGTTTTCAGGCCGCTGCCTATGACCGGGGCTACGTGAATTTTGTCCCCGGAGTGGCCAACTCTTCTGCGACCCAGGTCAGCGTCTCCGCTTACGACAATGCGACGGCTCGCGCCAACGTATTTAACCAGACGGACGTTAGCCTCAACGTCACCACGGGTCGCATTCGCCACACTCTCCTTACCGGTACGGAACTGGGCCGCCAGTTCACCGACAATCTCCGCAATACCGGCTATTTTGGCAGTGCTACGGCAGTTCTGGTTCCTTTTGCCAACCCGCTGACGGGGCCCGCAGCGTTCCGGCCATCCGCTACTGACGCGAACAACCACCTGGTCACTGCTCTGGCGGCTACCTATGTGCAGGACCAAATCCAACTCACTTCGTGGCTTCAGGTAGTTGCCGGAGGAAGGTTCGATCATTTCGACCTCCGCTATCGCAACAATCGAAACAACGATAACCTTCGCCGGGTCGATAACGTCGTTTCGCCCCGTCTCGGCATAGTCCTGAAACCAAGAGCCCAGCTTTCTCTCTGTGGCAGCTACAGCGTTTCCTTCCTGCCAAGCTCGGGCGACCAGTTCTCTTCCCTGACCAACATCACTCAACAAGTAAAACCAGAGCGTTTCAAGAACCTGGAAACCGGCGTGAAGTGGGCACCAAAGCAATCTCTGACTATCACTGCGGCACTGTATCGGCTGGACCGCACCAACACGCGAGCTACTGACCCCAACGACGCTACCCGCATTATCCAAACGGGTGCCGCCCGCGCGAATGGTCTCGAAATCGGAGCCACCGGGCAGTTAAACAGGTTCTGGAGTATCGCGGGTGGCTATGCCAACCAGAAGGCCTTCGTGGTGTCGGATACTACTGCGGCCAGGGCTGGTGCTCTCATTGCCCTGGCACCTCGCCACACTTTCTCGCTGTGGAACAACTTCCGCCTGACATCCAGGCTGGGGGCCGGGCTGGGCCTGGTCTCGCGCAGTGATACGTTCGCTGCCATCGACAACACCGTGGTGTTGCCCGCCTACCTCCGCACCGATGCAGCAATTTTCTGGAATGTGAGGGAGAACCTGCGAGTGCAGGTGAATGGGGAGAATCTCTTCGACCGGCGCTACTTTGCCAATGCCCACAACAACTTCAATATTTCACCGGGGAATCCGCGGGCGATCCGCATTGCGCTGATCGCCCGCTTCCGTTGAGTTCTTCCTGGACTACTGCTGGGAAACGATACCCTTTGCTTCGTCGATCGTCACCAGCTTGTTGGCCGGGATGTTCTTGAAGCTCTGCTTCGTGCCGCTGGGCCACTCCACCGAGATGTTGGTCACGGCGGTGTCCTTGCCCAGGCCGAAGGTCAGGGCCAAATCGCTCTGCGACGCATAGCTGGAACCGCTGCGAACGGCGCTCCACTGTTTGCCGCCGGCCGACTCAATCCGCACAACAGCACCAATGCCGTTGCGGTTCGCTTTGGTCCCGACTGTCTTCACGCAGAGCCAGTGGTTCTTGTTGCCACCGTCGTTACGGAACAGGCGCGCCGGACCCGCGTTGTTGGTGAACAGGACGTCCAGATCGCCATCGTGGTCGATGTCTGCATAGATGGCTCCACGCGCCACCATCGGTGTAGCAAATGTGGGGCCCATTTTCGCCGAGACGTTCTCGAATTTCTTGGCTCCCAGATTACGGAACAGCAGTGGCGGCTCACGGTACTTAATCTTCGGCTGCACACGACCGATTTCTTCTTCAATGTGGCCGTTCGCCGTCAGGATGTCGGGGTAACCATCCAGATCATAGTCGAAGAAGAAGACACCGAACGCGAGATAAAGCAGGCTGTCGCGGCCAATGGTAGAAAGCG
>Ga0114970_10002111_pt1 | contig 14921 bp, 13 predicted proteins | sample M_140205_XF_Meta_FD_87030 | JGI IMG/M metagenome (GOLD analysis project Ga0114970, IMG submission 87030) | Freshwater microbial communities from Lake Montjoie, Canada to study carbon cycling - M_140205_XF_MetaG | ecosystem: Environmental > Aquatic > Freshwater > Lake | place: Lake Montjoie... | reverse complement strand
CTCCAGTTCGCCCCCGAGTACGTCGCCGCCATGATGACTGTGAAGCGACACCTCGACCCCCACTGGCTCCTCTGCCGAGGAAATCTCTTCCCCGCCCCAACCGCATAGGCCACGGCATATCCCCACGGCATATCATGGTTCGGATACTGTGCAGCCCAACAAAGTAAAAGCCAAACTCAAAGCCGGGGGAACTGTGAACGGGAGCTATGTACGGCACCCCGATTGCGGCCTTGCGGAAATTCTGTGCCATCTCGGATATGACTACCTGCTCTTCGATGGCGAACATGCGCCAATCGGCGACCGGGAGTGCGAGAATCTCGTCCGCGTCTGTGAACTAACCGGCGTCACGCCAATCTCCCGCGTCCCCGCAAATCAGACCTGGATGATCAGCCGCCGCCTCGACACGGGCATGCAGGGCATCCAGATTCCCATGGTAAATTCTCGGGCGGAAGCGGAGGCAGCCGTCAGTGCCGCCAAATATGCACCCCTCGGCATTCGTGGCCTCGCGGGCTCACGCGCCGCCAACTACGGCCAGAAGCCGGGTTTCAACTATCCTGACCATGTCCGGTTCTGCAATGAGGAAACCATGGTCATCGTGCAGGTGGAGACACCCCAGGCGATTGATGCCCTCCCCCAGATCATCCAGGTTCCCGGGATTGATGTCATCTTCATCGGCCCCACCGATTTGTCGCTGTCGATGGGGCATCCGGGGAACATCCAGCATCCCGAAGTGCAGGCTGCGCTGACAAAAATAACCGACATTGTGCTCCCTTCGGACAAAGCCCTTGGCATCCTGGCCGTGACCGCAGAGGCAACTCTCGAATGGCACGAACGAGGAGCGCGCTACATCCTGTCGGTCTTCGAAAGTCTGATGGCACCCGCAATTCGCAACTATCTGAAAACCGTTCGGGGCGAGTAGTGACACCGCCGCCTGAATTCGAAGAGCGCGTGCGGCGCCGAGTCACTCGCCGTCTGATGCCGTTTCTGATTCTGGTCTACATCACCGCTTTCCTGGACCGGGCGAACGTGGGAGTAGCAAAACTCGGCATGCAGGGCGCCCTCGGCTTCACCGAAGAAGTCATCGGCTTCGGCGCGGGTATCTTCTTCGCCGGATATTTTCTGCTGGAGATCCCCGGCTCCCTGATCGTGGAGCGTTGGAGCGCCCGCCGCTGGCTGGCCCGAATCATGATCACCTGGGGCCTGATGGCCACGCTGACAGGCTTCGCCGGCATGCTGCCAGGCGGCGGCAGTCCCAAATTTCAGTTTTATGGCCTGCGGTTTCTCCTGGGAGCGGCAGAAGCGGGCTTCTTCCCCGGTGTTCTCGTCTATCTGACGCACTGGTTTCGCCAGGCCGACCGAACCCGTGCCAAGGCGTGGTTTATGCTGGCGCAACCTCTCGCCATCGTCATCGGCACACCCATTTCCCGCTGGATTCTGGAGACCGTCCATTGGTACGGTCTGCCCGGATGGCGCTGGGTTTTCATCCTGGAAGGCCTGCCCCCGGTTCTAATGGGGTTCATCACTCTCTGGTTCCTGCCGGATCACCCAGCGGATGCGAAGTGGCTCCCTCCCGACGAACGCGAATGGCTCGAAACGGAACTGGAGCGCGAACGTAAAGACCGCGAAGCCGCCGGATCTACCAGCATTCTTGCCGCCCTCCGCGAACCCAGAACAACGCTGCTGGCAATAGCCTTCTTCCTGATTGTCACGGGCAATCAGGCCATATTGTTCTTCCTCCCCACCATCACCAACAACATGAAGACCATTTCTGTTGCCTGGCGCACAGTGGTGGCAACCGCACCCTACGTCTTCAGCATCTTCGGCATTCTGCTCAACGGCTATTGGGCACATCGAACGGGCAAGAAGAGGCTGCACACGGCGCTTCCCATGTTCCTCACTGCATTCAGTCTGGGAATGGCCATTCTTGCCGGGAACAACCTGGCACTGGTCATCACATTTTTCTGCCTGCTCGGCCTGACCTTTCAGGCATACCTGCCGGTGTTCTGGAGCCTGCCCCCGGCCTTTCTGGGAAAGTCCGGCGCCGCTGCGGCCATCGGCATCATCAACTCGGTTGGAAATCTGGGCGGTTTCGTCGGACCCTACCTCTTCGGCTACCTGAGGGACACCACGGGGAGTTTTGAGACGGGCATGTGGTGCCTGGTCGGCTCCATGATCCTGGCCGGAACCTTCGCAGCCTCCGTTCGGGTGGAGGAAAACGTGAGAAAATGAAGCCCATAATGCTGCGTCCTTCCCTGCTGCGTCCTTCCCTGCTTGTCTCCCTTGCCACCGCCAGCCTGCTGTGCGCCGCTGCGCCTGAAACCATTCCCTTCCCTGCCGACTATCGGGAGTGGGTATTCCTGAGTTCCGGCCTTGGCATGACCTACGGCCCCCTGGCTACGCCCCCGGCAAACCCTTCATTCGACAACGTTTTTGTCAAACAAGCCGCCCACAAATCTTTCCTGCAAACCGGGAAGTGGCCGGACGGGACCATGTTTGTACTGGAAGTCCGTGGTTCTACCTCCCAGGGCTCCATCAACAAAGGCGGTCACTTCCAGACGGAAGCAGTTGTGGGAATTGAAGCTGAAGTGAAGAAGGACGGCAAGTGGACGTTCTACGGCTTCGGAACCGAGCAAAAACCGGGCAAGATATTCCCCTCGAGTGCATCCTGTTACGCCTGCCATTCCACCAACGCCGCCGTTGACAATACCTTTGTCCAGTTCTACCCCACACTGCTCCCCATCGCGAAAGCGAAAGGAACTTTGCGCGCGTCGGCAGAAGGTCTGAAGTTTGCCGAACACACCATCGCTACAGATCTGAAGGGCGGCTACCAAACCGTGGTCGCCGATCTGAATCGGGATGGCAAGCCGGATATCATCGCCCTCGCCTCCGGCCTCACAGAATTAGCCTGGTACGAGAACCCCACCTGGGAACGCCATGTCCTGGTTTCGAACTTCCCCCGCTCCATCAATTGCGCCGCAGAAGATATCGATGGTGACGGAATCCCTGAAATCGTGGTGGCATGGGCTTTCGAAAACGATGCCGCCAAAAGCCTCGGCAAAGTGGGCGTGCTCACCCACGGGGCCGACCCGCGCCAGCCCTGGACTCTTCGTGAAATTGACAAGATTCCCACGTCCCACCGCATCCGCTGGGCCGATATCGACGGCAGCGGCAAAAAAGTGGCCATCAACGCCCCTCTGACCGGGGTAAAGGCTTCACCGCCGGAATACACCCAGGACCATGCCCCGCTGGTCTTCTACCGCCCAGGCGACTGGAAGCGGCAAGTAATCAGCGACGCGAATTTGGGAGTCCAGCATGGAATATTCGTCACCAAATGGAACCCAGGCGACAAACAAGACAGCTTGATCACCTCCAGCTTTTCCGGTCTTCATCTCCTGCAGCGAGAAAAGAATGGCGCCTGGACAAGAACCGAGTTGACCAAAGGTGACGCTGGTGCCTGCCCGAAGTGCGGTTCCAGCGATGCAGCCGTCGGCTATCTCGGACACGACAAGTTCATAGCCGCCATCGAAGCCTGGCACGGCACCCAGGTGGCAGTGTACTCACAAAAAGGCAAAGCCTGGCAACGAACGGTGATTGATGATTCTCTCACCGACGGGCATACGGTTTCAGCAGCAGATCTGGATGGCGACGGCAGGGATGAGATTGTGGCGAGTTTCCGGCAGGGAACAAAGAGCGTATTTCTCTACAAGGCACGGGCGAATGGCTGGGACAAGCAGCTTCTCGATTCGGCGATGGGTGCCGCCGCCTGTAGCATCGCTGACCTGAACGCCGATCACACCAACGACATTACCTGCATCTCAGGAACAACGCTAAAGTGGTACCAGAACCTCCGCCCTGCAACCATGTCGTCGCAGGAACGGTCAAAACGCAAATAAATTCTGCGCCTGTTATGAAGCGGACGGCCTCCGGGTTCCGTCCGCTTCTGGGTCTGATGTTCCTCCGAACAATCGCACCCCCCGAGCCGTTGTTAAGCACCGGTTCTTGCAGCGATGGCAACCTCAGAGTAACCATCGCCTAAGCTTTTCTCCGGATCTTTTAACTGAGTGTAGTGCGGCTGAACTCTTTTGAAAAGAGACTTAGTACCCGGTACCCGCCGCCCGAATTTCAGCAGGTTATAGAACCCATATGTCGAACCTTTTCACACTACAGGTTGCCTATTCCCCCAAGGGCGACCAGAAGACCGCAATTGAGGAACTCGCGCAGGGCCTGGAGGCCGGCGAGAAGCACCAGGTCCTGCTCGGCGTCACCGGGTCTGGAAAGACCTTCACGATGGCCAAGCTGATTGAGCGTCTGGAACGCCCCACCCTCATCCTGGCCCACAACAAAACCCTCGCCGCGCAACTCTACCAGGAGTTCAAGTCCTTCTTCCCGACCAACGCGGTGGAGTACTTCGTCAGCTATTACGACTATTACCAGCCCGAGGCCTATATAGCGTCGAGCGACGTCTATATCGAAAAGGAAGCCACCGTTAACGACGAGCTCGACCGCCTCCGCTTGTCGGCCACCCGCTCGCTGTTTGAACGCCGCGACTGCATTATTATCGCCAGCGTCAGCTGCATCTATGGTCTGGGCTCACCTGAAGCCTATTACGGCATGCTCCTCCTGCTGGAGCGAGGCCAAAAGATTACCCGCAAGGAGATCACTTCGAAGCTGGTGGAAATCCTCTACGACCGTAATGACGGCGATTTTCGCCGAGGAACATTCCGGGTTCGGGGTGATGTAATCGAGGTCTTTCCCACCTACGACGAAAGTGCCTTCCGGATAGAGATGTGGGGCGACGAAATCGAGTCGCTTTCGCAAATTGACCCCCTCCTGGGCGAGGTCAAAAAGACCTACGAAAGACTACCAATTTATCCGAAAACCCACTATGTGATGTCGCGCCTCACCAAGGAGGCTGCCATCGAGACCATAAAGGCCGAGCTGGAACAGTGGCGCCCCCAGTTGGAAGCACAGGGCAAGATCGTGGAGGCACAACGCCTCCACCAGCGCACCATGTTTGATCTCGAAATGATGAAAGAGATCGGGTTCTGTCACGGCATCGAGAACTATTCACGGCATTTCTCAGGCCGCCTCCCCGGCGAGGCCCCGCCCACACTCCTCGACTACCTGCCCGCCGACTCCCTGCTCTTCATCGATGAAAGCCACCAAACCATCCCTCAACTTCACGGGATGTTCCATGGGGACCGATCCCGCAAAGAGGTTCTGGTATCTCACGGCTTCCGCTTGCCCAGCGCCCTCGACAATCGCCCGCTCACGTTTGAGGAGTTCGAGCATCGGGTCAACCAGGTCCTGTATGTCTCCGCTACTCCGGGCCCCTTCGAACTCACAAAAACGCAGGGGGTGATCGTCGAGCAGATCATCCGCCCGACCGGTCTGGTTGACCCCGAAATTGAGATCCGCCCAATCCGCGGTCAGGTGGACGACCTGCTGAATGAGATCCGCAAGCGCGTCGCTCTGAATCAAAGAGTCCTCGTAACAACTCTGACCAAGAGAATGTCGGAAGACTTGTCCGAATACTATTCAGAGGTTGGCGTCAAATGCAATTACCTGCACTCCGAAGTCACTGCCCTCGATCGGGTGAAGATCCTCCGCGACCTGCGCATCGGAACCTTTGACGTCCTGATTGGGATCAATCTCCTGCGTGAAGGTCTCGATTTGCCGGAAGTCTCCCTGGTCGCAATTCTCGACGCCGACAAGGAAGGCTTCCTGCGATCCACTGGCGCCCTGATCCAGACCATCGGACGTGCCGCCAGACATCTGGAAGGCCGCGCTATCCTCTATGCCGATGTCATGACTGACAGCATGAAACGCGCCATTGATGAGACCAGTCGGCGCCGGACTGTTCAGGTGCAATACAACCTGGACCACAATATTACCCCCCAATCCATCATCAAGCCGATCGATATGAACCTGATACGGATTGCGGAAGGAGACTACGTAACGGTCCCCGTGGAACCCGATATGCCGGAAGCCGGCATGACTCCGCCACAACGCGAAAAATATATTGCGGAGCTCGAAGAACGGATGCGCGATGCTGCCCGGAAATTTGAGTTTGAGAATGCGGCGAAGATTCGGGATAAAATCAAACAACTTCGCCTGAAAGATGTCGCGGGAATTGGAATCTCCGGTTGAATTTGCGCTGGTCGGCGCGGGCCCCGCTGCCACCAGCCTTGCGGGAGCGCTTGCCCATGGCCCTGGCCGCCTCGGACCCGTCGTCGGGGTCTCTTACCGCGTGGCCAGCAGGCTCGCTAACTCGCTCGGGATAGGAACCCCGGCCCGCGACACAGCCGCCCTGCGGAACACAGAACTTATTCTTTTCCATGCGCCGTTGCAGCAAATGAAGATCCTGGCAGACCAGTTTGAGCACGCCGGCATCAACTGGTCCGGAAAGAACCTCATCTTCGTGGACTGCGACAGCAGCCCGATGGAAAGAGCCCCGATGTCGAATGCATCCTTTGCCTGGATCACAAAATGCCCAATTCCAGGCCGTCTGGCCGTAGGCGGCTCGGGAACTGCACGGGTCGCCGCCATCCGCCTCGCCTCCGCCCACGATCGCCGTCCCCTGATTGTCCCCGCTACGGCCAGAAGCGCCTTTCAGGCTGCCATGCTCCTCGGCGGAGCGGCGCTCACTCCCCTGATCGACAGCGTGGCGCACATTCTGCGAGGGACAGGGATGCTCGACAAGGTGGCGTCCCAAACCGCTGTGGCGTTGTTTACAGCCACCATTCAGGCGTACGCAAGGTCAGGACGCCAAAGCTGGGAATGGCACGTTCATGAGCCGGATATTGACACCCTGGAAAGCCACCTCAATTCCCTGCAGCCAGCAGAATCTCGTGTCCTGCGAGAGCTCCTGCTCCTCGGCTTTGAACGCTTCCAGCGGCACAGTGAATCCGCTGAGGCCCTGCGCAGCAGCCTGGCTCCGGAATTGCCACCGGAGTGAGGTAAGCGGCCTGTTAACATAACGTTTTCCCCAAACACTCATGACTCCGCGCGTCCTGTCGGGCATTCAGCCGTCCGGCAACCTCCATATCGGCAATTATCTCGGTGCCCTCGGGAACTGGGTAAAGATTCAGCACGACTACGAAAGCATCTTCTGCATCGTCGATTTGCACGCCATCACGGTCTACCAGAAGCCCGAAGAACTGCGGTCCAAGGTACGGGAAATCGCCGCTCTGTTCCTCGCCGCCGGTATTGACCCGCGACACTCCCGCATCGTCGTGCAGTCTGCCGTTGCGGCGCACGCCGAACTCGCCTGGCTCCTCACCTGCGTCACCCCGATGGGCTGGCTGGAACGCATGACGCAGTTCAAAGCTAAGGCAGCAGCGCAGGAATCCGTCGGCGACGGGCTCTTCCAGTACCCCGTTTTGATGGCGGCCGATATCCTGCTCTACCAGGCCAATATCGTTCCGGTCGGCGAAGACCAGATGCAACATCTGGAACTCGCCCGCGACATCGCCCAAAGGTTCAACTCGCTGTACGGCGACACCTTCACCATGCCTGCAACCCGCCTCCCCCTGGTCGGTGCCCGGGTGATGGGCCTTGATGAACCCACCACCAAGATGAGCAAGTCCGCCTCAGGAACCGGCCACGCCGTAGCCCTTCTGGATCCTCCCGAGCGCATCAAAAAGACCATCATGCGCGCCACCACCGATTCAGGTTCCGGCGTGGATTTTGAAACCATGGGCCCTGGCGTTCAAAACCTGCTCAACATCTTCCAGGCTTTCTCGGACTGGACGAACGACCAGATGAAGGCCCATTTCAGCGGTATGCGCTACGGCGACCTGAAGAAACAGGTTGCCGAGATGACCATCTCGAAGCTGGAACCCATCCAGAAACGCTACGCCGATATCACCGCTGACCCCGCTTATCTGGAAAGTATCCTCAAAGACGGTGCCAATGCCGTCCGCCCCACTGCCGATGCCACCGTGCGCCTCGTGAAGGAACGCATGGGCATCTACACCGAAACCGCCTAAACTGAGAATATGACGCCGCAAGCCAAACAGGAAAAACTGATCGGACTGCTGCGCGACATGGGCGACGTCATCGTCGCCTACTCGGGCGGGACTGATTCCGCCTATCTTGCGTGGGCCGCGAGGGAAGCCCTCGGGGATCGTGCCGTCGCGATTACCGCAGATTCGGCCTCCATTCCGGCCTCCCACAAAGCTGATGCCGAGGCTTTCGCCCAACAGTTCGACATCCGTCACGAGTACGTGGAAACGCGAGAGTTCGAAAACCCCGACTACATCCGCAATGATGCGAACCGCTGCTTCCACTGCAAGGACGAACTCTTCACCGTCCTGGCGCAGGTCGGGCTCCAACGTGGTTTGGCCAACATTGTGTACGGTGTCAATCAGGACGACCTCGGCGACTATCGCCCGGGCCAGCGCGCGGCCAAACTACATTCCGTCAAGGCCCCCCTCGTGGATGTGGAATTGACCAAGGCCGAAATCAGGGAGCTATCCCGCGAAGCCGGTCTGCCCACCTGGGACCGTCCGGCAGCCGCCTGCCTAAGCTCCAGAATTCCCTACGGAACGCCCGTCACCATCCAGAACATAAAGACCGTAGAGGTGGGTGAAGAGGAAGTAAAGGCCCTCGGCTTCCGCCAATTCCGAACCCGCTTCCACGGCGAACTCGTCCGCATCGAAATTGCCCGCGAAGAGCTGCCAAAAGCCCTGAACCTCGAAATGAGCGGCAAGCTCACCGCCGTCTTCAAGGCCCTGGGATACAAGTACGTAACGCTGGATCTGGAAGGCTACCGACAAGGGGCCATGAACGAAGTCCTGCCCATCCTGCAGTAGGACCTCGGGAAGCATTCCGGCTTGGGCATCCCCGGATGACTCTCAAGTCTTATTTCCGAGTCGCCGATTGCCCGCGAGAGCGGACAGCTCGTCCGCCGGGCGTTATATGGATTCTGTGCGGGAGTATTGCTGGAAACAGCCTGGGCGCGGCTGGCTTCGGGCCACCCAGCAGGTCAAGAGACACCCATGACTCACAGAATCTGCCGAGTTACAGCCTTTGGGATCGCCCTGGCACTTGCGGGCGGCGTTCGAGGACGCCACCGACCAGGTCATCGACTTCGAACCCGTCTTGCGAGGTGAACTTGTATGCCCGATTGCAAGACCGCCTTCGCCGAGATGGCGTCTGTCGGCCTGACTGCCAACCTATGGTTTGGAGCTAATCCCGAAGCCGCCCACTGGCTGCGTGATGTGATAATCACCGAACGAAGCAATGAGCGGACGGCCTTTGGCCATTGCCCCCTTCACCGAGGGTAGTTCCAGTGAAGCTTTGTGGCTGGCTTCGGAATCCCAGACCTCAGTAACCCAGAGCGCGTCAGCATCCCCAGGATCATTCGCCACCACGTAGCTGAGACACCCGGGCATTGCACTCACCCCTGCCAGCAGAATAGCGACCAAGTCGTCGCGCTTTCCCGCCACGGCTTTCATCTTGCCGATTAACCCGTACATCGTGCCGCGCTCGCCTGCAGCCGTCTCACATTCAGCAACGCTCCCGCCCAGAAGCCCAACCGCCACTGATGCCAGGGCCGTCCGCCTCAGGATTTTCGCGCGAGCTTCTCACTAAGCCACAGCTTGCACATCGAAAAATCCGACGGACTCAAATCGTGCCCGGTTTCTGCGACCGCATAATCCACATCGGCACCAACATGCGACAGCAAACGTGCCAACTGTTCAGATTCCCCCGCCGGCATCGTCGCATCCCCTTCCCCACCCGCCACCAGAATCGGCAGACTCGAAATCTTCGGCAACGGGTTCGGCTCCACCACGCGCTGCGGCCGCAACAGAATCGCGCCCGCCAGCATCCCGGGATGCAACAAAATCAGAACCGAGGCCAGATTTGCGCCATCCCCGTACCCCAGCGCAAAAATTCGCCCCGCATCCAGTTTGTACTCCTCAATCGCGTGCTCCAGCCAGTGCGCAAACGCCGCAGCATCTGCAACTACCTCCTCCGCTTCCGCACTCAAAGGGGAAAGCCGGGGACTCAGCGCCGCTGCGCCAGCAGCAATCGCCGGATAGATCGGCAAAAAATCCTTCTCATCCCCGCCTTCGCCGTGAAGCAAGAGCAGCGTGGCACCGGTAGTTCCGGGAGTAAATACATGGTGTTGCGGTGAGTGAGCCATTGTTTACAGAGAGTGTTTACCGATACAGCCCGCGAAGGCTGTTCATCCTGACTTTTGCCAGTTCCCAGAACGCAGTGGCACCGCTCCAGATACTGAGCTTGCTGCCCTCCGCGTTATCCCATCGAACCGGAACCTCGGCGATACGGTTACCCAGACGGCTGGCGATGAAGAGCACTTCCACATCGAACCCCCAGCGCTCCAGAGTCTGCCGTTTGAAAGCCTCTCGCGCCACATCACGACGAAACAGCTTAAATCCGCACTGGGTATCCGCGATGGGTAACCCAATCGTCAGCCGCATCACCGCGTTAAAAAACCGCCCCGATGCCTCCCGAAACGCAGACTGGTGAACGCCCACCAATGACCGGTCCAAAGCCCGGGAACCAATCGCAACCTGAGCGCCCTCCCGAACAATCGCAGCCCACAGCTTGTCCAGTTCTTCAATCGGAGTCGAGAGATCGGCGTCACTGAATAGACACCAGTCAAACTTCGCGTCCAGCATGCCGTGACGCACAGAATACCCTTTACCTCGGTTGCCCGGGTTATTCAGAACCCGAATGTTCAGATGTTCCGACGCAAAAGCCCTGGCTCCGGCAACGGTGGAATCGCTGGAACCATCGTCCACGACGATAATTTCGTGCTGCTCCCAGGCAGCGGTAGCGAAGTATGTCTCTATTTTGCGAAGAGTCTCGGGGAGCCGGGACTCTTCGTTATAGGCCGGAATAACGATGGAAATGGCGCGCGTCAAAAAGGTTCAGGGGGACGAACACTTATAATAGCGGATTACCCCTCAGTTACAGATTTAGAGATTGGATCGGAGCCCCCCTTTTGTCGCTGGAAGACGAGTTGTTTGAAGCGCGTGCCGCGCGCGTGAATGAGATTGAAGCCCTTGGCTACAGGCCTTTTGGCAAGCGCTTCGACTTCTCCCACACCGTTCCGGACATCCTCCGCGACTTTACCGGCAAGGCTGCCGGGGAACTGACGCCCGAAGGCCAGCCGCCAGCGGTTCGCGTCCGCATCGCCGGTCGCATCCAGACCGTCCGCCGCATGGGTAAGGCCGGCTTCATGCACATCCAGCAGAATGGTGGCCGCCTGCAGCTCTACGTCCGCAAGGATGCCGTCCCGGAGCGCGACTACGCCCTCTTCAGCCTGCTCGACCTCGGCGACATCATCGGAGCCGAAGGCTACCTCTTCATCACCCGTACCGGCGAACTCAGCGTTCATGTGGAATCTCTCGAATTCCTCTCCAAAACCCTCCTCGCCATGCCCGAAAAGTTCCACGGTCTGGAAGACGTGGAAACCCGCTATCGCCAGCGCTACCTGGATCTGATCTCAAACAGCGAAGTCCGCGATGTTTTCGTCACCCGCGCCAAAGTCATCTCCTCCATCCGCCGGCAACTCGAAGACCGGGGCTTCATCGAAGTGGAAACCCCCATGATGCAGGCCATCTACGGCGGTGCCGCCGCGCGACCCTTCGTCACCCACCACAACACGCTCGAACTCGATCTGTATCTCCGCATCGCGCCCGAACTCTACCTCAAGCGCCTCATCGTGGGCGGCCTCGAACGCGTTTACGAGATCAACCGCAACTTCCGCAATGAAGGCATCTCCACCCGCCACAACCCCGAATTCACCATGGTCGAGTTCTACCAGGCCTATACCGACTACCGGGGCCTGATGGATTTCACCGAAGAGATGCTGAAGACCATCGCCATTGACTCCACCGGCAGCCCGGTCGTCCGGTTCGGCGAGGTCGATCTCGATTTCGGCAACATCCGCCGCATGACCATGCGCGAAGCCGTGATTGAATTCTGGGACGGTGACGACAAACCGACCGCGCACCAGGTCCGAGACCCCGAATGGCTTCGTTCTTTCACCGGCAAAGCGACGCCCGGCGAAGGTCTTGCCCATCTCTTCGAGGTTCATGCCGAGAAGAAGCTCATCCAGCCCACCATCATCTACGAGTTCCCCATCGAGGTGTCCCCCCTCGCCAACAGCAACCCCGACGACCCCACCATGGTGGACCGCTTCGAAATCATCGTCGCCGGCATGGAAATCGGCAACGCCTACACCGAGCTCAACAACCCCATCGAACAGCGCAAGCGTTTCGACGGCCAGCTCGACATGCGTGAACGCGGTGACGACGAGGCTCACCAGATGGACGAAGACTACCTGCGCGCCATGGCATACGGCATGCCCCCCACTGCCGGCGAGGGTCTCGGCATCGACCGCATCGTGATGCTGATGACCAATCGCCAGTCCATCCGTGACGTCATCCTGTTCCCGCTGCTCCGCCCTGAAGGTGAAATCGGCATGGCGGCGAAGCTCCGCAAGCTGTCTGAGGGCTAATTTGGCATCCTTTGAACTCACGGTAGCGGGTCGCTATCTCCGTGCCCGGCGCGGGGAGAAGGTAATCCCCGTCATCACCGTGATTTCAATCGCCGGAGTGGCAGCGGGCGTTATGGCTCTGGTGATCGCGCTCGCTGTCAACAACGGCTTCCGCGGAACCCTCCAGCGAAGTCTGCTCGGGGCCACGTCGCACGTCGATATCGTGGAAAAGGAACCAGGCGAGGGCATTGCTAACTGGAAGCAACTATCCCCGCTGCTGGGCAAACTGCCGCATGTCACCGGCGTATCACCCGCAATCTATGACCAGGTCTTTCTGAGCGGCCCCAAAGCCGCAAAGGGAGCCATCGTCAAGGGTATCGACGTGAAGAGTGAACTGGCTACCAATGATCTTCTGCGTAAGCTGAAAGCCGGCTCCGTTGACCGTCTGACGGAGGACGACAACGGCCTCCCCGGAGTCATCCTGGGGTCACGCCTGGCTGACGAATCCGGGGCCGTGCTCAACAGCGTCGTCACCCTGATGAGCCCCCAGGGCAATCTCACACCCTTCGGTCCGGAAGCCAAATCTCAGCGCTTCCGGGTCGTCGGAATCTTCGAATCCGGCTTCTACGAACTCGACCAGATCTGGTCCTATGCCCCCATGGCTTCGGTCCAGAAGTTGCTCGGCATCGGCAATGTGGTGAACGAGATCGAGCTCCGCGTCGACGATATTTATCTGGCTGAATCGGTAGGCCTCCAAGCCGCAAGGGTCGCAGGGCCCCGCTACGTGGCCACGAATTGGCAGGAAAAAAATAAGGGCCTGCTCAACGCACTAAAGATGGAGCGCATTGTCACGGCAATCACCATCGGCCTCATCGAACTCGTCGGGGCCCTCAACATCCTCATTACGCTGACCCTCATCGTGCTCACCCGCAGCAAAGACATTGCCGTCCTCATGGCCATGGGTGCCCGACGGGCGCAGATTCGACGGATCTTCATGCTGCAGGGAGCCCTGATCGGAGCCCTGGGAACGCTGCTGGGCCTGCTGATCGCCTATCTCTTCTGTTACTTCGCCAATACCTACCGCTGGATCCCCCTCGACGAATCGATTTACGCCCTCAGCTTTGTCCCGTTCGAGCCCGGAAAATGGGATGGCATTTGGGTCGCGGCGACCGCGATGGGCGTCAGCCTGGCCGCAACTCTTTACCCGGCACGCAACGCAACCCGCGTCACACCAGTCGAGGTTCTACGATACGAATAGGCTCCAAAATTCACAAATGCCTTCCGCCCAAAAACCCAAAAATAAAACAGAGCGGGAAGCGCGCGTCAAACGCATCCTCGAACTCCTCGACGAAGCCTATCCCAACGTCACCTGCGCCCTCCATCACACCAATCCGTGGGAACTGCTCGCCGCCACCATACTCTCGGCTCAGTGCACCGATGTCCGCGTCAACATAGTCACGCCGGGCCTGTTCGCCAAATATCCCACCCTCCAGGACTTCGCCACAGTTCGCCCCGAAGTCCTGGCCGAAGACATCAAGTCCATCGTCTTCTTCAACAACAAAGCCAAATCGCTGGTCGGCGCCGCCAACCGGATCCTCAATGAGTACGGCGGCGAGGTCCCGAAGACCATCGAAGAGCTGGTCACCGTCCCTGGTGCCGCGCGTAAGACCGCCAACGTCGTCCTCGGTACCGTCTTCGGCATCGCCTCCGGAGTCGTCGTCGATACCCACGTCCAGCGCCTGTCCAATCGCCTCGACCTTACAAAAAATACCGACCCCGTCAAAATCGAACAGGACCTGATGAAGATCATCCCGCAGAACAAATGGATTCAGTTCTCGCACCAAATGATCCACCATGGCCGCGGACCCTGTGTTGCACGGAAACCAAAATGCAGCGAGTGCAACATGACTTCCGTGTGTTACTCCACCGACCGCACCTAGATCCCACATGAGCGTCCAGACATGAGCCTTCGAATTACAGGGATGTTGGCGATGACGGGTGCCCTGACCGGCTTCTTCGTCGGCCTGGCCGTTCCCCATAACTACGAAGCCCACGCCACGCTCCGCTTCATCCGCCCTGCAGGGCTTCCCCAGGATATGTATGACCGCGAGTCGCACACGCTGGCGGACTCTGCAGCTGCCCGGGCGATGTCCGCCGAAGAGCTCTCTGCCTTCATTGCCGGTAACGCCCGGCTCCGCGAAATGCTCTCCGCCGACCCGCTTGATGACATCATCGAGAGACTTCGAAAAGGCACGCACATCGAGTTCGCCACTCTGCCTGGCCACTTCAATGGCCTCTCTGTCCGGTACGAAGACGAAGTTGCGGGAGTGGCCATGGATATGACCCGCGACCTGGCTCTGCAGGTAGCCGCTCTGGCAAAAAGCTCCAACGTCCGGGCCGACGGCAAGGAAGTTACAGAACTCGCCGGCTTTCCCGTGGTGGT
>Ga0114970_10002105_pt1 | contig 14947 bp, 11 predicted proteins | sample M_140205_XF_Meta_FD_87030 | JGI IMG/M metagenome (GOLD analysis project Ga0114970, IMG submission 87030) | Freshwater microbial communities from Lake Montjoie, Canada to study carbon cycling - M_140205_XF_MetaG | ecosystem: Environmental > Aquatic > Freshwater > Lake | place: Lake Montjoie... | reverse complement strand
GGCGCATTCTTCGAGCCCTTCGGAATCAGGATGATGGTGTGGAGTTTTACGCCATCGCGCATGGCGATCATCTCGTCGCGCTTTATGTAGTCGAAGCTGTTGGTGGAGGGCTGAAACTTCGCCGGTGTTTCGCTGGGATAGTTCGGATACGCCGGTGTTTGCGCCGTCAACATTGTGGCAAACGAAAAGGCTGCCGCAAGGCTTGCGATGGATTTCATGTAGTCCAGTAAAGCACGCTGAGGCGGGAGGCGGAGAGAAAGCGATATGATGCACAGGATGAACCTTCGAACTGCGTTGTTGCCCTTCCTCTGCCTGCCCCTGCTCGTTTCTGCTGCCGAACCTGATATGCGAATCGGCAACGGCCCGCTCCAGGCGAAGATCTACCTGCCCGACAGTAAGAACGGCTTCTACAAAGGCACGCGCTTCGACTGGTCCGGCGTCATCTACAGCCTCACTTATAAAGGGCATGACTACTACGGACCCTGGTTTCAGGAACGGCGGGCTGATGTTCGCGACTTCGTCTATGAGGGCAACAAAGTAGTCACCGGGCCGGCCAGTTCCATCACCGGGCCGGTGGAAGAATACGCCCCGCTTGGTTATGAGGAAGCCGCTGCCGGAGGGGTCTTCGTCAAACTGGGCATCGGGGCTCTGCGCAAGCCGGATACGACTGCCTATGACCACTACAAGGGATATGCGTTTGTGGAGGAGGGGAAGTGGACGGTCACCCATGGTCCCACCTGGGTCAAGTTCCAGCACGACCTGACCGCGCCCAACGGCCTTGGTTACGTGTACACCAAGACGGTTCGCCTGGTGGAGGGGCAGCCGAAGATGGTCCTGGAGCATACCCTTCGCAATACCGGCAAGGTTGCTATTCGGACCTCCGGTTACAACCACAACTTCCTGACGCTGGATGGCAAGTCAGCCGGGCCTGGCTACAGCATCACCACTGCTTTTGACATCAAGACCCCCACGCCGCTGGAAGGGGGCCTTGCCACCATCACAGGTAAGCAGGTTTCGTATCAGAAGCAACTGCAGGGCGAAGACCGGGTCATGACGCCATTCCAGGGCTTTGGCGCAACTGCCGCCGACTACGACTTCCGGATCGAAAGCAAGGAAACAGGGGCGGGCATTCACTTTACGGGCGACAGGCCGTTATCCCGCGCCATGATGTGGTCCATCCGGACGGTGGTTTCCGTAGAGCCGTTCATCGATATCAATGTGGAGCCAGGCAAAGAGATGACCTGGAACTACAACTACGAGTTCTATACGCTCAAAAAGTAACGCCTTCGCCCCGCACGGGGGTGCGAAGTCGCATATAATGGCGGAATCGTGACTCGCCCCGTAGCGTTGGCGCTTTGCCTCGTCGCCCCTGTCTTTATCCAGTCGGTCTCTGCCCAGTCGGAAGACCGGGCTCTGACTGTTATTGCCAACAATTGTGGCGGTTGCCACGGTTCAGCCAAAATGTCTGGCCTCAGCGTGGAAACACGTGAGGCGCTGCTGGCGGGGGGGAGTCGCGGGCCTGCGATTGTTCCAGGCAAGGCCTCGGAGAGTCTTCTCTATAAGGCAGTGGTCCGCGACGGCGAACTCAAAATGCCGCCGGGCAACAAAGTTCTTGCGGCGGTTGACGTGGCTGCGGTCCGTGAGTGGATTAACGCTGGTGCGACTTTCGGTTCCACGAAGCCGAAGGCTTCTGAGCCGACGTGGTGGTCTCTTCGTAAACCGGTCAAACCGGCTGCGAGGTCTATTGATGGCATCCTGGGGAAGGCGAAACCCGCTGCGGATCGCCGGGTTCTGATTCGGCGTGCCAGCTACGATTTGACCGGTCTGCCCCCTGCGCCGGAAGAGATCGAAGCGTTTGTGAATGACAAAGATCCCAAGGCCTGGTCGAAGGTGGTGGACCGGTTGCTCGCCTCACCGCGGTATGGTGAGCGCTGGGGGCGCAAGTGGCTCGATGTGGCTCGCTATGCCGACACGGGGGGCTATGAAACTGATGTTCTGTTCCCCAATTCCTGGCGCTATCGCGACTATGTGATTCGTTCCTTTAACTCGGATAAGCCCTACGATGTTTTCGTGAAGGAGCAGGTGGCGGCTGACGAAATCTGGCCGGACAATTTGGACCTGGAAGGCATCTACGACTTGCCGGAATCGAAGCGCCAGAGTCTGGAGCGTCGCCTGGGGACGGGCCTTTACACGCTGGCGGCGATGCCGGTGGAATACACACTCTTCGGCGACCAGTATCGCGCGGAATGGCAGGCGGAAGCGGCGGTAGTTACGGCAAATGCGTTCCTCGGGATGACCTTTCAGTGCGCCCGGTGCCATGACCACAAGTTTGATCCGATCGCGCAAAAGGACTTTTATCGGCTGGGAGCATTTTTTGCGGGGAGTGAAGACCGCGAGATCCCGATCGTTAGCCAGATGCGGATTTTCGAATACACCCGGTACCAAACCAAGCAAGTGGCAGTGGACGAGCTTCGCAAGAAGTACGCTGCGCTGAAGCCTGGTGACAAGGACGGGAAGGAGACCCTGCTTCGCCAAATCGGGGAAGCATATGTGAAGACTCCTCTGATGTATGACAAGGCGAACCTGCTGGTCCACACCGAGCCTGTCCCTGATACGTTCATTCTGCCGCGTGGCGATTCGATGAAGAAGGGCGAGAAGGTAACACCCGGCATCCCTGCCATCTTCGGCAAGGGGGCAGAGCTGAACGAACCTGCCGATGGGTACTTCATTCCGCGCCGCCGGAAAGTGCTGGCAGAGTGGCTGGCGTCGCGCGACAACCCCCTCACGGCCCGGGTGATGGTGAACCGCATCTGGCAGGGCCATTTCGATGAGGGTATTGTTGCCAGTTCGAATGATTTTGGGCGGCAGGGCGAGAAGCCTTCCAATCAGGAACTTCTCGACTTCCTGGCGACTGAGTTTATGGACAAGGGCTGGAGTGTGAAGACCATGCACCGCCTCATCATGAACTCGGACGCTTATCTGGCGCAGACTAAGCCGCATCGTCTGGACGCCGAAGAGATTCGGGACAGTATTCTTTCGGTGGCCGGGGCTTTGAATACGAAGATGTTTGGCCCGCCGGTGGTGAGTCCTCTGGCGAAAGATGAACGGGAAGCGATGCGCGACCTGAGTATGTGGCCTGTTTCCGGCGATGCGACCGAGCATGACCGCCGGTCGGTCTACCTGTTCATTAAGAGGGCTTTCCGCCTGCCGCTCCTCGATACGTTTGACTCTCCTGCGACTGATGAGAGCTGTCCACGTCGGGAGTCGTCGACGGTAGCTCCGCAGGCGCTGGCGCTGATGAACAGCGAGTGGGCATCCGACCAGGCTGTTCGTTTTGCAAAGAGGCTGTCTGCCTCGAAGGACCTGATCGGTGATGCGTGGTCGCTGGCTCTGGGGCGTCAACCCGAAGCTGCGGAACGTGCCAAAGCCCAGGAATATCTGACCCGGAACAGTCCGGAACGCCTTTGCCTTTTGATCTTCAATATGAGCGAGTTTCTTTATGTCAATTAACTTTTCGCGACGTCAGTTTTTGGCCTCAGGGCTTGGCTTTCCGGCCCTGGCTGCCGCCGCAGTTGACAATCCGTTTGCCTCGAAAGCGCCGCAGTTTCCTGCCACAGCGAAGAACGTCATCTTCCTGTTCATGCACGGCGGTCCGTCGCATCTGGAAACGTTCGATCCCAAGCCGATTCTGAATACTCTCCACGGTCAGCATGTTCCTCCCAGCTTCGGCAGCGTTCAACTGCAGTTCTCGAAGTTTGAGCAATCGACTGTTCTCGGTGTGAAGCGCCAGTTCAAGAAGTATGGCCAGTCGGGAATAGAGGTTTCCGACGTGTTTCCCCACGTCGCGCAGCGGGCGGACGATCTCGCCATCATTCGCTCCATGTATCACGACGGCTTTACACACACCGCCGCGCTCAACTGGCTGAACAACGGGTGGCCTCGGTTAGGTCGTCCCAGTATCGGGTCGTGGCTCGTCTATGGGCTGGGCAGTGAATCTGAAAACCTTCCGGCGTTCGTAGCGATGCTCGATGGCGGGATCAAGAGCGGGCCGTCTGTCTACAGTTCCGGCTTCCTCCCCGCTATGTACCAGGGAACGCAGTTTCGGGAAGGCCCGCAGCCGATTCTGAACCTGACACCTCCTCGCGGTATGAAGGAGGCGGACCAGCGCGAAATGCTGGATAACCTCCGCTGGTTCAATGCGCGGCATGCTGCGGCGCACCCGGATGAGTCGGCGCTGGAAGCACGACTGAATTCGTACGAACTCGCGTTCCGGATGCAGACGGCAGCCCCGGAACTGGCGGATCTTTCGAAAGAAACCGAAGCCACACGGAAGCTGTACGGTCTGGATCAAGCTGGGACCCAGTCGTTTGGTGGCAAGTGTTTGATGGCGCGCCGCCTGGTGGAGCGAGGTGTCCGTTTTGTGCAGTTGTGGTCTGGTGGCACCAGCGGAGAAGGGGACTGGGACGGTCACAAAGAGTGCGACAAGAACATTGTGGACATGGCGAGCCGTGTGGATAAGCCGATTGCAGGGTTGTTGGCGGACCTGAAATCGCGGGGGCTGCTCGACAGCACGCTGGTGGTCTGGGCCGGTGAATTTGGCAGAACTCCGGTGTGTGATGGCGGCATGAACGGTGGTGGCGGGCCCGATGGTCGCGATCACAATCCGTATGGCTTCTCGATCTGGATGGCTGGCGGCGGTGTCAAGGGTGGCAAGGTGATTGGGTCAACGGATGAGATTGGACTTCGGGCCGTGGATGATCCAACGCATGTCCACGATCTGCATGCGTCGATGCTGCATTTAATGGGTATTGACCATAAGAAGCTGACCTATCCCTTCGAAGGGCGGGACTTCCGGCTGACCGATGTTGCAGGGAAAATTGATCTGGTGGCGAAACTGAAGAAGTGAGTGGAAAGACTGCGGGAAGTGTGGTAGCGTGATGGGCAGAGGGCGAGTGGTTCGCGCCCACCAGCCCTCTCGGTTCAAGGATTAAAACCAGAAGTCGATTTTGATCCCGATCCGTCGCGGTTTGGAGACCAAACCAACGAGCCACATCAAGAGGCGTAGAAACACCTCCTGCCACTCCGTTAGATTCGCAAGCCCCGCTCTCGACGCGGGGCTTTTGTGTACGGAGCACCCGATTACCCGGTAAATCAGCTCCTGGCAAAACTGCGTTCTTGCGATCCGGAAGTGGCAACAGCTATTTCTTGGGGCAGACTCCGCCTGGACAGCGGTTGTTCTCCTCGCAGACGTACTCGAAGATCCCCATTTGTTCCCAGTCCGGGCGTAACTTCATCTCGAACTCTTGTGACCACGGCGCTGTGAAAACCTTGGGGTCGTCGATGGTCAGGTGGTACTTGAGGGTTGTCGCATCTTTCCGGGTGATGCGCTCCACGGCGCGCATGGCATCGCTGTGCATCCGGTATTCCTTCGCGTCGGTGTAGAAGTAGTCGTCGAGCGACCATCGCTTGAAGTTGGTCGTTTCGATGACCAGCGTGTCACCTTCCCAGTGCCCGACAGGATCGCCATAGAACATGGGTTCCAGACCCTCGCGGTGGGGACGTCCATCAAGGGGAATCAGGCGGGTCATGGCCTGGAATTCATGGGCTACCACGAGAAAATCTTTGTTCTGAATGAAGCGCACGGCGTTGGCGGACAGCATTCCGGACGGGAAGCCTGCGGGCAGGCAGAAGTCGCGGGGCTCATCGTGGCGCATGTCGCCGGTGCGGGGTTCGATGAATAACTCCCCTCCAGGTTTCAGTGGCGCGAAGTTCCGGCGATCAAAAATCGTTGCTGAGCCCCGACCTTTAGCCCCAGTCGGGCTTTTGGGCCACTCGTAGATACCGCTGAAATCGGGTTTTTGGGCCCAGGCACCCAGCGCCAGGGCAAACAGGCAGGCCGCAAGTTTCATTTCTTCTCTCCCGGTATCTTGTCCTCAGACCCTGCGGTAAAGACCATGCGACCATCCGGGAACGTTACCCGTCCGCCAGAGGCGTTGTTGGAACCGTCGCGCGCACGGTACCCGTCCACCTGGATGGTCATACCGGGCTGAATGACGCTTTTGTTGATTCCGCGCCGCATGAGTTGGCCGGGGGCACCACCGGAGAAGCCCCAGTTGGAGACCTTGCCGTTCGCGTCCTTCACGTCGGCATAGAACCAGACATGCGGATTTTGCCACTCCACTTTGGTGACCACGCCGGTCATTTTAATGGGCTGTTTGTCATCGAACTCCGCGACGAATGAATGGTGCGCGGTCAACGAACTGCCCAGGCAAAGGCCGAGGACTGCGGAAGCGCAAAACAATCTGAGTTTCATAAGCGGTCTTCGCCAAATAATATCACCGCCGAGCCCCGCCGTCACTGCCCTTCAGCTACCCTAAATCCAGTAAGGTGACGTACGCCGTGAACCGCCCATTTCTTATTCGACTTGCAGCCCTGATCTTCGCAGGCTCCCTCTCTATGCCAGCCGCTGACGCCACGCTCCCGCAACTGCAGCAAATGACCTCTCGCTTCGCGCCGGTCGAACTGAAAGTCGATACCTCGAAGCTGACCCCGCAGGACCAGCAAGCCCTGAAGGCCCTGATCCACGCGGCTCGCCTGATAGACACTATCTTCCTGCGTCAGGTATGGGCAGGGAATCGCACGCTTATGAGCAATCTGAAGCTGGATTCTTCCCCGCTTGGCCAGGCACGCTACGACTACTTCTGGCTCAATAAGGGGCCCTGGTCTGATCTGGACGAGCACAAAGCGTTTCTCCCCGGAGTGCCTGCGCGGAAACCTCTCGGGGCCGGCTTTTATCCCGAAAATATGACGAAGGCCGATTTCGAAAAATGGGTGGCCAAGCTTTCGCCGAAAGATCGGGAAGGCGCGGAGGGCTTCTTCACCGTGATTGGCCGCGACGGTGCCGGCGGTCTCCGGGCAATTCCCTATTCTGACGCTTACAAAGAGGAACTACAGGCGTGTGCCCGCCTGCTGCGCGACGCGGCGAAGCTGACGTCCAATGCAAGCCTGCGCCGCTTCCTGGAGTCGCGGGCCAAAGCATTCCTGACGAACGACTATTACGAGTCCGACGTTGCCTGGATGGACCTGGATGCTCCGATCGATATCACGATTGGCCCGTACGAAACCTATAACGATGAGATCTTTGGCTACAAGGCCGGTTTCGAGGCCTACGTGAATATTCGCGACGACGCTGAAACTGCCAAGCTGCGTTTCTTTGGGGACCATATGCAGGAAGTTGAGAACATCCTGCCGATGCAGCCAAAATACCGAAATCCGAAAATCGGAGCCCTTGCGCCGATCCGTGTCGTCAATCAGATCATCGCGACGGGCGATGGTGACCACGGCGTGAAAACTGCGGCTTACAATCTTCCGAATGACGAGCGCGTGGTTCGTGAGAAGGGGACGAAGCGAGTGATGTTGCGCAACGTTCAGGAAGCAAAGTTCAAGGCCAATCTGCTGCCGATTTCAAAGCTGGTGCTGGCTCCGGAAGCGGTGGCCAACCTCAGCTTTGAATCATTTTTTACGCACATTCTGGCGCACGAAATGAGCCACGGGATTGGTCCCAACAAACTGACGGTCGAGGGGCGGGAAACGAGCCCGCGCCAGGAGCTGAAAGAACTCTACAGTGCCATCGAAGAGGCGAAGGCCGATGTGACGGGCCTTTTTATGCTCCAGCACTTCTACAACAAAGGGTACCTGGAACACGACGAGATCCGGCTCTACAATACATTTCTTGCTTCCTCGTTCCGAACCCTCCGCTTCGGTCTCCACGAAGCTCACGGCAAGGGTATGGCGATTCAGTTCAACTACCTGCAGCAGAAAGGTGCCTTTGTTTATCGGAATGGCACCTGGAGTGTGGATCAGACGAAGATTCGGCAGGCTGTCGCAGACCTCGCCCATGAGCTTCTCACCCTGGAAGCTACCGGTGACTATGCGGGTGCCAGGAAAATGCTCGATACTCTGGGCGTTATCAACCCCGACGTGGCAGCCACGCTCAAAAAGGTGGATTCGATTCCTGTAGACATTCTGCCGACTTTTGTGACGGCCAATCAGCTCTCTCCGGTTTTGCCCTGATATTCGGTATTTTTCCATGCAAAGGGTCCTCAACGATTCGCGGCTTGGACGGTTTACGGTAGCGATTCTGGCTGCCGGGCTGGCTGTTGTCCTTCAGCAGGTACTGGTCCCGGTTGCCGGTCCGGCTGCGCTCTGGCTTTGCTTCGTGGGCGGAGTAATTATCGGGGCCTGGTACGGAGGCCTCAAGCCGGGCCTAATCACGACCCTGGTGCTGACGACCAGCGCTATCTGGCTGAATGAAACGGATCTGCCTGTCAGCGCTGATCCCTCTGCCGAACGCTGGGCCTCGGCTCTCTTCCTGCTGCTGTCAATTTCGGTTTGTATTGCCATGCAGCGGCTGCGGATGGAGCGGTATCAGTCGATGAACACACGGAGCCAGCTGCTGGAAGCGATTGAAGCCACGCAGGATGTTGTCCTGTCGGTGGATCCTGAACTGCGGTGTGTATTCGCTAATACGCGGGCGGGCCAACTGGCGAAGAAAACTGCGGCGCAACTGCTGGGAAGGAGTCTCCGCACCATCTTCCCGGAAACGCCGGGAACGGTGATTTACCGGGAACTGAACCGCGTCCTCCTGGAACGCACCACGGCCCGTTTTCAGGATCGGGTGGAGGCCACCAAACGCTGGTATGAATTCGAGGCGGCCCCGGCCTCCATCGGGATTAACCTCTTTGTTCGTGACATCACTGAGCGCAAGAATGCCGACCTGGAGCGGGTTACCAAGGCGAAGGCGCGAGAAGCTGTCTATGCTCAACTGAACAAAGTTGTGCGTGAAGTTCCGGTTGGCGTGATTGTAGTAACCCTGGACCTGCGGGTGGAGCTTGCCAACACTGCAGCCTGCGAGATTTTCGGTACGCTTCTGGAACCAGGTGCTCATCTTGTCGCCCGGCAGACCGGAACCATGCGCACCAGCGACGACGTGGCCCTGGAGCCAGACCGCTGGCCCCTTCGCTGCACGGTACTTTCGGGCGACCCGATTGTGAATCTGGAAGTTGAATACGCGCGCGCCGACGGTGTCCGCTTCACCCTGATCGTCAATTCACTGTCACTCACGGGGACAGCGGGTACCCTTCGCGGGGCGGTCGCGACATATTCCAATATCACGGCCATTCGGGATCTGCAACGGGCCCTCCGGGCCAGCGATACGGCGAGTTAACGGGGTGCGCAAACTCTTCCCGCCTGTAGGGGTCGGATTCCTCGCCGCTGCCGTCACGGTCTTCTGCTACTACCACTGGCAGGTGCGGGCTGCGGGCAATGACATTCTTTGGGGGCATGACCTGGCGGGCTACTACAACTACCTGGCGCAGGGGCTCGTCAGGGGGCATTTGTACCTGCCGGTGGAACCGTCACCGCAACTGCTGGCGCAACCGAACCCGTGGGACCCCAAGGTTGACGACAGTCTCAAGCTTTTCGATGCGGTTCTTTACAACAGGCGCTACTACCTGTATCACGGCATCGGTCCGGCCTTGATGGCATTTGTTCCCTGGCGGCTGATCACGCAGCATGATCTTCCGGAAAACGCGGCCATACTTGGCTTCGGGTTTGGTGGTTGGTTGTTCGCGGCCGGAACGCTGGTGGGCCTGCTGCGTTTCCAAGGTTCTAAACTACGGGCCGGCCCTCTCTTTGCGGCACTTCTGGCGCTTGCCGCCTGCCAGGCGGTACCCTTTTTGATGAATCGGGTCTGGGTGTACGAAGTGGCTATCGCGGGAGGGTACTTCTGCATCTCGGTCGCGCTATTCTGCCTGGTACGCTTCTACCGGACCGGCGTCCGGCACTGGCTGCTGCCCAGCGGCATATTCTTTGCGATGGCGGTGTCTTGCCGTCCCCACCTTGGCCTGGTCGGGGTCCTGGCGCTGCTGCTGATTTTGCGAAAGGACCGGCGCGGGTTCTTCCATGCCGCCATACCGTTTTTGGTCATTTGTGGGGGCGTCTGCTTTTACAACTACGTCCGTTTTGACAACCCCTTCGAATTCGGAACCCGTTATCTGCTGGGGGGGGCGAACCAGACAGAAGTTCACTGGAAGCTCTCCAATCTGGGGCGCGGCTTCCGCTACATGCTGGCAGAGCCGCCCCTGGTGAGTCCGGTCTTTCCGTGGTTCCATGCCGCGCCCCGACCTGCCATGGTCCCTATCTGGTACACCCTCGAACCCATCATCGGCGCGTTCTGGCTGGCCCCGATTGTGCTGCTGCTTCCCCTGGCTCTGCGCCGCTCGCCGGCCAGACTACTACTCCTGCTGATGACTACCAGCGGTCTGGGGCTGCTGCTGTTCCTGGCAGGTACGGGATGGAGTGTGCAGCGCTACCAGGTGGATTTTCTTCCCCTGCTGCTCCTGGTGGCGCTGGTATGCGGACTTACCCGGATGGCTCTGGTAGTTCCGGCGGTTCTGATTCTGCCAGGTCTGGCGGTGAGTCTGGCTCTGGGCATCACCGGACCCTATGATGAGATGCTGCACAACCGCCCGGCTCGGTATGTGAAAATCGCCGGGTGGTTTTCGCCGAACGCAAACCTGCGCCCGCAGTTGAATCCGCCTCTGCGGTTTGAATTTGCGCTTCCCCCCAGCCGACCAGAGGGTACGACAGACATTCTTTTGGCAGCCGGTCCGCAGGCCAACCGTTATCAACTGCGCCTGGTTCAGGCGCTCGGCAAGCCGACCCTGATTTCGGAGTTTGGTCTGTGCGGGGCGTCAAAAGCTACGGTCGAACTGGGGCCGGCGGTGGGCTCGCGCCATCTCTTCGTCCGTTACGATCCGGCGGATATGACCCTGCGGGTGGTGGAGAATAGTGCTCTCGTACTGGTGCACAAGTTTGGCCCATTGATTACGGCCCCGGCAGAGATAACGACCACAGGTGCCATTCGGTAGCTGGCGAACCGTCGAACCTATTTCGGATCGGGTGCGGTCTTCGGGTGCGCTTCACCCCGATGACAGGTGAAGCAGGTCACCTTCGCGGCACCATTGAAGCTCTTTGCATTCAGAGCATTCACCATCTCCAGCATTTTTCTGGCTACGACCTTTTCGTGCTTATCATCGCTGGCGAAATCACCCTGTATATGGCAGCCCATGCAGTTGAGGCCGGTACCCGCCACAAAGGCCCCCATCACGGCGCGGATCTCTTCCGGCTTGATCACTTTCAGGTTTTTCGGGGTCATACCAGGGCCACGGCCACCTCCGCCCGGCGGTGGAGCCGGGGCTGCCGGGCAAACAGCGAACAAGTACAAACGGTAAGGACCAGAAGAAAAACTCTGCGCATAGCGAAAGTGTACGCTGAAAACACTTGACTCCGGATGTAAATCCGTGTCAGGAAATGCGGGACGCCGGAACTGTACGCCCCCCTTTCGCGCAATAGAGATCAGGCAGATTGTATGATTAGCCAACGACTTTCGTGAAGACAAAACTCCTCTGGTTTCGGATCTCCATCGGCTTTGGTGTTCTCCTCGGCCTCCTGCTTCTCGCTCAGACTGTAGCTACGTATCACTACGTCTCTCGCAACCTGGTGCGTCAGGAAGCAGGGCGCGACGCCGTACGCCACATCCAGGCGATCACGCGCTCAGCTCGCCAGGCAGGGAATGAGGAATCGGCGAAGCTCGGGCCGATTCTGAACGAAATTGTAAAAGAAGATGCAGACCAGCTTGCCTGGATCCGGATTGTCGGTAACGACGGTAAGGTGATTGCTTCTTCCGACGATGCGCAGGGAGCTCCGGCTTATAAGGCCGGCGACATCGGGAAGCTGATGGCGAACCGGGAGCGAATCCCCGCCGAAGTTTCGGGTAAAGCGGGGACCGTTATTGTCATCCTGACGCCGATGCGTTTCGGTGGCGGGCCAGGCTTCGGGCGCGGTCCGGAGGGCCCGGACTTCGGCGGAGGCAGGGGGGGGGAATTGCCAGCTTTGCCGCCCATCATTTCAGCAAACCCGACGGGGCCCTCATTTTCCGCCCCGCAGCAGCTCCCCGTCGCCCCCAATGACCCCGGTGGTCGGAACGGTCGCGGTCGGGGGGGGCGACGCTCCCTGGAAGTCGCCGAAATCGGTATCCTGCTGGACGGCGTTTCCACTACTTTCGGCCCCCTGCAAACCAACCTGATTCTCGGGTGTGCAGCCGCGCTGGCACTTCTGGGCGCTATGCTGCTGATCGGGCTTCGATTCCGCGGCTACATGCGCAGCAAGCACATTGAAGAAGAGCTATCGGTAGCCCGTCGTGTCCAGCATGATTTGTTCCCGAATGATGACTCCATCTCCAGTCGCCTTGGCTTCGCGGCCCGCTGCGTTCCGGCGTACCAGGTGGGGGGCGATCTGTATGATGTTTTCGAAACCGACGATGGCGAAGTGGCTCTGATCCTTGGGGATGTCTCGGGAAAAGGGCTTCCTGCGGCCCTGCTGATGGGGGTGGTTCAGGGCGCGGTCCGGGCCTCAGTAGGGACGGGGGCCGCTGCCAATCATGAACAGGCGGCTGAGCGACTGAACCATCTGCTCTGCATGAAGACTGCCCGCGAGCGCTTCGTCAGCCTCTTTTGGTGTTATTACGACCGGGAGCGCGGCGGCATTCGCTATATCAACGCGGGCCATCTCCCGCCGCTGCTTGTGAGACGTACGGCGGAGGGGACAAAGATTTTCCGGCTGGATGAAGGCGGGCCGGTGCTGGGTTTGCTGCCAGGTGTCCGGTATCGTCAGGCCAGCATTGATGCCGAGCCAGGTGACCTGCTGGTCGTGTTCTCTGATGGCATCCTCGAAGCCGCCAATGAGAAAGACGAGGAATTTGGCGAAGAGGGCATCGCCGCCTCTATCGAACGCCACTGGAACGGCAACCCGACTGAAATCTGTTCTTCGATGCTGGAAGATGTTCGGGCCTTCCTCGGCACCTGCACTCCCCAGGATGACCAGACGCTGCTTGTGGTGAAGCTCGATCCGGTAGCCAGTATCGCCGACGCGGCGAGAACATCGTCGGCACTTAGTTGATGAAAACGCTGATTTACGATGGGGACTGCGACTTTTGTCGGGTTTGGGTGAACTATTGGAAGACCCGAACCGATAGCTCAGTGCAGTACCTGACAATCCGGGCGGCGCGAACAAAGTTCCCGAAACTGGCGGAAGAGCAACTGCGACAACGTGTGCACCTGGTAGTTGGCGGTGATGTTTACACGGGCGCTGAGGCAGTCTTCCGCTCCCTTTCAAATCACCCCGCTCTGTGGTTGTACCAACACTTTCCCGGCTTCGCTTTCATTGCGGAATTTTTCTATGCCCTGATGGCGCGGCACCGAAACGTTGCGATGAAAGTGACCCGGGCGCTCTGGGGTGACACGGTAGAGCGTTCGGAGTATTCGCATGGGGCCCTCATCTTCACAAGGGCACTCTCGTTCATTTACCTGCTTGCCCTCGCTTCGATAGGGACTCAGGTCCGGGGCCTGATTGGCGAAGAAGGCATTCTGCCAATCGGAACTTTTCTGGGGACCGTCCAGAGGCAACTCGGTGCCAATGGCTATTGGCGCTTACCCACCCTGCTGTGGCTTGACCATTCCGACATGGCCTTGCTTTCGCTCTGCTGGAGTGGCGTGGCGCTGGCGGCGATCTCCATCATCGCCCGGCCCTTCGCCAACTGGCAGCGAACCATTTTTGCCGTGCTCTTTGTGTATTACCTGTCCATCGTGGCGGCGGGCCAGATGTTTATGGGCTTCCAGTGGGATTTTCTGCTGCTGGAAACGGGCTTTCTGGCCATCTTCCTTCGCCCTTCCCGTGGTCGAGTGTGGCTTTTCCATCTGCTTTTGTTCCGTCTTATGTTCGAGTCCGGTGCGGTCAAACTACTTTCCCACGATCCAGCCTGGGCGAAGCTGACAGCGCTTGACGTTCACTTCCAGACCCAGCCTCTTCCGAACGTAATTGCCTGGTTCGCCCACCAGCTCCCCTCCGTGATTCATCAGGGGGCCACGGCGATTCTGTTTGTCATCGAACTTGTCGTTCCGTTTTTGATCTTCGGCCCTCGTCGCCTGAAGCAGCTGGCGGCAGTCAGCTTTATCTTGCTGCAGGCGTTGATTTTTCTGACCGGCAATTACACTTTTTTCAATATTCTGACGGCGGCACTCTGCCTGCTTCTGTTCGACGACGCGTTTTTTCGAGGTGTGTTTCAGAGACTGAAGCGGAAACTAAAGCCCGTGAAGCCGGTCTGCGTCTCGGTTCGTGCCACCGGCTTGCTGAGTGCCGGAATCGTCAGCCTCTCCGTGATCAGCCTGTTCGGGGTCTTTGCGACGCTCCCGAAAGAGCTGTTGGAAGTGGAAAACCTCGCTTCGTCGGCGGGGATGGTGAACCGCTACGGTCTGTTCGCGGTGATGACGGTGAATCGCCCGGAGATCCAGATTGAAGGTTCGCTGGATGGAGAACACTGGCTGGAATACAGATTCCGCCACAAGCCCGGCCCTCTGGGCAGGGCACCTTCCTGGGTAGCTCCCTTCCAGCCGCGTCTGGACTGGCAAATGTGGTTCGCCGCTATCGGTAACGCGCGGCAAAATCCCTGGGTGATTCCATTGTTGCTGCGGACACTGGAGGCCTCGAAGCCGGTCCTGTCACTGTACGAATCGAGCCCTTTCGGTACCAATCCGCCGAAGTACGTGCGGGCCCTTCTCTACGACTATAAATTCACTAATTTCGAGGAACGCCGTGAAAGCGGGAACTACTGGAAGAGGGAACTCAAGGGAACATACTTTCCCTCGGTGGGCCTCCGGGGGCAGCAGCTTCCTTCCGGGGCCTCTCAGTAACCAACTGCCGGAGCTCTGCCGACGGCGCACGTCGGCCCCCCCGGAGCGCGATGACTTCGGGCATACAGCGAGAACCCGGATTCCCGGAAATACCAAACTGCTGCTGACATCCAGGCAAAGCCGGGGATCTCCCCGGT
>Ga0114970_10002101_pt1 | contig 14958 bp, 11 predicted proteins | sample M_140205_XF_Meta_FD_87030 | JGI IMG/M metagenome (GOLD analysis project Ga0114970, IMG submission 87030) | Freshwater microbial communities from Lake Montjoie, Canada to study carbon cycling - M_140205_XF_MetaG | ecosystem: Environmental > Aquatic > Freshwater > Lake | place: Lake Montjoie... | reverse complement strand
TTCCTTTTTCCTTTTTCCTTTTTCCTTTTTCCTTTTTCCTCAAAAAAATATTTAACAAATTTATTAAATATTTTTTTTATTAGTTATATACATTTATACTCGTATACTATGTAAAATATCTTCATATAGTGCTGTTTTTAATTTATTTTTACCTGTATCAGCGACAACAATTGGTATTTCTAGTTTGTTACAAATATCCTGCAACTCTTTAACACTGTAAGCAGATGCTGTTCCCAATGGTTTTTGGATATTTTCTATTTTCCAAAATGTGTTGCGAATAGATGTCATGTATTCTTCTGTTGAATCATATTTAACACTGTTTTCATTTTTATTTTTATTTGTTTTTATGATGACGCCACTTGTACTTGTATTGTTAGTAGTACTATATAAAAACTCACAATACATTCTACCATAAATATAGGTAATAGATACGTTGTGAACTAAACACAACGCATGTAAGCCTTTCAGAGTAATCATAGGTTGATTTACCAGTTCGTCCTCAATTTCATTTCTTTTAAGCTTGGCTTCTTTCAATGTATCTTTCATTTCACGCATTTTTTCAACAGTAGCAATTTTAAATTGCTTTTCGGTCGCAAAATGGTCTGAATTATGAAGTTCATACTCGTCAAATCCATTCAAAATAATATAAAAAGACCAAAATAGGGTGTCTTTTTGAAAAGGGGTGAATTGAGTATCTTTTTTCTTTTCGATGACAATGGGCACAGGCGCAGGCACAGGCGCAGGCACAGGCGCAGGCACAGGCGCAGGCGCAGGCACTTGATCAGGCACAGGCGCAGGCACAGGCGCAGGCACAGGCGCAGGCACAGGCGCAGCCGGCGTTAGTCTCTGCGGCGATGTAAGCTGTTCAATCAACTTGTTTCTTTTCTCTTCTTTAATTTTTTCTACAATCATCGCAGAAAAAACCTTGTTATATTTCGCCATGTTGCCTCTAGTAAACATGTACTCTTCCAATTTAGTAAAAATTTGCTCGGATAGTTTATCATCATCTAGTGAATCCATTTTATAGTTTGTATTTTGCTATTAAGAATTAATAATATGTCTTTATATCACTTTACAACCAGCTTTTGAGAAAAGCTTGGCAAAACCCGCGTGAACTTTTAAAAAAAATTATAGTGCATAGGTTTTGTCAAAAAGGGAATTAATGTCCTCCTTTTTTTTGTCAAAAATTGGGGTTTCAAAGGGGTTTACCCCTTTTTTTTAAAAGCTGGAGTAACTTAATCCGCTGTTATTAAATTCGTTATTAGAAGAATCTTCCACTATTTGAAATTTCCCACCAAATAAATCATCTTTGCTTTGTTGATCGCCATAAAGTCCTTGCTTAAAAGCGTTGTCTAGCGTTTGAAACGGTTTTCCGCCATTGGTACGATGTAAAGTAGTGGCAAAATTTTTATAACTAATATCGTTGGTCGGTTCTAAATAGTCTCCCATTTTTTCAAAAAAACCGTGATCCTTTTCTTGATGTCCTACACGTGCCGAGCGATCATTCCAACTTATCTTTTGTTGTGTATCTTTATTGCTAATTGTTGCTCTGTTGGCATCTCGTATTTCTGTATCAATGGTATCTAAACTGGTACACTTGTTGTTATCATCACTTGCTTTTGATTGCGCTTGCGCTTGTATTTGTACTGGTGCTGCTGCTACAATTGTTGGCATCGCTGCATCCACCACCTTTTTAATAGCGTGCGTATAATCATTAAAATTCTCAAACATTATTTTTCCCATTTCAGCTGGACTGATTGTATAATCGGTCAGTCGCATTATAATATTATTCTCTGTATCATTTATTTCAATATCATAAAAATATTCAATCATTTTAATAATCGTCTCATTATCACATTTCTTGAAATCAGCAATAACGTCGATTCTGCCAGGACGAATGAGAGCATGGTCTAGCAGTTTGGGATGATTACTAGTCAAAATAATAATTCGTCCAGGTGTTTCCAAAATACCGTCTAGTAAATTCAGTAGAAAAGACAAGTCAATCTTTTGAGAGGTATCCTGAGGTCCTGCACTGTTGTTTATATTTGTTTCTGCGTTTTTAGTTGGCATTGGCATTGGTAAAAGAGTTCGCTCCATTACCATATCACTTTGACAATCAATATCTTCCAACACATAAATGCGATGTTCCAACGGAATACAAAATTGTTCAGTTTTGCCGGTAGCCACATTTAATGTGAAAATAACTTCATTAAAAAATAAACTTTCCAGTTGATTCTTGGTAATATCATTATTTAAATTAATATTAATAATATGCCGATGGGTTTCATTCGCCAAGCATTTAATCGTCGAGGTCTTGCCGGCACCCGCCTGTCCGGATAACAGCAGTCCCAGAGTATAAGGTATACCTTTTTTATCGTACCATTTTTTATTTTTGGTGAAAAAATCCACACGATTACGTATCACATCAATCTCGGGTCCAAACAGATTTTCAAATTTACGATTGGTATAAAACTTTTTCATACTAAAAATACAATTGTTTGGCATTTTGGTATAGTCTTTTGAACCGTCCATTAGTTTAATAGCCTGTTGGGGCATCTGATTAAAATAATAAATATCTGTTCCTAATTTATTTTGAAGTTTAAGTTTAAATTCATATGTTGTTTTATCAAGAAATGCCCGCAATTGATGCATTGATAAAGAATAGGAAAATAGATTGATAGTTTGTACAGTATTAATGTTTTTTTTAGGATCAGTAACATCTTCGCTGGTTGATGTCTCAATGAGTTGAATGAATATATCATCGGCGATTTCAATAATATCGTCTTGATTTAAAATAAAATTTGTTTTATTAAAACTGACATGTTTTGTATTATTGTTGTTGGTAATAAAATCCATCAGTGCTTGTCCGATTATATTTTCATTATCTGTAATACTTAACTTTATAATAATAGATGATGATTTTATATGTACTTGGTTATTAATGGTTACTGAAAGTGAATTGGCTAGTTTACTGGATTTAATTTTATCTTTATAATATTTCATAAATTGCGCTAGTAAAATTGGGGCATTTTTACATAAAAAATCAACAAATTGAGTAATTAAAAAAATATACAATATTCCATACAAGCCATCGGTCATTGTACTTGTGCCTGTGCCTGTGCCTGTGCCATGCCTATTCCCATTCCCATTCATCGATGAAAACATTGTCATTGTCATTAATTGAGAACGAAACATATCCATCATATTATTGCTGCCACTGCTGCTGCTACTTTGTATAATTGGCGGGTTCATGCTGTTGTATATCAATAAAAATATATATATTTTAGCTTTATATATATTTACTAATTTGTTTATTATGACCTTATACTAGAAATTAAAAAAAGTCTTTTCAATCAACTCCTTCTCCGTTTCAACCTTATTTAATAATTTCTGCTGTTCATCAACATAATTCGCATATTTATCCAATTCATTTAATACTTCTACATTCTGCTCGGTTAAATTTACAAAAGTTCCATTATTATTTTCATTGGTTTTAACTGTAGTATGCTTTGTTAAAATTCGTAAAACTTCTATTTGATGGTATTTTGGCATACATTCAATACGTTCCTTTAATTTTAAAACATTCATTCTTTTCTTTTTATTTTAAATTAAATATGCGTGTTGTTTTTAACTGTTTATTTCATATATGTTTATTTCATATATGTTTATTTCATATATGTTTATTTCATATATATTTATTCCGTAATAACTAATTTCGCCTTTTTCCCACCAAATACTTTATATTTATCTTCTCTCGGTTCGATTAATTTTGCAATAATAGAAATATATTTATCATTCAATTCAAACCGTTGACCAATCACACTTACCTTTATATTATCGTTTTCTTTAATAGTAGAGAAATAAGGCATCATATAGTTGTGATCACGAGCAATAAATATAATAACAGGGCTGGGCGTCTCATTTGTTTCAGCCCGAATTCCAGCTTTTGTAATATTCTTAGCAACGCATTTAATATGCATACCTTCAACTGGTGAGCATACTAGGCATTCAAATGTTACTTCAAATATAATATCTGGACCGTTGACCAGACCACTAGAATATGTAAGTATTTTGGTAGAGTTTGGTTTTATATAACCGTCTACAACACATTTGCCTTCAATTTGTAAGGCGATTATTTTTTCCAAAGTTTGTTTAATATTATTGCCGACGTTAATAATATTTACTGGAATACTTCGTGTGATGAGCATTGGACTGTAAATATCCAAATGTTTAGGTTTATTAAATTTTTGAGGATATTGTTTTTTAATAGTTGTGGGCTTTTGCGCGATCTGCTGCGCTGGTGCTTGGGTCGGCTGCGCTTGTGCCTGCTGCGCTGGCGCTTTTGCCTGCTCTTGCGCCGGTGTAATTAAATTTGTTACAGTGGCAATCGCACTTTTAATAGTTTCCATAGTGTGGATATATATAATATTGTTATTATTATTTAAATCAATATCAATTTTTCATCTTAAAACGTCAAACCTTCTATATTAATTAATGCTGCTTCTCCTGGAGTTAAATACCATTGTAGACCATTTTTCTTTTCTTTATTATAAAGACGCAACATAAACTCTTGTATAATACAAACTTGTTTTTGATTTACATCCGAATCATTACTGTATTTTTCTTCTCCAATAATAGAGTTTAACATTTTAATAGCTTCTTTTTTACCGGATTGATCGCATCGTGCTCCCTTGTGACGTTTTTTGGTTAAATCTTTAACTTTAAATATAATATAATCCTTTTTAAAATTAATCATAAAACCGCTCAATTGATTTAATTTATCTTTAATGGGGAAAAATTTGTTTATAATTCTTGTCAGCTCGGGTGTTAAATCATTTGTATCTTCAGATGTGGCTATTGACCATGTATTATCTGTAGATGATTTTACTAATAATTGATGTTTACCATTATTATTTACCAGCATACCAATAACACCTTTATTTGTAATTATATCACTATTAATATATTTTTTAATTCTCATTCGAAAATCCGAACCTTCTATATTATCTAAATTATTCATCAATAAAAGTCTATTTTCAAAACTTAATTCATCTACTATATGTGCTGTTAAAATATCCAACAACACATCTTTTGAAGCTACACCCGTTTTTTCTAGTTCTATTATAACCATACTACAGAATTTATACCAATTATTTTCTCCACGTGTAATTGGTGTCGGCATTGAAGCCAATTCATAATTTTCCGTTAATTCTTTCATAAGTTTTATAAACGCGGACGATTGTTTATAGGGTGTTGGCTGTGCTGATACTTGTCTCTGTGCTGCTGACGTTTGTGCTGACGCTAATGGTGCTGACGCCTGTGTCTGTGCTGACGCCTGTGTCTGTGCTGACGCTTGTGCCTGTGCTGACGCTTGTGTCTGTGCTGACGCTTGTGTCTGTGCTGACGCCTGTGTCTGTGCTGACGCCTGCGGCGCTGCTATAACAACATTTAATCTATCATGCTTAAAATCTATCGGTACAGACCGGTCATAAATAGAAATATGTTTATTATTTAATTCCAACGGTTGAAATAAATACATGTCACCTATATTAATCAAATTACCTAGCCGTTCATATTTATCAGTTATATATTCATTCTTATCCTCTACTAATTGATCGAGAGCCGCATTGATTTGAACCAATGGATATTTTTTAATCACATTAATAAAATTTATCAATTCAGTCTTTTTATAAAAAAACCGTTCTTTCATTAATGAACGTATCTTATGTATTATTTTATCAGTATTCATTAAAATAAATTGTTCATTATACGTGTCTAATTTAACATCTTGTTCTTTAATATCTTTTGTTGGTTTACATACAAATTGACATTTTTTCATATAATCGCAGGTAGAGGAATAAGGTTTATCACCTACATCGTACGACAGTGTGCCCCCACTAGATAATTCCAGTGTTACATTTTGTTTTATATTTTCGACAATAAGCCCAATTTGTTCATAATTTAATATACAATCGACTGCTATTTCTTTTAATACTCGACTTACATTACCGATTTGAACCGCTTTTAATTCAGCCAACCGATAAACATATAAATCGGCCGCTTCTTCTCTTCTATTTTCCATCAGTGATGCATATAAATAAATCTCTACATTACGCTTATTAAAAGGCAAATCTTTATGACTGCATGTGCGTACTGCTCGGCCAATAATTTGTTCAATCCGATTCATATTGTACCACGGTTCAAGAATATGTACTTGTCTTATAAATTTCAAATCTAAACCTTCCGCTCCTGCTTGTGAAATAAATATTACTTTTACTCTACTACCGTCTTTATTATCTACATTTGTAGATAAATTAATATCGGCGATATTAACGGGTGACAATGCTTTATCGCCGGTTATCATGACATATTTTGCGGGATAAAACGTCTCATTAGAAGATAATTCCGTTTTGGTTTTAAAGGTTAGCGCGTCTATTTTTTCCGTAGGCGGAGTTTTAAAAAGCGAATTTACAGACCGTGTGCGTGTAAATCCAAGCTCTTCCAGTGCCAAAGCTATTGGTAATACTCCACCATCAATATACTGTGAATAAATCAGTACAACACCGGTTGAATTCATAACGCGATCACATATATTTTTAATTTTACCACTGTATTTTCCAATTTCATTTGGGGCAAAAATACGTAAAGCTGGATCTATATATTCGAAATTATTACGCATAGGATTTTCTTCGAAACTCATTATTCTAGCGAGGCCTTTTTTGCCGACTATTTCATCTACATCGATTTTGCCATCTACCAAATCCGGATGCGGATAAATAATATTCAACGCTTCCAGTGGTCTCTGTAATAAAATATATCCGATAGATTCCATATTTTCAAAGGAAGGCATACCTTTGGTCAAACCAATTTCCTTCAGCTTATTAATAATATAATTATAGCCTTTTTGTTGATATGAACCCGTTTCAACCAAATAGACGGAAAGTATTTCTAAATGCTGAATAATGTCTTTTCCATTAAGTTGCTGAATAGGGTATGGATATTTATCATTTTCAAACGTATGTTCTTTGGAAAATTCATTCGGCCAGAGCCGATAAGGAAACATATACGGATTTTCACCTCTAACAAAAGAAATATAGCCAGTTGCTTTGCGCTCTAATAATTCTCTACCAGCAGGTTTAAATGTACCATCGCCATTAAACACATCTTTAATTTCAATCGTTGGACGTCGGTCATTTATATTCATCAGATTAACAAGCCAGATAATTTCTTTATAACTGTTGTACATCGGCGTGGCTGAAAGCAATAGGAGTCGTAAATTATCCACATTCTCTACTAATTTTAATAATTCTTTTGGTACACGTTTTTTATCACTGTTTTCATCCGTGTCGCGAATATTATGAACTTCATCTATAATAATAAGACGGTTACTATAATGCCGACGTAATTTTTGTCGTATAGCTTTTTTAATCTGTCTTGTACCTTTTATATCACTGTCTATAGCTGATTTATTAATAATATCATTCGCAAATTCTATATAACCCATAAATTTGTAGTAGTTGTTAATTATTTTTTTAATTTGACTGATAACATTTTCTCTAGTTAGACCCTTCATGTTCATCGGATTAATTTCTTTCAAAAGCTTATTACCTGTACATGCGCGTATACTCCATAATCCATCTACTAGTTTTAATTTTCTTTCGTCAAACAATTGTAATTTGAAATTTTCTTGAACGTTGGGCGAAGCAATCACCATAATTCTGTGATCAATATTCATCTGAATAAGATAGTCACGCATTTCTTCGGCGACACTAATGGCTGAACATGTTTTACCACTACCTAAACCATGATACAGCAGCAAACTGTTGTAAGGTGTTTGAAAAGAAAGAAAATTGCGAACAAAGAGTTGATGCGGTGCTAATTCAAATTCAGCATTACATAATATTTCGGCTTGTTTTTCGACATTTGCTATTTCGCCATTGTACTGTGTATCGTTAAACTCTTTTCGTTCAGCTATTTTAATATTAAATAATGGATCGTTTAAATTTGGGTATAAATAACTATTCGCATCTTCATTTTTAATGAGATCAGCCCGTTCTTGCTTCTCTTTTGCGGTGTTGAATTTATTTAGTTTTTTATCTCTTTTTTTATCGTCTTCAATCTGTAAAATTGTATCATAGGATTCTTCTTCTTCCTCCTCTTCTGGTTCTTCTTCTTCCTCTTCTGGTTCTTCTTCTTCTTCTTCTTCGGGCTCAAGAATAGCAGTAGCAATAGCAATAGCAGTAGGCTCAGCAACAGTAGGCTCAGCAATAGTAGGCTCAGCAATAGTAGGCTCAGCAACAGTAGGCTCAGCAATAGTAGGCTCAGCAATAGTAGGCTCAGCAATAGTAGGCTCAGCAACAGCAGTAGGCTCAGCAATAATAGTAGGCGCAGCAACAGTAGTAGGCTCAATCGTAGTAAATTCTGTAACAGTAGAAAGAATTGGTTCTTTTTGCTCTTCTGGAAATTTATCTTTATTCTTTAACGGGTCTAAACAAGAGAATTTTTTATTCTCATAATCAGTAAATCTTTTTTTCCCTTCACCACATTTAATAACACATTTATTTGTAAATGGATTTAATTCTTGATGTGACTTACATTTGTCCATTACCTTAATATCTTAATATATATTAAGGATATAATCTATAAGTGCTTAATAATTTATTAACCCGTGTTAGAACGTCTTTTTTCTCTAAATTATATGGTCTAATTAAATTCATGGCTTCATCATAGGTTTTCCATTCCATCTTACTGACCTCTGATTTCTGATAGGAATGATGCGATTCATCATCAATATTAATATTATTTTGTAGAGTGGCCAAATAGTATTTGTGTTTATACGATTTATAGTTTGATCCAGTAAATATTTCTTCAAATGGAATAAGATTTTGTACCAATTTAATAGACTGCCTTGAATAGCCTGTTTCTTCTTCAAATTCTCGCAAAGCACATAGTAAATCTTTTTCTTGATTATTGTGTCTGCCTTTTGGAAAGCCCCATTCTGTTTCAGACCATTTCGTAGGGCACTCATCTACCAAATTTTTAAAATTATATATAGTAGAACCGGAATTAATTCCTATTTTAATAGATTCAAATTTATCTCTTGCTACTTTTTCTTCGCCTCTGTATTGAATTCCTAAATTATCACCCCATAATTCTCTCCATAATGTATCAAAATCACAATTTATAATTTTATTTTTTTCATCTACAGTCATTTCGGAAATAATATTTTTAATATAAAGTTTATTATAAATTGGATATTTTCCACGCATAAATTCCACATAGCCAATACTATCTTTGCGACGAATCATTAAATATCGCAGCAGCAATTCCGCTTGCGGTCGGGGGTGAGGGGGTACCCCCCCCACCAATTCCATTTGAATACTTACCCCATCTACTTGCCTACGGGGGTCGGGGGGCAGAGCCCCCATAATACGGGGGTCGGGGGGCAGAGCCCCCATAATACGGGGGTGAGGGGGCAGAGCCCCCAGGATAATCCCAACACTACTAATCGGGTGCTTACACTGATGAAATGAATGGCCCACTTTTCCACAATTGTTACAATATATAGAATTATTTAAAGTATTATTTAAAGTATTATTAATAGAAGTATTATACTCTTTTGACATTTATTTTAGTTATTATTTGTTATTTCACTCATCTTTTTATATCATTTATTGTAATGGCATTAGATCCAAAAATATGGGGTCCATTTTATTGGTTTGTATTACATACCATTGCTTTAACATATCCAGCCCATCCTAATGAGGTCATTAAGAAAAAGTATTATGATTTTATTCAGAATTTGCCCTTATTTATACCAGTTCAAGAAATAGGTAATATATTTAGTTCAATGCTGGATAAATACCCAGTCACACCTTATTTAGATTCACAGCAATCCTTTATCAAATGGATGAACTTTATTCATAATAAGATAAATATATCTTTAGAATTGCCCGAGGTGTCACTAGACGACGCCATGTTTACTTATTATGAACATTACAAGCCAAAAGTAGTAAAAGACAAAGAACAGCGTAAACGTAGAGAAAAATATATTTTTCTAGGCATAATAGGCATTTTTGCCTTGTTGAGTATTTTTTTATATATTAAATATTAATTTTATACTATAATAAAATAGCATACTATAGTAGTATGAAATTTGAACTAATCGTGTTTGGTATAACAGCATTCTTTATTATAAATACTTATTATGATGGAAAATATATTCAGTTGATGAAATCATGGAAAAAATATTATCAGATGGCGATGATTGGATTTGTAGGTTTGTCGGCTTATATTTTTATTCGTAAATATCCCGGACATACCAGAAGTTTATTTACCCATGCGAACAGTATTATTAAATATATGCCGATTGATAAAGACGCTGGTGATTTATTAAGCCCATTATTTAACATGACGAATGTAGGACATTCGCAGATGACGCCACAGCAAATGCGTGTGATGCATTCAGGTGGGGGCTCTGCCCCGTATGCAAACATTGGGAGTGGAATTTCGGGCGCACCTGACCTACGGGGCAGAGCCCCCACAAAACGGTGTGTCAGTGAAACAAAAAAGAAATATGTAGCAGCAGAGCAAGGATGGAAATGTGGGGCATGTAAAATTCAATTACCCGCATGGTTTGAAGTAGATCATAAAATAAGATTGGACAATGGTGGTTCTAATCACGTAGATAATCTAGTAGCTTTGTGTAGAGATTGTCATGGAAAAAAAACAGCATTTGAAAATTTGTAGAGTATATTTTATATTGGATATTTTATACTGGATATTTTATATTTTATATACTATTATAATTATATTATTTACTATTATAATTATATAATATAAGCTAGTAAATGTCAAATATTGAATCAAATATATCATTAATTAAAAAAACAGTTAAAACGGCTGTTGGAAAAATTAAAGATACTGGTGCAAAATATACGGATTCTGTAGAAAATTTTAATTTAGTGAATACTGTTTATTCAAATCCATGGTATTTTGGATTTGTGGAATTGCTTCAATATTGTATTTTTATTTATATAATTTATAAATATAATCCGTTTGATGTGCCGACAGACCATCCAGCATTCACAAATCTACTAGTTTTATTTGTTTCTTTTTTATACGTTGTTTTATTCTATTTTTTGAAAGTAAGCACGCCGTTAAGTTTATTAACAGATCCGGATATTAACAAAAGAAAACCGACAGAAGTAGAATTTTTATATAAAACTATTAAAACAGTAGGTGTATTTATTGGTTTTGTATTTGTAACATTGGGTGTTATATGGTTGTTTAAACATTTATCTATATTAACTACTCTACTTCGTCATGGACTCTTATTTACGATTGTATTAATTACAATAAGTATTATTTATATTTTATGTAAACCGTTAATTTCGAATATACTCAATAAAGCTAAAACTCAACCCATATCTCTACTATCATTCGCATTGAATTTGGTTATATTTATACCATGCTTACTGGAACAATTCATGTATTATTTAAAAAATCAATATAATTTGACATCTAAACCAGTATGGATGCTGTTAGGTGTAGAATTTATTCTTATTATATTGTGGGTGATAATACCAATCGTATTTCATATGATCACGACACATGATGGAAAACAATTATTAAGTGAACCCAAATATTTAAATATGGAACATACTTTAGGTAATTTTGAAAATTTACACGTAGAAACAATCAAAAAACATGGTAGATTTAAATATCATTATTCTCTTTCAGCATGGATTTATATTAATCCTCAGCCACCCAATACTAGTAGTGCTTATACCAAATATACATCTTTATTAAATTATGGTAACAAACCAAATGTACAATATAATGGAAAATTAAATAGTTTTCGAGTTATGGCGCAAGTTGGTAAAGAAAATCAGGGAGATTTAGTAGAGATTTTTGAAACCAAAGACATTATTTATCAAAAATGGAATAATATTGTTATTAACTATGATGGTGGAACAATGGATGTTTTTTTAAATGGAGAATTAGTAGGTTCTAGACCAAATATTGTGCCTTATATGACGTATGAAAATATAACATGTGGAACAAAAGACGGTATACAGGGAGGTATTTGTAATGTGACTTATTTTAATAGTGTAATGAAAAAAAGTACAATTTTGCTCATGTATAAATTATTAAGAGATAAAAAAGTTCCCTTGTAAAAGGGGTACCCCAGCTTTTAAGAAAAGCTCGGCAAAAAGGGGGTAAACCAGCTTTTAAGAAAAGCTCGGCAAAAATCAGCTTTTAAGAAAAGCTCGGCAAAAATCAGCTTTTAAGAAAAGCTCGGCAAAAAGGGTCCAATTAAGGGGAAAATTAGTTTCCCTTTTGACAAAACATATCGCAAAATATACTTTCCTCACAGTTTTGCCCTACTTTTCTTAAAAGTGATTTTGCCACACTTTTCTTAAAAGTGATTTTGCCACACTTTTTCTAAAAGTGTTTTTTAAAAGTGTATTATATATATAATGGAGCTTGTTAAAACTATATTAATTGTTGTAGTTGTTTTAATAATTGTATATTTAATTATTAATGTAGTAATTGGCGATTCTACTCAATTGACTAATATGTTAAATGGTAATGAAAAACAAACTATTTTAGCAAATACTTTAAAAAATAATTACAATTCCAGTAATTATACATATTCTGCCTGGTTTTATGTCAATGATTGGAATTATCGTTATGGTGAAACTAAAATTTTACTTACTCGTTTAGACAGTGATAATAATTCCAGTCCGTCCATTGTATTTGATGCTATGGAAAATAACATTACCGTTTCAGTTAGTTGTTATCCGCCGAGTGGTAGAGCTGAAGGATTCGAATCGATGAGTTCTTCACCATGCGGTAGCAATGATTCCGTATTAGCTTCAACCGCATCTATTGCTTGTATTAATAGTATATGGCAACAGGCGGGTTGTACTCCTAATTTAGTAGCCACTGCTGATCCATCTACTTTAATGGACTCGAAAACGAAACGGCCATTTCCTTTATATACTTCAACTCTCGCACAATTTAAAGCAATAGCAATGTCGCCTCTAGTAGCACAAAATAAACAAATTTGTTATCCGCCAACTGCTGCTGGTGCTGGTGTCGCTGGTGTCGCTGGTGCTGCGGGTGCTGCTGGTGCCGCTCCTCTTGCGTGTGCCGCTTCGCTTGGGGCATCCGCTTCGCTTAGTGGTATCTCTTCGCTGGACGGTTCTTCTTCACTGAGCGGCGGCGGGAACATGTCCGCTAACAGTGTCACACATCAATGTGTTGTGAAAAATTTCCCTCTACAAAAATGGGTCAACTTAATTGTTAGCGTTTATGGTCGGACATTAGATATTTATATTGATGGTAAATTGGTAAGAACGTGTATTTTACCTGGTGTTGCAAAGGTAAATGCTAAAGCAAATATTGTCGTTACACCCAATGGTGGATTTAATGGCTGGACCTCTAACTTTAAATACTGGGCTCATGCTTCTAATCCGCAAGAAGCTTATAATATTTATAAAAAGGGTTTTGGCGGCAGTATGTTGGGTAATTTGTTTAATAAATATAGAATTAAATTCTCATTCTTGGCGGATAATAAAGAGGTTAGTAGTGTTGAGATCTAACCCCAACCTTTGGGAAAGGTTGCGCCAAACTCCAACCCGCTTTTAAGAAACAACCTTTGGGAAAGGTTGCGCCAAATCTCTGGCAACATTAACAAAAACTTACATGTAAAAATATAGTGTCAAAATTACAGTATATTTTTTCCAAACAATTTTGAAAGTAATTTTGCGATACTTTTTCTAAAAGTATTTTTTTAAAAGTATATATATAATAATAACAATGAACAATTTATTTAATAGAAATAGTAATGTTTCTGAAGGTGGGCCATTAAGTTTCACTCCCTATTCATCAAATAAATATTTACAAGGTGATCAAAGTTTTCTTCAATCCAACAGCATTATTGCCAAGTTTGCTTTTCTTATAATGGTTCTAATTTTGTTTATTGTAGCGCTTCGTTTAGGCGCATCGTTATTAACATGGATTTTTTCTCCATCTCCAAATCCAATATTAATAGATGGTATGATTGATGCTAAGCAAATGTTAAGAATTCAACAAGACCCTTCAGTGTCAGGTGCTATTCCTATTCTCCGTTCAGTAAATGAATATGAAGGTTTAGAATTTACCTGGTCAGTATGGATGTTTGTCGATGACTTTACCTATAAACAAAATGAATACAAGCACGTCTTTCACAAAGGCAATGATAATATTAATCTTACCAAGCAACCCATTGGGCTCAACTATCCCAACAATGCTCCTGGTCTCTACATTGCTCCTTATACTAATAATTTAGTTGTTATTATGAATACTTTTGATAAGATTAACGAAGAGATTGTCATTAAGGATCTACCCATTAATAAATGGGTTAGTGTGATTATTCGTGTCAGCAATCAACATGTTTTAGATGTCTACATTAATGGTGTTTTAACTAAACGCCATCAATTAAAAGGTGTACCGAAACAAAATTATGGTGATGTCTTTGTTTCGATGAATGGTGGCTTTTCCGGCTATACATCTGAACTGCGTTATTTCGACAGCGCTATCGGCACAAACAGAATTCAATCTATTGTGGATTCAGGTCCGAATATGAAGATTAAAGGTGGAGCGCTTAATGGTAGTAACCCACAGTATTTATCGAGTCGCTGGTATTTTGCGGGGACGAATGATATGTATAACCCCTAGCAATTCCGCTTGCGGTCGGGGGCAGGGCGGCACGGGGAAATTTTGTTTGCGCTTGCGGTCGGGGTAAGGGGCTGAGCCTTCGTCTCAATGGTTCAACAATAAAATTTGTAGATACATTTAATTCAATAAATATAATTTAATGTATTGAATTAAATATTTTCGTGACACTTTTTGCGATACTTTTTTCTAAAAAGTATTTTTTAAAAAGTATTTTATTAAAAAGTATTGTAT
>Ga0114970_10002098_pt1 | contig 14961 bp, 14 predicted proteins | sample M_140205_XF_Meta_FD_87030 | JGI IMG/M metagenome (GOLD analysis project Ga0114970, IMG submission 87030) | Freshwater microbial communities from Lake Montjoie, Canada to study carbon cycling - M_140205_XF_MetaG | ecosystem: Environmental > Aquatic > Freshwater > Lake | place: Lake Montjoie... | reverse complement strand
CTTCGAACAAAGGTAGTGGTGTAACAGTATCTTCGAACAAAGGTAGTGGTGAAACAGTATCTTCGAACAAAGGTAGTGGTGTAACAGTATCTTCGAACAAAGGTAGTGGTGAAACAGTGACTTCGAACAAAGGTAGTGTAACAAGTGGTGTAACAAGTGGTGTAACAAGTGGTGCAACAAGTGATGCAACAATAAAAGATATAGACATTCAATTAAAAAAGATAAGTAACTATTATAATGATGTATGTCCAATGTATAAAATAGAAACTGCTAATAATAGATGTGTTAAAGTAGCAGATCGTTTGTATACTATTCCTACATCTGAGCCACCACCTGGGTACCAACCAAGAAAAGAAGACGCACTTTTTTTTATGTGTCCAAGTGATGCAGCTTTTATACCTGCAACTTTTATAGAGGCAACAAAAAAAATGGTTCCACCACAATGTATTAAATGTATAAATAACACAGTAATACAACCCGATGGTACATGTAAATCATTAGATAAACCAACTGTTATATGTTTAAATAACACTGTATTACAAGCAAATGGTACATGTAGTTAAATATATATTATATAAAAATCTTTATATAATATATATGCCAAGACAAAATTGTAATAATCCTGGAACTGTATTAGTAATAAATCAAAATAATGGTAATGAAATGTGTGTGACAGCAATGCCAGAATAGAATAATAATTGTCCTAATCTATATATTGCAGGTAAAGCATCAGAATCAAATTATATTGGTTGTTTCAAACCAAGTGATTCTAGTAATCCATCATCATCACCATCATCGCAACTTGAACTTGCACCATCATTATCAAAATGTGGACCTTACATAGAATCAACGGCAAATAGTTCATATACTCCACCTAATAGCTCAAATTTGTCCCGGTCTACAATAGAGTATTGTAGAAAGTCAGAATGTAAAAATAATGCTAATAAGATAATAGTAGGACCAAAAAGTAGTAGACCATTTATTTGCCCATAATTATAATTTAGTATATTTATATTTATCAATAATAATTTTGTATTCAAAAATATTTTTATCGATTTTTATTAATGTTTCATCAATATATTCTTTATGATTTTTTTCATTAATATTTAAAAATAATTTATCAGATACATCATCATTCATAATATATTTTCGATATGGTACTATTTTTTTATAAGTTTTTGATATAGTTACATCTGATATATCAAACATCTTAGATAAATTTTGAATTGAATAGTCAATTTCATATATTTGATAGATTAGCATAACTGCTGAAGCAGCAATTGATGGTGGTTGATGATCAGTTGCAATATCTAACTTTACAATATTTTTTACAATATTTTTTGCTAGATCACTGTATTCACCTAATTTTAATTTACCTTTGAATCTATCAATAAAATCTTCTGGTTTACTTGATCGAATACAATCATATATATTATAATCCATTACTTCAAATAATTTTCGACAACCAGATGTAATATGTTTTACTTTCAAATCAAATATTTTTGCAATCTCTTTATGTGATCTAGGTAATTTTTGCATTTTAGCACCTTCTAATACACATGCTGCAATTAAACTTTTTCTGTTGTCACCACGAATAATTATTTTTTTACCATTTTTATTTTTTTGTTCAGTAAACTTTTTATATAAATTACGTGCATTATCGATAACTGATTTTGGAATATTTTCTTTTCTACATTTAGTTTCTATTTCTTGTAATACATCATACAAACTTCTTTCTTCATATGGCATTTGAGACCAAATATGTAATCTCTTTAATTTACTATTACCACCTCCAATACTTGTGCCCAATGATGCTTGAGGCAAAAAAAAGTTTGTTTGTTGCGCACATCTATCTGAATCATTTTTTTCATCCCAATTTGACATTTCAATAGATGAATCAAAATATTCCATTATTTCTCTTCCACAATTACCACATACACATTTACCTCGCATTTGGTCATCGATAATATTACGATCACCACAATCAGGACATGTTTTTTTTGTTTTTAACTTAATATTTGGTACATTATTTAAATTATTTATTAAATCGTACACAGATTCAAGATCCATTTGTTTATATTAACATTATCTCTTTATTTTGTTTTATTTTCAAATTTTGTATTTATGATGTTTTTATTTCTTTTTAAAATATCTAAATAATCATTTTGTAATTCTTCTGTTAGTTTGATTTCTTTTTTAGCTGGAATAAATGATAATGCTATATTGAATATATATAGTAAGATTTTTACTTTTATTAATAGATAATATTTTTTAATTTTTTCTATTTTTAATAATTGATTAATAGAATATTGAAATGGCAATTTAATGTAATTTTCAATAGATGTAATCACATTCATATTGTTTAAAGTATTATGTACAAAAGTATATTGATTATTTATGTATAATAATATACTTCCTGTTATATAACTTGTAATTGATAGTAAAAATGAAAAAAATATATTAAAGTTAAATATGTATAACCATATAAGAAAAAATATAATATTAGGTAAAAAAATTATAAGCATATTTATATAAATTGAAAAAAAGAATTATTATTCATATAAACATTATTTCTTATATAGTAATAATATGTTATCTTCTAATTCTGACTCTTTGGAAAATATGGAAAGTAAAAATATAATTAATTCAATTAATTCTATTGATAAGATAGACAAAAATACAATATTTAAATTAATTGATTTTTACTTTGCTGGTGATCCATTGTATAAATTTCAATATGATTCATATGATCAATTTATCAATGACATTATTTTTCCAACATTAAAAGAAAGTCCAAATATCATATCAGAAAATGTATATCAGGATAAAATTTATAGACATAGATTAGAATTTTCAGAAATTGCATTAAAACCACCAGTCAATGAAATTGATGATGAGTTAATTTTTCCTGAAGATGCACGTATTAAGCATTTATCTTATTCTGGTAAATTAATTGCAAATGTAAAACAATATTTAGACATTGTGGAAGCACAAACAGGTACTACTACTTCGAAAATTATTTCTGAAGACAAAGAAGTACCGATTGCAAAGATTCCAATTATGGTAAAATCACGATATTGTAATACAGTATTGCGACCAGATATTGCAAATACTGAATGTTATTTTGATCCTGGATGTTATTTCATTGTTGGTTCTAGTGGAAATATTGGCGAAAGAGTTATATTAACACATGAGCGAATTTGTGAAAATAAAGCATTAGTAACAACAAAACGAGATCCTAGTTATAAAAAAGGCAAGTTATATCAAATACAAATTAATTCTAAGACACCTGATATTTTAGGTATTGTGAATGTATTTACTATTCGAATGAATAAGAATGATTCAATAGTATGTTTAACTAGACAATTTGCAGAGATTCCATTGTTTGTATTTTTCCGTGCATTAGGAATTGTATCAGACAATGATATTATTAATTGTTGTGTATATGATCCAACTGATATTGATATGATAAATATTTTACGATATTCATTAGATGAAGGATTATATGCAAAAATTTCAGATGAAGTCAAACCAAAAGAAATTCGTACACAACAAGATGCTATTAATTTTCTAATGGCAAGATTAAAAAATTCTAAAAAATATAGTGAAACTGATATGAATATGCGAGATATTCAAAAGAAAATACATATTACAAAAATATTAGAAAATGAATTATTGCCTCATGTTACAGGTGGATTATATAATAAAGGTTGTTATTTAGGATATATGATAAATAAATTATTATCATGTTATTTGGGAAGAATTGAAGAAGATGATAGGGATTCATATGTAAATAAACGATTATTTTTACCTGGTATTTTGTTAGGTCAATTATTCAAACAATTTTATCAAAAAATGATAAATAATATTACCAAATTCTTTAAGAAGAAGAACAATGATGAAAATAATCCAATTAAAATTATTAATCAAATTAAGCCAAGTATTATTGAAGATGGATTAAAATCTGCATTATTGACAGGTACATGGTCTGCAAGAAGCAAAGGTGTTGCTCAATTGTTACAAAGACTTTCATATTTGCAAACTATTGCATATTATCGAAGAATTATTACACCATCTCCAGATGCATCAAATAATAAAATTACTACAATGCGTCAAGTAAACAATATTCAATTAGGTTTTGTATGTGTTACTGGTGATACAATAATTCGAATGGCAGATAATAGTCAAAAAACAATTCAAAACATTAAAAATGGTGATTGGATTATGTCATTTAATACAGATACAAAAGAATTGATTAAATCACAAGTATCAAATTATTTTGAAATTATGTCAACAGAATTACTTAAGATAACTTTATTAGATGGTAGAGTACTTAAATGTACTCCAGATCATCCATTATTAGTTATTGATCAACAAGATAATAAGTTAACATATGTAAAAGCATCTCATATTGGTGTCAGAGAACGAATTGTAGTAATAAATTCAAATGAATATGATGAATATATTAATTATATGGATAAAGTTTTAGGTTCAGAAGGATATCCACTTGATATATTTACGAATAAATATAATATTAATAATAATGTATGGGGTATACCAGTAAAAAGTAAAGTAACTATTGAAAATGAATATGTATATGATTTTACAGCTGAATGTGAACACCATAACTTTATTGCTAATGATATAGTTACACATAATTGTGTGGTTGAAACACCAGAAGGTCAAAAAATTGGATTGGTAAAAGGAATGTCACTTACAGCAACACCAACAATGACATTATATTCTCAAATCATTATTATTAAGAAATTATTAGCAAATCGTATATTGGAATTAAGTAGTGTATTACCATATCAATTTAAACAATTTGTAAAAGTATTTTTAAATGGTGATTGGATTGGTATGGTAGAAAATGCATCTGAATTGCATGATTTCTTACAAGAGAAAAAACATACACAAGAATTAGATTATACAGTAAGTATTATGTTAAATTATACAACAAAAGAATTAAAAATATATTGTGACGGTGGTCGATTAGTAAGACCATTATTAAGAGTAAAAGATAACGAGCTTGTATTAAAACCAGAAATGTTGAATGATATTGATACAGAAGATATTTCAGGTAATAAAATAAATAAATTTCATGATTTTGTTGCAAAGTATCCAAATGTATTTGATTTTGTTGATATTGAATCAACTGAAAGTGCAATGATATCAATGACATTTGATCAATTAGCAGAAGAAAGATTAAAATTAATTAATCCAATGAAAGCTAAAGATTTACATGTATCTGGTGATCCTGTAAATCGATACAATGATAAAATATATGTAAAATACACACATTGTGAATTACATCCATCAATGATGTTAGGTAGTATTTCAGGAAATATTCCATATGCAAATCATAACATGGGTAACAGAAATATTCTATTCTTTTCTCAATCTCGTCATGCGATTGGGACATATGCTACTAACTATAGATATAGAACAGATATTTCATGGTTATTATATCACCCTCAACGACCGATTGTTATGACCAAAGCAGCAAAATGGTTGCATACAGAAGATATTCCAGCAGGTGAAAATTGTGTAGTAGCAATTATGTGTTATACAGGATTTAATCAAGAAGATTCAAAGTTAGTAAATAAAAGTGCAGTAGACAGAGGTTTATTACGAGTAACTTCATTAAAGAAAGAAGATGAAAGCATTGAAAAGAATCCTACAACATCACAAGATGATATTTTTATGCGTCCTGATAAAAGCAAGACAATGGGTATTAAAGATGCAAATTATGATAAATTAAATGAAAAAGGATATATTCCAGAAGAAACAGTTGTATATAATAATGATGTATTAATTGGTAAAGTATCACCTATTCAAAAAGATGAGAGTAATAAAATTTATCGTGATGAAAGTAATGTATATCGATCAACTATTCCATCTACAGTTGATAAAGTATATACTGTATATAATGGTGATGGTTATGAAATGTATAATATGCGTTTACGTAGTGAACGAGTGATACAAATTGGTGATAAATTATGCTTAACACCTGATCACGATGTATTAACAAATAGAGGATGGGTGTCAATTGCAGAAGTAACTATGAATGATAAAATTGCACAATTAAATCAAAAAATAAATACAATGGAATATGTAACTCCATTAGAATTATTTGATTATGAACATAATGATAACTTATATGAAATTCAAAATTCAGAAGTTAGTTTGCGAACAACATTAAATCACAGAATGTGGGTTCAATATCAAGATAAGACATATTTTGAATTACTTCAAGCTGAAAAAATATATGGTAAACGAGTAAAGTATCAATGCAATGGTCCTGTAGATTATTCAGAAGAGACAGTTACAATTGAAAATGAACAATTTACAGATGAAAAATTAGATGCTTTACTTCTCATATGTGGTATATGGTTAATGGAAGATGGTTATACAAATATGTATGATGCTATATGTAGACTTGAATTAGATATAAATAATAATAAGATAGGAGATATATTAATTCGTGCATGTAAAGTATTAAATTGGCAATATTCAATAGTCAGTATATATCCTGCATCGAAACAAACAAATAAATTTTATATCATGAATTCGATGATAACAAAATATTTGGATAAATATATCCGAAACAAAGATATACCAGAATGGATGTTTAATTTGAGTGCACGTCAAACAAGAATATTTATTAATAGTGCATCAATAAATAAAGAAAAATTAAATTCATTCTATTGTATAACAGAATCAATCAATTTGCGAGATAAGATTCAAATATTATGTCAACATGCTGGTTATACATCAGTATATGAACAAAAAAATAAATCATCTTGTAAAATAAAAATTAGAAATATTAATTTGCATCCAACTGTAAATCATGGTTATTTAAATTCTCAATACAGACAATTTGAAAATGTAGAAAAATATACTGGTAAAGTATATTGTGTAAGTGTACCAAGTGAAATATTTTTAGTACGACGAAATGGTCGGATTGTATGGACAGGAAATTCTACACGCCATGGTCAAAAAGGTACAACTGGTGCATTATTAACATCATGTGATATGCCATTTACATCATCTGGTATTCAACCAGATATTATTATGAATCCTAATGCAATTCCATCTCGTATGACAATTGCACAATTATTAGAAGCATTATTTAGTAAAGTAGGTGCATTAGAATGTAATCATATTGATGGTACACCATTTCAAGAAAATACAAATATTGATGAAGCAAATGAAATATTACGAAAATATGGATTTGAAGATCATGGATTAGAAACATTGTATAGTGGTATTACTGGTGAAAAAATGGAAGCTAGAATATTTTTATGTCCTACATATTATTTGCGATTGAAACATTTGGCGATGGATAAAATGCATGCTCGTGCATCTGGTCCTAAACAAATATTAACTCGTCAACCACCCGATGGTCGTGCCAGAGATGGTGGTTTAAGATGGGGTGAAATGGAACGTGATGTAGGTATTGCACATGGATCTGGATTCTTATTAAGAGAAAAATTATTAGAAGCATCAGATAAATACATTGTATATATTTGTAATATATGTGGATTATTTGCAAATAAAATGTTAAAGAAAGATGTATATCATTGTGCAAGTTGTAAAAATTCAACTCGTATTAGTAAAGTCATCTTACCATATGCATTTAAATTATTAATCCAAGAATTAATGAGTATTCAAATTCTCCCAAGATTAAAGATTCAAGAAACAGAATTTGTTGGATAAAAATTGAAATATAATTAATTTATAAAATATATTATAAACTATTTAATTAATCTACACATAAATATGTCTTGTGGTAAGATATCACCTGAAAAGTTTAACGAACACATGAAGAATGTGTGCATTCAACATGCAAAAAATGATTATGCACGTGCAATTGATATTGCAAATCAAGAACGTCTAAAAGGTAATATCCAATGGAGTTCTATGATTATGGCAAGTGCAATGTCATATTATTCTTTAAGAATGAAAGATGTTATAAATGGTGTATACGAAAAATAATTTTTTTAATAGTTATTAATAATATAAAAATTGAAAAATATATATATTATTATATTAATATTAATTATTTTAATAACGTTCAATATGAATACAATTACTAATTTGGCATCCATACATTTTAATCTTTCTAATATTTCTAATATTACACCATCAGAACCAATTAAGATGCCTAAAACATGTCAATATGGTGAATGTAAATTTAAATTAAAAATCAGTGATTTTTCTTGTAAATGCAATAAATATTTTTGTTCTAAACATAGACATTTTAGCGATCATTCGTGCGAATATGATTACAGAACAAACGGAAATAAACAATTAGAAAAACAATTAATTAAAGTAAATGGAGATAAAATTGCAGAAAAAATTTAACATAAAGACAAGTAAATATTTAATATTGAAAAGAACCAAATATTTCTTAAAATATCTGGTTCCTTAGCTCAGCTGGTTAGAGCGCTCGGCTGTTAATTATAACATTTGATTATAATTGTAACCGGGAGGTCACAAGTTCAATCCTTGTAGGAACCGAATATTATTTATAGATTATATTTGTATCTATAATTAGTATAAATAAATAATTAGATTGCACATATTAACTGCTGTGATGTCTACGTCTAACGGTACAGATTTAGAATCCGTGTCAGAGCGCGCTGTAATGTTGGCAAAACGCAAAAAGGTGTTGGTGGAGAACAAAGAGTTGTTAGTAAAGCGCGAGACAGAGTTTAAAAAGAAGCTCTGGCTCTGTGATGACACCTATTGGGAGACTATGGATAAGCTATTCACGACAGAAGATGAGATCTTGAAGATAAATAGAGACGGCTGTAATATGCATCATAAATTAAAAGAAAATAAATTATTTTATATTATATTAGTATATAATATAAAATGGATAGTGCATTAATAATAAAATATATAGCAAATGAAAAAGCTAAAAAATATAAAAACAATGAAAATTTTATAGAACAATATAATTCTGATAAGAATTTAGTAAATATTGGATCAATATTATCTATTATAATTGGAGCATATGCAGCACATTTAAGTTATGAATGCAATTCAAAATTAAATATAAGTGAAGGTACAAAAATATTTTATGCAATACTTGCGTATATGTTTGGTTTAGTATATTTAGTATATTACTTTTTAATTCGTTATGATACATGTAAAGTATAATAATTTTTATAAATATGTTATATTTATAAAAATTGAAAAAAATAATGCATATCATATTCATTGTAATTTATTATACGCGCACATACTACAATGTCTATTTCTCAGCTCCAAGCGATTTCTAAGCTTGCAGAGATGATTCCAGCATCTGATTTGCCTGGTGAGTACCGCAGTCTCGCAAACAACTTTTCGCCCAGTAACAAGGCTACGTCTATTCAACAGGCGTGCTTTTCCAGGATGTGGGTAGTCATCAAGATCATTATGCCATTTGGCACTGTGTACGACTTGCGCTGTGGGTCATTAGTGCCAAACGGCTCATCAATAAAACCTGACTACATGTTCATTTTTGAACAGTCAGGAGCGGTACCGACATCAGGGTGGTTCAAGTTTATGGGAATTTTGACAGCTGACAAGATCAATCAACTGACGTCAATCAGTGGATTTAACATCAACACTTGGATAGTGTCATCACCTGCCTCACCTGCCTCACCTGCCTCACCTGCATCTTCTGCATCTTCTGTTTCGTCAATTCGACCTGTTGGTGGCACTGGTGTTCGAGTGCGCTGGGCTGGTTCGTCAGATGAAGTGTATGTTCCGCCGGGACACTCTATTCGTGTGATTGACACTCCTCGACACACTACTGAGTTTCGTCCTGCAAATGTCATTGGTCCTTTGATGCACTTTGGTGGTTCTCCAGGTCTTGTTGCGGTGCCTGCTGATCCACGGGTGCAGATGCGGATGCTAGCGGTTCAGCAGGCGAACCAAAGACGAGATCGAGATACTGTGCAATATTTGATGAACCAAACTGGCGGGTTGGCTGATGTTGCGAGGAATCTGCACTTGTTAAACTTTCTTTAGAAAATAGGTTGATAAAACCAAGTTTTAATATTCTCCAATGAATATATAATAATGTTTTTAATCTATCATATCTTTCTTTTTCCCATAATCTAGTTTTTAATAATGCAAAAAATAATAATCCAAATGCTAACATATGAACTTCTTTGGATGTAATATTATACACTGGTCGAATTAAACGACCCATAAATGTTTCTCGAATTTTTTTACCTCTTAATTTACTTTCAATAATAGTTAATACACAAATATCATTTGTATACCAATGTATCATAATAAAAACTAATGTGAAAGAATAATAAAGTAATATTAATGGATTATCAGCAACAAAAGGTGTTACTGTAATGAATACAATTAATAAAAAATGTAACAATGCAATTAAATTAGCCAAATAATTCATAAATATATAGAATATTTAATTAATTTAAATTAACCATATTATTCATAAACTAGATTAATTTACTTGTATTTATTTATTAACAATGTATATTCATCAAAATCATGTAAAGACATATGATGACATGCTATTAATTCTTGTGGATTTACTTTATTTCCACAGCACAAAAACGTATTATTATTCGCATATCCTTTATAATTACATCCATAGAATTTAGAATCTTTTATAATTTCTATATTATTAATCTTAGTAACATAATATCCAATTAATACATCACATGCAGTACATAAATAGGATACATTATTATTTATACATATATTTTTCCATTCAGATTGTATAATATGTAAATGCAAATAAAGTATTTCTAAAACCTTATATGAAAGTATAAATCCGCTTCCACCTGAATGAAAATATATTTTTTTATTTCCAATTTGTCTAGAATCACCATGACCACCAATATATAACTTTTTATTTATATCAAATTGATTGACATATGATAATAGATTATCTATATGTATATATGTATCTGTTCCACATGTATATATAAAATCAGCATTATAATTTTCATATATGTATTTTAAGCCTAGATTTTGTTTATGTGATGCAGATTGATAATCATTTGATACATGTTCTAGATGTATATATTTACTTGTATCTGTAAATTCAGTTGGTTCCATGCCAAGAAAAAATAATATTTTAATACCATTTTCTTCTGCTTTTTTACCCCAAGTTTCATTTATTTTTATAATTTCTTGTTTATATTTTTCAATTGTAGCACATGCAAATATATTAATTATTATTTTATAATATGGTTTTGAATCATAATTATTTGAAAGTAAATTATTCATGTATTAAATTATATATATTTATTTATATTATAAAAAATTGAAGATATCTTACTATATATATAAATTTAAAGATATATAAATAAGTTTTATATAAAAGATGGATTCTACTATTAATGAAAATGTTACTGAATTTGTTCCTGATGTAATTGAAACATTTGAAAGTTTTGATGAAATGAGTTTAGATGATAATATATTACGAGGTGTATATGCATATGGTTTTGAAAAACCATCACCGATTCAACAACATGCGATTGTACCAATAATTAAAGGAAAAGATATTATTGCTCAAGCTCAATCTGGAACTGGTAAAACGGGAACATTTACTATTTCCATTTTACAGAGAATTAATTTTAATGAATCAAATACACAGGCATTAATTATTGTACCAACTAGAGAGTTAGCTACACAAATTCAAAAAGTTATTAATGGAATTGGAGCATATTGTAAAGTAAAAACAATGGCATTAATTGGTGGTACGGATGTTCGTACTGATATAAATTCTTTAAAAGATGGTGTACATGTAATTGTTGGAACACCTGGACGTATTTATGATATGATTAATCGTGAAGTATTAAAATTAGATAAATTAAAATTATTAGTATTAGATGAAGCAGATCAAATGTTAGATCGTGGATTTAAAGATCAAATTTATGAAATCTTTAAAAAAGGATTACCGAATACAACACAAATTGCATTATTTTCAGCAACATGGACAACTGATTCTCAAGAAATTGCAAATAAATTTATGAATAATCCAACAAAGATTATGGTAAAGAAAGAGAAATTAACCTTAGATGGTATTAAACAATATAAAATTTTACTTAAAAAAGAAGAATTTAAATTTGGTGTTTTATTAGATTTGTATAAAGCAATTTCTATTAAACAATCTATTATTTATTGTAATAATCGAAAAAAGGTAGAAGAATTAGTTATGAATCTTAATGAATATAAAATTTCAATGTCATGTATTCATGGAGATATGCCTCAAAATGAACGAGAACGTATTATGAAAGACTTTATATCAGGTTCTGCTCGTATTTTAATTACAACTGATTTATTGGCACGAGGTATTGATTTGCAACAATTATCATTGGTAATTAATTATGATATTCCTAATAATCGTGAAAATTACATTCATAGAATTGGTCGTACAGGACGATTTGGACGTAAAGGTGTAGCATTAAATTTCATAACAGAAAAAGATGAAGGACATTTAAATGATATTGAAAAATTTTATAATACTCAAATTGTTGAATTACCGGATAATTTATCTGTAATTTTTGATGTTTAATTTATAATTATTATTAATATATTAAATAATATATTAATAAAATTAATCACGTTATTGATAAATTAGGTATAGTAGTAGTTAATAAATTGCTAATACATTTACTACCATCATTTTTTTGTTGAAAATTATTTAATTTATTTATATTTGCAGTGATATAATTATCTTTACATAATTTATAACATTTATTATCTATTTTTTCATAATTTACTTCACATATACCATCATATACATTTCCGACACATTTATTTTCATTTTCTAATTTAACTGAACCAACTGGACATTCATGTTTATGTAAATCATCAGGTAATTCTAATGTTTTTATATATTTTAAACATTTTAAAACACCATTTGTATTTATTTTAATATCGTCATCATAACAATGTATATTCATTACATCTCTATTATATGCAATTTGTTTTGATGTATTTGGTAACGTTTGTAATGTAGGATCTAGTATACATTGTTTACCATTTCGATTAATAGTATAATCAATATTATCAATATTTCCAGGTTTTATATTATTATCACAATTTTTATAACATGTATGTTTATTATTTAATTTATACATTTCATAATTTATTGGACATTGAGCAGTATAGGGATCTTGATCACCATTATAACATTTATTATCTTGTAGAGTATCTAATCTATTACCACATTGAATATCTTTTAATTCTTTTAATCTATCAATAATTAAAATATCATTAATATCTTCTTCCATATTATAGAAATATATTTATTCTAGTATATCAAATATTTCACTAGTAGGATTATATTCAGTATTTATAATTATATCGGCTATATTATATAAATTATTATTGATCATTGGAAATAAAATTCCAGATGTTAGATTTGTTGATATAGGTATTGTTATATTTTGTAAAATTAATGGATTATTTTTTAATTCTATTTTCAATAATATACTATTGTATGCTTTAGTCATAATATTTTGTAATATAGTTACAATTACACTATCTGGGATATTTTTTGATAATATAAACCATATACAATGAGGACTTCTATAAATTTTATGATCATATATACTTTTACAACTATTAAATAAATTTTCAATTGATTTAGTCACACTATATTTTATATTTACATCAGTAATATTTTCACCATTATATATTAATACATTATCATAATTATTCATTTTATTATATAGTATATTTATATTTTTAAATTATTCTAAAAAAAAGTGTTCTTCTGTTGAATATTTATAATAATGATTATAAACAATTGGTTGGATACATTGCATTGGTACAGCTGCATAGCATAACATATATTGAATAATATTTTGAATTTTTTTGTTATCGTTAAATAATTCAATATATTTTTTATCTAAATGTTGATACTTATATTCATGATTAGAAGAATTTTCAATTACATTTTGAAAAAGATCGTATATATTTGGATTTGATGGTATTTTATAAAATTCATATGATGGTTGTTTAGAATTAATTTCTTTTCGTATTTTGCTAATTAAATGTGTTTTTATTATAATTGAGTTCTCATATACAAATTGATATACATCTTGAAATTTTTTAAAAGTTATATTTTCATATATATCAATTATTTCATTTATAAATCGTAATTTATATCCAATTAATAATGGTATTTTATGCATAACTAAATATGAGTTATATTTATTAACCATATTATAACATAAATTAGCTTCTTCCATAATTTTATCCATTATAATTTTAAAATTATTATATGATTGAATTTGAGTTGAATTCCAACCTAATTCATCATTTGCAATTAATTCATCAATATATTTTATTTCGGATGTATATTTATTTGATAAATTTAATGTTGCATTAAATACCAAACTAATAACATCAGTTAGTTTTTTTTCATTCATCATATTCAAAATTAGAGTTACATCTGTAATTGATGCTTCTAATACTTCATCATCTAAATCATTAATTGGAATAATTACAATATTTGTTGTATATTCAGTTGAAAATATTTGATATAAATTATTATCTTTGAGATATTGAACATACGAAGATGTATCATAAAACATAATATCATATAATTTTAATTTTTCAATTGGAATATTATGTTTTTTCATTTGATGGAATAATACTGTTAGAAAATCAACATCAAGTTTACCCATGTAAAAATAACTTGCAATTACTCTCCACATTTTATCATTCATTTTTTTAACTATTATCGGTAAATAATCCCATCGTAATAATGAACAAATATATTTTATCCAATTAAATGTAAAATCATCATTTTCATATGGATTACGACTACTTAGTTTCATAACTTCATTAAACGCACTAGGACTACAAATATACCAAGCAAAATTAAAAAATTTATTTTTTGTAATTGTTTGAATTTTCCGAAGTGTATTTATTGAATCATATTGATAACATCGAATAACATATTGTTGAAGT
>Ga0114970_10002097_pt1 | contig 14965 bp, 13 predicted proteins | sample M_140205_XF_Meta_FD_87030 | JGI IMG/M metagenome (GOLD analysis project Ga0114970, IMG submission 87030) | Freshwater microbial communities from Lake Montjoie, Canada to study carbon cycling - M_140205_XF_MetaG | ecosystem: Environmental > Aquatic > Freshwater > Lake | place: Lake Montjoie... | reverse complement strand
GCCGTACAATAGCTGGACTCTGAATGAAGACACCTGTTTGTGGCAAGCGCCTGTAGCGCATCCTGTGGACGATAATATGTACGAATGGGATGAAGAGTCCCTCTCTTGGAGAATGATTACATGGCTACTTCCTACACCTCTCTCTTAGGCCTTGCGCTTCCTGTAACGGGCGAACTGTCCGGGACATGGGGCGACACGGTCAACAACTACATCACTGCGTATCTTGATGCGGCGGTGGCGGGCACGAACACCATCAGTACCGATGCAGATGTAACGCTGACCAAAACCACCAATGCGTCCCTGAGCGGTACTTCTTCTCAGTATGCAGTCATTCTGTGGACGGCAGGTGGAACAGCAACCCGCACCATCATTGCCCCGTCGGCATCTTCAGGCAGCCGTCAGTTCTACATCGTCGTCAACAAGACCTCCAGCACCCAGTCCATCAAGCTGTGCGGTACTGGGCCTACCACCGGAGTCACCATCGGCGCTGGTAGTTCGGCAATTTGCACATGGAACGGCTCGGACTTCATCAAGGTCTCGGGTAGTGGCGGCGCTACAGGCGGTGGAGCCGACCAAATTTTTTATGAGAACGGTCAGACCGTGAACACCAGCTACAGCATCACCGCTGGCAACAACGCAGGTACATTCGGCCCAGTTTCTGTTGCAGCAGGTGTCACGGTCACCGTGCCTACCGGCTCTACTTGGTCTATTGTTTAAGGAGAACCCATGAGTTCAGTCGCAATCCAAGGCAATGCAAGCGGGGCTGGTGTATTCACCATCGCCTCGCCCAACAGCGCCAGCAGCTACACGCTAACCCTACCTACAGCTACAGGAACTTTAAGCCTAGGGCCACAAATCCAGCCAATCTCTGCTTCGGTTGCTGCAAGTGCATTGACCATTTCTGCATCTCAGCTTACGCTTGATTTTCGCTCTACTACATTGGGTAGCGGCACAGTTACAACGGTCACTGGAACCCCTGCCAACTTGGTTATCTCAAGCGGGTCAACCCTTGGAACCGTATCGGCTACGCAGTCTCGCATCGTTGTGATTGCAATGAACAATGCCGGTACATTGGAATTGGCGGCGGTCAACATTTCTGGCGGCAATCAGCTTGACGAAACCAATCTTGTCAGCACAACTGCTGAAGGAGGCGCAGGCGCGGCGGATAGCGCAAACGTAATTTACTCAACCACAGCCCGCACATCACTTGCATATCGTGTGATTGGTTACATTGAATCCACCCAAGCAACCGCTGGCACATGGGCCACTGCGCCATCAACCATTCAGGGATATGGCGGTCAGGCTTTGAACTCTATGAGTTCGCTGGGGTACGGGCAAACTTGGCAAAATGTGACGCGCACTTCAGCCACAACCTATTACAACACTACTGGAAAACCCATTACACTGTTAATAACAGGTCAAAGTTCAGCTTCATCTAGTAATAGTCAAATCGCTGTTAATGGTGTGGTTGTTAATCAATGTACTCATGCAAGCGCGGGTAGTTTTCCTTTGACATTGGTAGCAACTATTCCACCCAGTGCTTCTTATGTGTACACAGTCACAGGAACAACCGCAATAAACACTACCGTAGAACTCCGCTAAGGACTAAAAATGCCACACTACAAAAGCACTGAAAATAAACTGCACTGGCTAGATTCTACTGAATATGAGTCATATTTGCCCACAGGTTGTGTACAGATTACTGACGAAGAAGCCGATGCGCTGCGCCCTAAAGTAGAACTGACCTACGCACAACAACGCGCTGCTGAGTACCCGCCCATTACCGACTACCTTGATGGCGTTGTAAAGGGTGACCAAGCGCAGATTGACAAGTACATCGCCGACTGCCAAGCAGTCAAAGCCAAATATCCAAAGGTGTAACCCATGACCGCTGTAATATCAGGCACAAACGGGCTGCTCCAAGCCTATGACTACCAAGTCTCAACGACGGGGTTTAGCTACACCTTCGCCGCTGGCACTCAGACGCTGGTGATGAACCCTGCTGGCACGCTGGCAACCGGCACTATCACAATGCCTGCTTCGCCATCGGACGGCATGGTTATCACATTCAGCAGCAGCCAGCAAATTACAGCGCTCACGCTAAACGGCAATACCGGGCAGTCGGTAGTTGGCGCGGTCACCTTCCTACCCGCCAAAACGGGCGTGTCTTACGTTTATCGTTTGGCAAGCACTAGCTGGTATCCCACAGTCACCGTGCCGGGTACGGGTTCGCAAATAGTCAGTGGCACATCACAAGCCAGCACTAGCGGAACAAGCATCACGTTCAGCAGTATCCCTAGCTGGGTTAAGCGTATTACGGTGATGTTTAATGGTGTGAGTACAAGCGGAACATCGGTTTTAATAGTGCAAGTAGGTGCGGGAAGCGTTTTAACTTCTGGATACTTGGGTGTTGGTTATGGCGCAGCCAGCGGTGCATCAATGGGCACTATCCAAAACGGTGTTGGGTTTTACATATCCAATGTGAGCGCAGCAACCTATGTCCGTAATGGGATGGCGCAACTGTGCGCTATTGGTGGAAATTCATGGGCTTTTACTGCGTCTGTTGGTTTATCTGATACGTCAATCATGCAAGGGGGCGCGGGCGCTGTTGCACTGTCAGGCACTCTTGACCGAGTAGTAATCACTACTGCGGGCGGCACTGACACCTTTGACCTTGGCTCCATCAACATTCTTTACGAGTAAGCACTATGGCAACTACAATTAACGGAACATCTGGGGTTACATTCCCCGCAGGCGGCGTTGGCAACCCTGCCGGTGCTGTGGTCGGTACGACTGACACCCAGACGCTGACCAACAAAACACTAACTAGCCCAACAATTACTGGCGCATCCATGAGCTCAATGGCTTCTAGCGTCATTACCTCTGGCACAACGGTTGCGTCTACCAGCGGAACCAGTATTGATTTCACCAGCATTCCATCTTGGGTAAAGCGCATCACGGTAATGTTCAGTGGAGTTAGTACATCAGGAACTTCTGTAAAACTAATCCAAATTGGAGATTCTGGGGGTGTTGAAACTACGTCATATTTGTCAACATCATCTCGACTGACTGGGGGCGGGGTAAGTACTGCTGGCTCTACTGTTGGTTACAACATTAACAGTATTGTATCAGCGGATTTACTTCAAGGCGCAATATCTATATGTACTCTTGGAAGTAACAAGTGGGTTGCTTCTGGATTACTAGCTGAAAATGCAACTACATTGACTCTAACATCAGCGGGAAGTAAAACTCTTTCTGACACTCTTGACAGAGTCCGAATCACCACAGTAAACGGCACAGACACTTTTACCGCTGGCTCCATCAATATTCTTTACGAGTAAACCCAATGTGCGCTGGCTCATACCACTCTTCATCTTGTCGCTGGTCTACGGGGCCACGGTTAAGCGAGAGTGCAGCGTCAGTGAGTTTGTAAGCATTGGGTACTCAAGCCATGACCCCAAAGAGCGTGCAGATAGAGTTTGGGATTGGTTGGAAACGTCAGGGCCGGTGTGCACCAAAGAGCAGTTAACGCTGCTTTATTCCAATTTAGGGGGCATACTAGGTAACGCCGACAGCATTAAAATCCGCTCAAGAATTGAGCAGTTGTACGAAAGGGCAAAGTGATGGACGCGAAAGACAAGCTGATTTACTGGGTGACCATGATGGTGACCGCCACTCTTTGCTCTGTAGTCGTGGTGCTTATTGGTGCGCTCGTTCATGGCTTGTTTGTCAAGGAAGTGGACAACACCAAGATTTTCGAGATCATCGGCCCTGCATTCCAGACAATCGTCGGTGGCCTGATTGGGTGGCTGTCCGGCTTGAAGGTTGGCTCCCATATGGACGAAATTTCAGTAGGAGACAAAAATGGAATGGCTTAAGACACTTGCACCTACGATTGCAACATGCTTGGCTGGACCGCTTGCTGGTATGGGTGTAGCAGCTCTTGCTAAAGCAATTGGTGTTGAACCTGAGCAAGTGCAAGACGTTATCAGCAGCGGCAAGTTGACATCTGAGCAAGTCGCAGCAATTCAACTTGCGGAACTGGAACTTAAAAAACAAGCGCAGTCGATGGGATTGGATTTTGCTAGGTTGGTTGTAGAAGACAGAAAATCTGCGCGTGAAATGCAGATTGCAACCAAATCCATGCTTGTGCCATCGCTGGCAATCCTGATTGTCAGTGCGTTTATCGGCGTGGTGATAGCAACGCTGGGCGGTTTTGCCGTTATTGATTCCGTACTGGCTGGCACTTTGATTGGCTACCTGTCTGCAAAGGCCGAACAGGTGGTCAATTTCTATTTTGGCTCGTCTGCTGGAAGTCAGCGCAAAGACGAAATGATCCATAACTCAACGCCAATCAAATGAAAGAAAACTTTGATACCTGCTTTGCCAAGGTCATTCAGTCCGAGGGTGGATACGTCTGGGATAAGGATGACGCTGGAGGGGAAACAAACCTTGGCGTGACTATTGGCGCTTGGGGTGCTTACTTGGGTCGTGCCATCCAGCCGGGCGAAATGAAGGCCTTGACAAAAGACACAGTCAAGCCATTCTACAAGCAGATGTACTGGGACAAGGTCAAAGGTGATGACCTACCCCCCGGCGTGGACTACGCAGTGTTTGATTTTGCAGTGAATGCTGGAGTTGGACGCGCAGCCAAGTTTCTGCAACGCTCCGTCGGCGCGGTGGATGACGGCGTGATTGGCTCTGGCACTCTGGGTTTGGTCTCCAAGACTCACCCCACCATTTTGCTGAACAACTTTGCCGACCAAAAAGAACGCTTCTACAATGGCCTTGCCACGAGCAACCCGTCACAGCAGAAGTTTCTCAAGGGATGGCTGGCCCGTGTAGACCATGTACAAGACACTGCGGAATCAATGTTAGCTTGATATGCCACTAAAAAAAGTCATCCTCAAGCCCGGTGTAAACAGGGAGAACACCCGATACACCAATGAGGGCGGGTACTACGAGTCTGAAAAGATTCGTTTCCGCCAAGGCACGCCTGAGAAACTTGGTGGCTGGATACAAATCTCCCCTAATACCTACACGGGTGTGTGCCGTTCATTGTGGAATTGGACTACCCTGACGGGCGCAAACTTGCTTGGCGTTGGTACAAGTGATAAGTTTTATATTGAAGCAACTGGGGCGTACTACGACATCACCCCCATTTACACAACCAGCACATTGGGTGCAGCACCATTTACCACCGTGAGTGGGTCAGCCACAGTAACCGTAACTGACCCCTATTACAGCCCACAAGTGGGGGACTTTGTAATTTTCTCTGGTGCATCTACATTCAACGGGGTGACCATCAATGGAGAGTACGAAGTCAAGACTGTGCCGACTAGTACGACCTATACCATTACATCGGCTACCACTGCTTCTGGTGCAACAACGCTATCAGGTGTAGCTATTACGGGTACGGCGGGGCAGTTTAGTTGTACTGCTTCAACTTACACTTTGGTAGTTGGGCAGTCGGTAACAATCAGTGGAACCTATGGTGGTACGGGCTCTATTTCTGGGTACACAAGCCCAACTAAGTACTACATTGTTGCCACTAACGGCTCAACAACATTTACTCTATCCACTACTGTGGGTGGTGCGGGTGTTACAACCACAGCGGGAACGCCCACCGGGCTAACTTACTCCGGTGCAGGCGGCGGCACGGCGGTATTTGCGTCCTACCTATTGCATATTGGTTCGGCTGCGAATACTACGTTTTCTGGTTGGGGCGGTAACGCTTGGCTTCCTGAAAGTTGGGGCGGATTGGGTTATGCCAGCACTGCTACTTTAGCAATCTGGTCGCAGTGGAACTTTGGACAGAACTTGGTGTTTGGCCCCAAGTTGGGCAAACTGTACTACTGGAACGCAACACCGGCAGTCAACTTGGCAATTCCTACGACCATTACTATTACCGGCCCCGCCACACCGGCTGTTTGCACGCTTACTGCAAATACCACCACACCCATCATCAGTGGAACAGCCATCATGTTCCAGACCACTGGAGCATTGCCAGTTCCGTTGAAACCGTATACGCGGTATTTTGTTACCAAGAGCACTCTTGACAACACCTTCAAGCTGTCCGCAACCTATGTGGACTATTCGAGTGGGACATTCATTGACACTACCAGCGCAGGGTCTGGCATTCATAGTCTGTCTGCGCGGGGTATTGCAGTTGAAGATTTGGCTGGGGCTTCTAGCGTGCCCATCCAGCAGAATACCATTTTGGTGTCGGACTCCAGCCGCTTCACTATGTGCTTCGGGGCCAACCCATACGGCAGCACGACCTATGACCCCATGACTATTCGGTGGTCAAACCAAGAGAGCGTAGTTGAGTGGGCTCCGGCGGTAACCAACCAAGCGGGTGAAATCCAGCTTTCGCATGGCTCCCTAATTGTCTCAGTGCTCCAGAGCCGTCAAGAAGTTTTGGTGTGGACTGACGCTGCGCTGTACTCGTTGCAGTACCTCGGGCCCCCCTATGTGTGGGGTAACCAGCTTCTGTCGGACAACATCTCAATTGCCAGCATGAACGCTGCGTCTTACGCTAGTGGTGTTTCCTATTGGATGGGGAAAGACAAGTTCTACAAATACGATGGACGGGTGCAAACCCTGCGCTGCGACCTGCGCCAGTACATCTACAGCGACATTAACCGCACCCAATTTGACCAAGTGTTTTCTGGCACGAATGAAGGCTTCAATGAGGTTTGGTGGTTCTACTGCTCACAAGGAAGCACAACTGTCGATAAATACGTTATCTATAACTACGCAGAAGACCTGTGGTACTACGGCTCAATGGCCCGTACAGCATGGTTGGATACCGCTCTACGGGACTATCCAATTGCAGCTACTTACGTGAACAATCTCGTTTACCATGAGTTTGGTGTTGATGACGGAACAACTGGAACATTAACTCCTATTGAGGCTTCTATTACCTCCGCTCAATTTGATATTGGAGATGGACAGAATTTTGCGTTTGTGTATCGGATGCTGCCTGACTTGACATTCCGTGGGTCTACCGAGGGAACTACGCCTTCAGTGACTATGTATCTGCAAGGGCTTAACAACTCCGGCTCGGGCATTACGCAGACTGGCAATGCTGCGGTTAATTACTCAGGTTCAGCCCCGTCGGTTATTAACGTAGATGAGTACACCGGGCAGATTTACATCCGTGTCCGTGGTCGCCAGATGCAGATGAAGCTCACCTCCAACACGCTCGGCACGCAGTGGCAGCTTGGCGCTCCTCGTATTGACATCCGAGCAGACGGCAGGAGATAAACATGAGCCAAAAAAACGTAGTTGCTCCCCGAATTCCAGCAGTGCCGGTTATGTATGACGCAACAGCTTTCAACGGCATTTTTCGGGTTATTTCGCTATACTTCAACCAGTTGGATAATGCTGGGCCAATAGCTGTCAGTACCCAGCGGAATGGGACGGATGTTGTTGCAGCTTTGAGCGCCCCACCTACAGGCACATCAACGGTTCCAAGCCTGCCAACGCAAGCGGACTTATCCAATTTGCGGGTCGGGGACATCTACTATGACACGACCGCCGGTAACGTACTAAAGGTAAAAACATGAGCCTCCAACTTGTTGCAAACCATCTTGCCCAAAAAGGGCGTGGCCCAGACTCCACTCTCGTCCACATGTCCAACAAGGAAGTGGCGGGATTGCAAGCACTTGCTCAAAAGCATGGAGGTCAACTCAGTGTAAACCCTGAGACGGGTCTTCCTGAAGCAGGGTTCTTGGACAGCATCCTGCCCGCAGTTGCTGGCGCTGGTTTGACGTATCTGAGCGGTGGGGCTATTAGCCCGTTGATGTCTGCGGGTATTGTTGGCGGCTTGACCGCGCTGGACTCCAAGGATTTGAGCAAAGGCTTGATGGCGGGTCTTGGTGCTTACGGTGGCGGCGAAATGGTTGGCGGTCTGGCGGGTCTGGGTGCTGAAGCGGGATATATGCCCGGCGCGGCGGGAGAAGCCGCAAGGCAAGCTGCAACACAAGAAGCTATTGCCAACGGAACATATCAGTCCCAAGTTGGAACAGGTCTGAGTAACTTTATTGAACACCCTATAAATTCACTCTCCACTCTTGGCGGCGGCAGTGTGCTGAAAGGCAGTCTGCCCATCTTGGAGGGCTTGGCTCCTGCTGCGGCAGACATGCTTGGTGAAGAAGAGGACGATGGCGCACCCGCACAACACAAGGGCTACATCCGCAAGTACGCGCTTGACCCTGTTACTGGACAGTATAAGCAAGTGGGCGTTTATGAGGCTGGCGGTGACCCCAATAAGGATGTGACATCTGAAGCAGGGACAGCCGGTGCATTCGGCGCTGTGGCAAAGTCTGACTATGAGAAAGCGCAGGGCATGGCTGCGGGTGGAACAGCTAACGATTCAGAACGCATCTATGACTACCTGATGGGACGTGGGCCTAATCCCATGCAGTTCACGCATACCACCGCACCGCAGGTGGACTACAGCACGTATATGCCTAAGCCCATCACACCAACCACACCCATACTAGACCAGCAATACGACGAGTACGGGAATCCTATTTCCAAAGCACAGAAAATTCTTCAAGGCGGAAACGGTTTAACGCCAGAACAACGCGCTGAACAAGCGGCGGACAATGCAAGGCCGCAAGCAATGTTGAATGGTCTTTCGCGTGACCAGTATTTTGGCGGGTTAGGGTTAACCCGCGAAGAACAGAATGCTGTAAGAGCACAGGCGGACAAAGATAACCCCAAAACAGCAGCTTTTCTAAATGCTGCAAAATTTGTTGCCACCCCTGTTTACAGTTTGGCCAAAGCAGTATTTGGAGAAACCCCTGTACCAGCAGACCCTTTGTATTCATTTGTAGTGAATGCCGATGCAGAGCAACGGGCATTTGCCCGAACAGGTAGCCCTTTATATTCCGGTTTAAGCGTTAAAGCAAATCCAACCGTAGACCCCGCGCAACAGGCACAGCAGGCTGGATTAGCCAACTCTCCAATCGGGGAGGGTTTTAACTATAACGGCTTGGATGGTGGTTCCAATTGGAGCTCTACCGCAGATGCTAAAGGGGATGCAACTGGTGGGTATGGTTCAGCAGAAGCGGCTCGTGATGCGGCAGGAAGAGACCCCGGTAACTGGCATGATGCACCCGATAGTGGTGGCCCATCCGATGCCCGAGGTGGATACCTACAGCACGGTCAATTTGACCAGCATATGGCCCGTGGCGGCATAGCCAACCTGCACCAATACAACCTCGGTTCCTACTCCGATGGGGGACGCTTGCTTAAAGGCCCCGGCGATGGTGTTTCCGACGACATCCCAGCTACAATAGGTCACGGTCAGCCAGCCCGCCTTGCAGATGGCGAATTTGTAATTCCTGCCCGAATCGTGTCAGAAATTGGCAACGGTTCCACGGACGCAGGAGCACGCGAGTTGTACAAGATGATGGACAGAATCCAAGCCGGTCGTAAACAGACCGTCGGTAAAGACCAAGTGGCAAAGAACAGCAAAGCTGTGCGCCACCTTCCCGCATAGGAGCTGAGATGGCAGACCAAACAATACAGTATCAAACAGGCTTTGCGCCGGTAATTGCCCCCTATGCAGAAGGGTTACTTGGGGCCGCGCAAGCAGCTTCTTCCCAACCATATCAAAGCTACCAAGACTGGGCCAAGAAATATGGTCTGGCGGGCGACCAAGTAGCGGCGTTTAATCCTCTACAGCAACAATCTTTCCAACAAGCCCAAGGTCTTGGTGGTGCGGGAAACAACTACTCCCAAACTGCATTGCAAGGGCTGCAAGGTTTGTCAGGCCAGACATTTGGTACTCAACAAGCCCAGCAATACATGTCGCCCTATATTCAGAGCGTCATCGAACAACAGCAACGGGATGCACAACGGCAATCAGATGTAGCTGGAACCCAGCAACAGGCCCAAGCAACCCAAGCTGGTGGATTTGGCGGAAGCCGGGATGCCATCATGCGGGCAGAGCGTGAGCGCAACCTTGCATTGCAAAAGGGCGATATTCAAGCAACCGGCCTGCAAAACGCATACAACTCCGCCCAGCAACAGTTCAACGCAGACCAAGCAAAAGGGCTTCAAGGGTATTCCCTACTGGGACAGCAAGGCCAAGCTGCGCTGGGTCTCCAGAATCAAATAGGCGGTCAGCAGCAACAACAAGCCCAGAACTTGATTAACGTGGGCCAGCAGAACTACGCTGCAGAACAGAACTACCCATTTAAGAACCTTGGGTTCATGTCAGACATCATCCGTGGCGCTCCTCTGACCCAGACTGGCTCAAGCGTGTACAACGCAGCCCCGTCTATGTTGAATACCGTTGCAGGTTTGGGAACGGCTGCTGCTGGCGCTTTGGGCGCGTACAACCAGTACACCAAAAACAACCCTACTCCTACGGGACAGGCCAAAGGCGGTGCAATCAAGTCTAAAGGCGGTCTGCCTGCGCTTCTCATCAACGGCATGGGATAAGGAACAGTCATGTTTGGAACTCACCCCCTGACTCCCAACTCGGCTGGTATCACCGGCCCGATGAACATCAACGCGGTCATTGCCCACCTTGTGGAGATGACGCCGCCTCAACGCAAGCAGTTTGCCCAGATGCACATGGACGACCCCATGATGCTGTCCGCTGCCAAGTTTGTGGACAACCAGATTTCCAAGCAGGCGCAAGCTATGGCGGCGCAGCAGACAGGCGCTGCCCCTCCCCCAGTAAACCAGCAAGTGGTGGCGCAGATGTCGCCGCAGCCCCCAGCCCCCCAAGCCGCGCCCCAACCGCAGGCTGCTCCGCAAGGACAGCCCATGCCCGAGGATTCCGGCATCGCCCAGTTGCCCGCGCCCAATATGAAGGGTATGGCAGCTGGTGGGATAGTTGCGTTTGCGGATACGGGTTTGGTTCAAGACCGGCAACCGGGCGAATCGTTTGCGGCATACCGTCAAAGAGTTCTCGAAGGCGGGAAACTGCCCAGCAAGATAGCCCCCGCTGATAACGCCCCTTTTCCGTACACAATAGGTACGGGGCCTTTTACTGGAAGCCGCGACGAGCTAATTCGGCAAGCCAACGCAGAGCTTGAGCGCAGGCGCGGCGCAAATCAAATGCCGACCAAAAGCCCGTACGTTACGGACACTGTAGATTTATCACAGACCCCACCCGCTGTGGCAAAACCCCCTGCTAAACCTGTAGCACCGGCAGCTCCAGCGGCTCCGGTAGACCGCAAAGAAACCAAAACGGATAAGGCCCCCGCAAAAGCCTCCAAAGAGAAACAGGGTATTGACCAGTTGCGCGTTGATGCAGGGCCGCAAACGGTATCTAAGCCGACCGTAACTGATACGGACTACGGCGCAATGTTTTCTGACTTGCTCAAAAAGCAGGGCGACCCGCGTGCCAATCTTCCGCCGGAAATTCAAGCTAATGCAAATTTGGCAAAAGCTCAAGGCGAAAAAGAACTTGCATCGGCAGACAAACGAGCATTGGGGCTTCAAGCTTTAGTGGATGAGAGAAATACCCGTTTGGCTGGGCGTGAGAAGTACGCCAAAGACCAAGAAGAACTGAACCCCAACATGTCCTTGATTACCGCTGGGTTGGCAATGATGCAGTCCACCGGCAAAGGATTGGCAGGGCTTGCTGAAGGCGCTACTAAAGGCGTGGCGCAGTACATGGAAGGCGTCAAGTACAACTCTGCTCAACGGCAGAAGCTGGAGGATGCCCGCGATGCGTTGGCAGACTTGAAGTTTAACCAAGAGAACATGACGGAGAAAGACCGTCTTGCCGCACAGAACACCATTACGCAAGGCGCAATAGCGGCCAATAACGCCGTGGTAACTACCATCCAGCACCGAGAAGGCGTTAACCATCAAACGGCTAGCGAATTGCTTAGAGTAAAAGCACAAGCGGGGCTTGAAGAAAACAAAATGCGATTCCAAGCTAATGAAAGCGCGCTCGACCGGCAAAACCGGGCAGCGATTGCAAACGCCAGCGCGGCAGTACAAGAACGTATTGCCCAAATGCCCGGAGCGCAAGAACGTCTGTTTGCTACGCTGGGCGGCGGCGATGCCAAGAAAGGCTTTAAGTTTTACACGGAACAGACGGCTGAAGGTAAAGGCGACGAAGCGCTGTTGGCTGCACTGGTTAAAGAACCAATGTTACTTAGTAATCTTCCAAAAGACTTGCAAGATGTGGTTACAAACACCTTGCGGGCACGCCTTGTACCGCCCACTGTGAAAGCGCCCCCTGCTTCACAAGTCCGGGCCCCTTGATGTATAGTCTGTAAGGCGCTAAACGCCGGGCGGCGCCCCCGGCTACTACACTGTTGAACTTTATGGCTAACTACCTACCTCTACCTGATGGAACATATTACCCAGTAGCAGAGGGGGAAGACCCTAAAGCAGCGTGGCAACGGGCACTGCAAAAGTATCCCGACGCATTCAAGTCCCAAGCCGCAGAACAACAACCCAAGTCGGGCCTTATGCCCGCGCTCAAGTCGGGTATTGCGGGGCTTGGCGCGGACGTTGCTGCGTTGAAAGGCAAAGTTGGCATTGGCAGTTTGGAAGAAGCTGAACGAGAGATTGCCAAACAAAAAGCGTATCAAGCCAAGACGTTCAAGCCAACCGAAGAAGGTTGGACAGAAGCCCCCTTTACAAAACTGGGTGAGTTGGTTGGCGGTTCCTTGCCGTACATGGCGGCTCCACTTGTCGCGGGCGCTGCAATTGGTTCTGCTCCCGTAACAGGGGCTTTGGGATTGGGTGCAGCAGGCGCAACGGCATTGGGTCTAGGAGCAGCAGGCGCTGCATCCGCAGCGCAGTTCACCGGGTCAAACTTGTCCCGCCAAATGGATACCGGCAAAAAGCTAGGCGAGACAAACCTTGTTGATGCCGCCCTAGCATCCCTCCCCCAAGCGGCCTTTGACACCCTCAGTTTGCGCATGATGCCCGGCGTGGGGAAGATTCTGGAGAGCGCCGGTATCAACGCGTCTGAGAAGGTTGCAGCCAACTACGCCAAGGAAGCCCTCAAGAAAACCGCCGCAGACTACGTGCTGTCCACCGGCAAGACAATGACAATTGAGGGCCTGACCGAAGCAGGTCAGCAGGTGTTTGAGCGTATGCAGGCAGGACTGAGCATCACCGACCCCGCAGCCCGTCAGGAGTACTTTGACAACTTCGTGGGCGGTGCGGTGCTGGGCGGTGTGATTGCCCCGGTTGGTCGCCGTATAGAACGTGGTCAAGAGCAGGGCCGGTTCGATGCCCAGCAACGTGAAGCCCAACGTGCCCAAGCCGTAGCCGATGCGCAGACTAAAGCCGAGGCCGCAGCCGTAGAGCAAGCCCGTCGCCAAACACCTGAATACGCCAAAGAGAAAGAGTTGGAGTACCAAGCCGCCGAGAAAGTGCAAGCCGACCTTCAAGCGCAGATTCAAAAATCCACAAAAACCCAACCGCTTACAGAAGTCCAGAAGCAAGACAACGCGGCAATCAACGCCCAGCTCAAAGAACATGCGCCCATCTTGAAAGCGGCAGCATCGGAGTACCGGCGTGTTCGTCCTATCTTGGACACGCTCAAAGAACAAGAGCGCGTTGCGGCAATGAGCCCCGAAGACTACATGCTGGAGCAGATGCAGAACCGCGTTGGGCAAGGCATCCAAGTCAGCGGTCGCAAAGGCGCTGCACGTTCGCTGTATGAGACAGAAGCCGCGCCCCCGGTTAAACCCGACACCACGCTCACGGACTACGCAACCCAGCAGATAGGCGCGGCCCGCGATGCTGCACGCGCCGCAGGAGAAATGGACGACCCTAAAGATATGGGTCGGTATGCAGACTATCTAATGCAAGACCCCAAACTGGCTCAACAGTTGGTTGAGAACCGGGTAAAAATACCGCCTATTCAAGAAGGTAACGCAACTTTTACCCTGTCTACGGTAAATAACAATGTCTTATTGTCCGGCCTGAAGATGCGGCTTGCGGAGCAAGAAAAGCAAGCCAAGAAAGCCGCTGACCAAGAGATGGCTACGCGGCAAACAGACTTCCAAACCCAGCAACAAATTGCGCCAGTGGATGAGCGCATGGCAGGGTTCACCGAAGGTATGGACGTACTTGAAAACCTGCGCCGTACCGGGGAAACAAACTTTGATTACCTCAACCCTATATTTGAAAAAGGCTTGGGTGGGGCGCAGCCAGTTGTCAAGGTAAACGAAGCAATCCTTCCGTCCGACAAATCAAAGGAAGAGCTTGGCAAACTGGACAAACTGTTGGCTGAAAAAGAACAAGCTGACCACGACTACTTTACGGCTAAACGAGCAAACGAACAATCCGCGGCGTCTACCGCATTTGGGCGGGGCAATCTTGCGCTTGACCAAGTAAACGCACTGGCTAAAGATGGCCCTGTTCACGTACAAGAAACTATTGCGGCCCGTCGAGCACAGCAAGACGCGCTTGCCCGTATTGAAGATGAACTGGACAAAATTCGCAGTGGGGATTTACTAGGTAAAAACCCCAAGATAAAAGCGGCTTTGGATGCAGCTCGAAGCGAACGCGACCGCCTACTTGCGCAGGGCAAAAACACAAAACAAATTGACGCCCAGATAGAACAAATAAGAAAAGGCGACATTTCATCGGGAACACTGCAAACAGCAATTGCTGGCGTTGAACGCGCCCGCGCCGATTACATAAGTGCTGCACTACAAGAAGCCGCTATTGTCCGCCGTGCACAGGGCCGTCCTGCAATGACAATAGACGAAGCCACCAAAGCCGCAGCCGAACTGCATGATGGCTTGAGTGAGTGGGTGACTAGGGCGCAAGCAGTGCCCCGCCGTGAAGCACTGACCGAGGTCGTTACAAAGCCTGCCATTGTGCGCGGAGCCGAAACGATTCTTGGCGCAGAGACGGAGATGCGGGACACGCGCCCCTTGGAGGAGCGTCGGTTTGGTGCGTACCACCCTGCGGTTGCCGTCATCAAAGAACAACTGGATACTCTTCGCAACCAGCT
>Ga0114970_10002094_pt1 | contig 14978 bp, 23 predicted proteins | sample M_140205_XF_Meta_FD_87030 | JGI IMG/M metagenome (GOLD analysis project Ga0114970, IMG submission 87030) | Freshwater microbial communities from Lake Montjoie, Canada to study carbon cycling - M_140205_XF_MetaG | ecosystem: Environmental > Aquatic > Freshwater > Lake | place: Lake Montjoie... | reverse complement strand
TTAAGTAGGTCTGTGTACGGTGCAGGCATTAGGCAACCGCTGGTCGGGGGATACCCAACAATTGCTTAACGATCGGTGTCAATGACTGTTGCGTTGGTGTGCCCATAGTGTCAAATGCTGCATAAGCGGTTTCTATGCTGCCTCGACTACGCCACAACGCTGCCGCATACATCAGCGTGCCGAGCGTGGCATCGTGACCCGGTGACGTAGTAAGGCTGTCAAAATAGCCTGATTCTTGCCTACGGCGATAGCAGAAATCGTTGCCAGCATTGCGCGCTTGTTCAGCAAGCGTATAGTCATCGCTTGGGTTGCTAATTGTTACGCCCAAATATGTGATCAGTTGCGCCGTTGTAACCCATGTGCAGTTTTGTGTATAGGTAACTGTGCCTGCGTAAAACGCTGCATACTCTACATTGCTGCCAGTAGCGGCGTAGATGATCTGGTTAGGCCGTGCTACATCCTCGTCATAAAGAAACTCGCCAGTGGTGTTGTCAATCCCTGTGTACTCGTACTGTGGCAACGCCAGCACAGTAAACGTGCCGTTAAACGGTGCGCCAATAGAGGCAACAGTTATTGATTGCCCAACAACAATGTCAGTTGGCTCTAACGTGCTAATGCACGCGTAGTTGCTAATGAGTTGTTTTGTAGCGGTGTTGTATGTGGCCATAGCGGTAAAGTCCGCTACGGACTAAGCGATTACGATGCCCTGAATGAACGATGACTTAGCAACAAATGTTGAGAAGTAACCGTAGTAAGAGAACGTGCGGCTTAGTGTGCTTGGGTTAGCAATTGACAAAACACCCTGTTGTGCTTCGTAAATCTCAAAGCCCGGTGCGTAAACAACAAGCATTGTGCCAGAGGCAAAGTTGTTATCAACAACTAGCTGCAAGCCCATTACGTTCATGTTGTTGTAGCCCATGCCGCCAACTTTGCCAATCGAGTTTTGACCCATGATGCCATCGGTGACATAACCCAAAACTGGTCGCTTGTTGCTGTCCAACTGTGCACCCAACTTTTCCCACACGTCTGGGCTTACGCACAAGTGTGTTGGGAAGTAGTTGCTGTCCTCTGCAATTTCGCGTGCTGCGTCATACAAAGAACTGATCAACGATGTTGGGTCACCAGCGGTAACAGTCCATGTCGAGCCTGATGCAGTCTTGCCTGAAACGAGAGCATCGGCTGCAATGTCATCAGTCTTAATCAAATACTCACCTGCAAGGTCATTAAGAATGATGTTCATTGAAGCTGGGTCAGTAAAATCCATGTCTTGCATTGTCAACGTGACTTGACCTGCAACAGTTGACTTTGTAACCGTGTTCGATGCGATCACCATTGTGGTTGCGCTAACTGCAGAGCCTTCGGTCTGTGTTGCAGCGCTTGTGTGCGTGGTAATTGTTGGCCTAATAAAAGTTTTGCTAGGTGTGTTTGGCATTGAACGTGCACCAAACGCGGTGACAACTGGTCGCACAAAGTTGAGGTCTTGGAACACTGGCCCAAGCACTGGCACTGGCAAGAGACCCGGTGTATCTGTGGTGAGCACATCGCCTGCAGCTGCTTGCAATGCTGACTGTTGATCGCGCACAGCCTCTTTGTAAGCGGCGTTGACGTTGTGGAATGTGTCTCCACCTGCGTGCATTGCTGCCAAGTATTCGCCAGCGGTTGGCATGACAAACTTGCGTTTTGCTTGTGCAAAAATTGGTGCAGTTGGGATGGTTGCCTCGACTGCTGGGATGGTTGCTTCGCTCATGGGTTCTGTCTCCTGTGTAGGTTCTGTTTCTATAGTACTTATTTCTGGCTCGTCTTGTGGGATACTCGCCGCGATGTCGGTGATGATCGCGCCAGCAAACGCTGGTACTGGCACAAGGCTTAACTCAATCCAATCGGCTGCGGTCACGGTAACTGTGCCGTCTTTAGCGGTCGTGTATTTAACTGGATTTATACCGATTGAGACTGAGTCCAAAACACCATCCTGCGCCAAAATGAGCGCTTCATCGCCGCTCTGAGTTTTGCTGATCTTGGCCGTAAACATCATGCCCTCTGGCGTGTCCACGCGCTCTGTAACAATGCCAATGGCGTTAGTTGCGTCATGGTTCATGTAAAGGCGTGGTGCTTTACCATCAACTGGCAAAGCGCCCTGTTTTATGATCACGGTTGTGCCATCAGAAACTGTCGCGGCAACGTCATACGGAACGGCAATTCCTGTAATTTCGCGGCGGCCAGCCTCGCCAGCAGCTGCGTCAATTGTTACTTGTGATGCAATAAGTTTAATCATGATTGCGACTGTACCTCATCGTAAGGCTCTGGTTGTGCCATCTCGTTGCGCTCGCTGTAGTCACCCATTAGGTAGCCCTCTACGTCAAACTCAACGTATGTGCCGTTAGGTAGCACGTTGTTTTGGCTAAGTGTGCCGGCGATGCAATCGGCGTAGGCGCGTGCGCCAAATGTCCAAAGATCGGCACGGCTTTCACTGCTCGACTGATACGAGTAACTGCCTACCGACACGCCTACCAAATATGGTGGCACGTTACACAAGCGCGCCATTTCCATTGCTTGAAACTCTGCAGAGTCAATAAGCAACATTTTGTCCGGTGACGTGCTGGTTTCCGTATACGACAAATACTCGTTAAGCGCTGCAGTTTGGTTAGTCATGCGCGCTGCGTTAAACGCTGACGCAAGATCGGCTAACTCTTGCGCGTTTAGCGGCTCGCCACCAGTTTGCTTAAGAATGCCAGCAGGGATCGCGCTTGATGCGTTGCGAAACCGTGCAGCCTCAAGTTTGAGCGCGGTGGCAACTGACTGTGTTGACATTGAGGTAATGCCCTGAATAGGTGAAAGAAACTGCACCACGTCATCTGGGTTTAGTTCGCCGCCGCTAAAAATAATTTGCTTAGACGGTGCAAACCAGACAGGACCGGACTGATCCAAAGTTTGACACATCGATGCAGGTAAACGGCTATATGACGCAGGATAACCGTCTGCGGTGCGTGACGTGATGTACCAAAATGCGCGCCCGTAAAAAAACAAGTCATCAAAAGTCCACGACAAAACAAAGTTGTTTGGCACGGTTGGGTCAATACGGCGTAGCCAAGTGCGCGGCGCTAATGGCACTTTCTCCATGTCATCGCCATTCCACATTTCGCTATACATACGCAATGGCATACAGCCAATTACTGATGCGATCAGGTCGCGTGCTCGACTAACGGTAGGCACAGACATAGCGGCGTTGCGTGCTTCGCCTTCTGTGTAGTTGTAGTAAACGCCAACCATCGCAGCGCCACCGTTGTTGGATGACGGCGAATAAAAGTTGTTGTAACCTGTGCCGGCTGCAGCGGCCTTGCCTGCTGGTGGGCTAATAGCGGCCTTAGTTACTTTGTTGAATAATGCCATGCTATGAGTGTGCCACAGTCCGTGCGGTTTGTGGTGGCATCGGCCCGGTATGCGATGCGGTATCCCGACGATAAGCAAGCCATCGAGCCGATGCCAATGTGATGTTAGCCGTTAGAAACTACAAGCATAGGTTTGCCTGATGACGTGGGGCGGCTGGTTAAAGCTGCTGCCCAGACCATGCAGCGCGCTAACTCAATTGGGCCGGGTGATCGTTGGCTAGATAGCGCAATGCTGTTTTGTGATCTGACTGCTACAGCGCGGCTGACGTGTTCGGCAAGTTGGTTGCTGCCGTCATGCCACAGCAACTTTTCGTTAATCATGTTTTTTACTGACGGCGTAAACTTAAGTATTTCGCCGTAGCCCACCACAACACGGCGGCGCTCTAGGGATAACGGCCAGTGGTTATCTACCGTTGGCGTGATCGCAAACTTGATCTGTGGGTTAGCACATAAGCGCTCAACATGGCTCAACATTTCGCTAAAAGTGTCTGCTACAAACTCGACTGTGGCTACTGTTCGCCGATCAGGTAAAGCCACGCACCGCACAGCAAAATACCGTGTGTCATCAAGGCTGGTTTCTATGGCTACCGTGCCGCCGTCAGGTATCTCGCCGTCATATTGCAGGGCAGGCCATTGGCCCGGCTGTATCCATGACTTATCTGAGGCAACCCATAGGTTGCAACTGGCGCGCAAGAACGCTGCTCGATCAGGGTTTTCAGACTCTGCCAGCAAGGTCTCAGCAGTGAGGGTTATGCCCAATGCTGGGTTTCCATACACCCATGCCTCTGGGGTCATTGGATTTATGTCGGGGGGCGGTGACCATTCCGCAAAATAAAACGATGCGTTTTTGCCTGTGTCAATGGCGCGCAAACCTTGTTCACGCCAACGCAACATTGCCGTAGATGCCTCTGTGCCAGCAGTAGACCACATAGACAAAAGCGGTGAGACTTGTGCACGTTGAGCCGGCAAAAGACCGCCGTCAATAACCTCGCGCGAAATATCCCACATCTCATCGGCAACCACCAGTGACGGTGACGTGCCGTGACCTACAGAATTGTTGGCGGCGCGCACCAGCCAAGTTGACCCGTCTGGCATTGTTACTCTGTTACGCCCATATGATTTCATTAGGGTTGCGTTAAAACGTGACTCTAAGATCGGTGACAATTCGTCAAAAAGCATTACCGCCAGATCAAGTCGGTGCGCGGTAGATAGCACGGTCTGTTTCTTGCCGCGTATCTTGGGCATCTCTGTAAGCCACCAACCAATAAGAGCTGTTAGCGCAGTGGTCTTACCGCACTGGCGCGCCGTAGAAACAAGGCTTACACGGTTAACTAACTCAAAGTTTTCATCGTAAAGCAGCTGACCGTCAAGCGCGGTGTATTGCCAATCCATAAGTTGCACGTTTAGATGCTCGCTAGCCCATTCCCTAACTTGCGGCGCGAACGATCCCACATGATCTGGTCTCGATGTCTGCAATCTTGGCTGAGCGTGACCAATCGCTGCCGGTACTGGCTGGTTAGGGCCAGTTGGGATAGACAAGACTTGGGTCGGGGTGATCGTGCGAGACTCAGCAAAAAACGGTTCTGTTTTTGCAATTGGTATTGCGTAATTTCGCATTGCTTCGGCTCTTGCGTGGCTTACTGATCGGTTGCGTTGTGCAACTTCTTTGTGGCCTTTGCGGTTGTTGCACTGCGCGCAGCACGGCTGCAGGTTGTCAAGTTCATGCGAACCGCCGTTCATTAGCGCAACGATGTGGTCAACGGTGTCTGCTGGTTTGTCGCAGTAATTGCAGGTTGGTTTGCCTTGCAGGATTATTGCCCGGTTGCGTTTGTACTCGGGGTTGCTGTGTTCTTTACCCATTGCTACCGCGCGCTGGCGCGCTTGCTCTCGTTCGCTGATGTTGACGTTGCATATCGGGCTAGTCCTTTGTGTCGGTTTGTTAAGTGTATGTCAACTGTATGTGTGAGTCGAGACAGAGTGATGATGCTCTACCCATCGGGCTGCCTCAATCCGATTACCTTGCACATCTAGTCGATTATGTTTACGACTCGCACCAACGCTTGGCACATCGCCTTTCGTGTATCAGGTTTTGTGCGCGTTGGTCTAACTGCGTTACCGCAGATCATCCAACCGCCCTGCGACAGGCTTAGGTATCCGGTTACTAGCCGATTGTGTGGGTCTTACTTTTTATCAGATCGCACCATAAGCACAGCGCATAGCACTGTGAGCGCTAATGCAAGCCAAACGTGGCGGCTCATGGCATCTCTCGCCTCAGCGCCTCGTGCGCCAATGTAAGCGCGTCTTTAAGTTCCTCTAGTTGTTTTGTCAACGCGTCTATCGTGCGTACTGCGTGATCACGCTCACGCGCAATGGCAGTCATGTGATCATGCAGGCGGTCGTATTCATCGGTTGGGTTTCTCATAGTTTTAGCCGTTCAGGTTCGAGAGGTGGTTAATTTTGTCTGCCGTGTTTTTGGCTGCCCAACGCAAGCGGCTATCAATCTCATCTTTACCAATAAAGTCGTGTAAGCCGTTGACTTGATGTAGTAGATCGCACAGTGTTATCAGCACTTTGAGTTCGTCTGTGATCGTGCTCATTTTTTTAGCCCATCTATGACCGCTGAGCATTGACCAGCAGTAAGTGTCTCAACTACCACGTCATTGACCTGTAGTAAGCGGTGGATGTATTCGAGCAGTTGCAGATCATCCCAACCCTTGCCGCGCGCAAGCGATTTAAGAAACCCAATCTGCTTAGGTGTTGCACTGCCGTGACTGTCTGGTTTAGCCGGCGCACTGTTAATGCGGTTGACCTTTTCCATTTCTGTGGATGATGCGCGCTCGCCTGTGTGCCCAATCTTGCTGTTGCTAATCATGCGGCCAATAGCGCTGGTCTCGCAATTCTCAAGAAACGAGGTTTTGTTAACTGGCGAATTGCCAAAAACCTCCTCTGCATACCCGGTGGCAATAAGCCTGTCCTCGTTGTTGTATCCCTCAGCGCGCATAATAATTGTTGAGCCGTCATAGTGATGGATGGTGGTAATAATGCGGCCATCCTCAAACTCTGTCCACCAGCGCACTAAGCGTTGTGCGACTGTTTCGTAAAGCGATAGGTCAAAGTGTGCCATTAGCCTGCATTTCTACTCGCTCTAACAATTCTTTTATGTAGGCAGCAGCAGCAGTGCGGGTCATTTCTGACATCCATTTAGGCTCTTTGTCAACTTGCAACATTAAACCCCAGATGTATTTGCATTGTTTTTCTGTTGCATATTCTATGATCATCAGCAGGCCACCCAAACTATTGCGTTACGGCCGTACCGTGTTTTGCGCCTTATGCCACTGTCAACAATGTACGCATCTCGATGCAAACCGTTAATGCGCGCTGACACAGACTGTGCAGGTAGTTCCAGTAACACACTAATTTCGTCTGCGGTCATACCTTTAGCCTCTGTGCGGCCTGCCCACTTAATCCAAAAGTGCACTACCTCACGTTGTTTGCCTGCGTGCGGTTTGGCTGCCTCGCCCGCTTCGCGTGACGTGTCTGGTGCGTTGTGTGCAATTGCCACCGATGGATGGTTTAACGCAACTTGCGTGCGCTGACCAGCCAATCCGAGTGTGGTCGTAAACATTTCTAATTGATCATTCATGTCGGGTGTCCTTTTGTCGGGTTTACTGAATGGACTTTATCACGTTGATTGCAGCGCGTATGACACTGGCATTAAACCTGTTTTGCTCACCGCCAATAGTCATGTGTGCGTCATAGATCAGCACCAGCTCATCAAGCAAGATGTCGTGATTTTCTAGCCTGTCTATTGGTCGCACTGGCGTAAGAATGTCATCTACAAATTGCTTAAAAACTTTGTTGTATTTGTCGCTGTAGTTTTCGGGGTACATCTGTCGGGTCTCCTCTGTAATGCCTGTTTCGGGATATGGAATGTCAGCCATGTGTTGCTGACCACGCTGACCAGCCCACCATATTCCATAGGTGTAACGCTGCACGAATGTTTACATCTGGGTTATATAGGTCATCTAGTTTTTTGATGTAACCCTCTTGGATTAGCCATGTTTGGTGCACTCCATTCATTTGGAATAATCCTCGACTGCCGTTGTTGCTGTCTTTAGCGTTAAACGCCAACGGATTACAAGCGCTTTCACGTTGCATTACGCGCAAGATCGTAGGTGACTCACTGATTGGCCAGCCAGCCACAAACGCATCGTTTAGGTATTCCATGCAGCCTTTGTAAGGCAACGTGGTGGTCGTGGCTATTGGTGTTAGCGCAATTGTCGGTGGCACAACACTGTTTAGCACTGTGCTGATCTGTTCGCCCGGCTGTATTTTTGGCTCTGGTGGCGCGCTGGCATCCCATAGCAACACAAATGCTGCTAAACCACTAATTGCCCATGCACCTATTTTGATGGCTAAGTAACTCATTTTTTCTCCAATTGGTAAGGCGTGCCCCAACTATCGCCAACAGCGCTCTTAAACGCCAATTGCGCGTGTAGCACTTTGTCTGTTTCAGGGTCACGAAAGATTTGTATTAACACCATTTGCTCTGTGTCAAGTCTCGTGGTGTAAACCTCGTAAACGTATGTTTTAGCGTCTGCCATTGCATCTCCTATCGTCGGTGTTTCCACCATAGGGCATTACTGTGGCAGTTCGGTGAATACCCGTCTAAACGCTTGCTGTATAAGGGTTAAAGGCTGATCAACGAACGCTGGTGCAATCTCAACGTGCAACCAATCGCCACCCGGCGCACCGTGTATTTCTGGTTTGCTGTAACTTTTCCAAGCCTGCCGATCACAGCGCCAGCCGCGCCCAAACGCTTTAGGAAAATAATCAAGCACGCATTCAACACCTAACTCATTTGCATTAGCCAACACAATGTTGATAAACGCAATAGTGCCTTTACGGTTTGCTGTTGGATGTTTCTCTGACATCCGATATGACAGATCAACGGCTCGACCAGTGGCGTGCACACTTAATGACTCTGAGCCTCTTTTGGGTCTTACGCCGTAAGAGCCATTATTCCAAAACGCGCCACCGCCATATTTAATGGCTTGCCGTATCCATTCATCCATGCCGGGTAACGGTGCAGCAGCAGCGCCATCGCTGTTGCCTGTGTACGGCCTAGAGCCAACGACTTTAGGGAGTGCTGGTAATACTGCCATCTGCAGGCTTTCGTTTTAGGCCGTTGGCGGCTACAAGGCCAGACAACGTGCCAGTCATAAACACGGTAAGCGTGGACAGTAGATCAATAAATTGTGCGTCATTTGGTGACTGTTCTAAAGGCTGTGAAATAAACAGCAAGCCCATAACAAAACCTATGACGGTGACTGCAAATGTGACCGCAATTGTGCAGCCAACAAACACGATCATGCGCGCGTGTAAGTGTTCTATTTCTGCTCGTTGCTTATCCATTAATTGTTGCCTCGCATTGTCTAACGGTTTTACATTGATAGATGTTGGTCGGTGCGTTGTTGCGTCTTGTTTCGCAAGCAGTCAAGACAAATGCAAGCATGACGCTAAGAATTAAGCGTTTCATTATCTGCAACTATTGGAAAACTAAAATCTTGTGTTGCAGGGTCGTACACATAGCCGATGCCTGCATAGGTTTTGCCTGCAACATTCACAAAAGTTTCTACCCATGTGCCGGGATAACGCTCTGGGTTTTCTGCCATAAACTCTGCCGACACTGCAGACACATAGGTAACTATGTTTGCATCGTTTATTTGCGCGTAGTAAGTGTTCATGACTTAAACTTTATTATTACTAGGCCGCTACCGCCTGCCGCTGAGTTGTCTGAACCTGTCGCATTATTACCGCCACCTCCGCCACCTGTGTTTGCTGTTCCTGCCGTTGCTCGAGCGCCGCCGCCACCTGTGCCACCTGCACCACCTGACGCACCACCACCACCGCCACCGCCAGCATAAACAGTTGACACACCGCTAAAAGATGAGGTAAGCCCTGCACCGCCAGCACCGCCAACAGTTGTAGAACCATTTGAGCCGTTAGCACTACCGCCACCACCGCCGCCACCAGCATTAGCAGCTGTTGTAACGCCGTTGCCGCCGTTAAAACCTTGCATACCTGTAGCACCAACATAAACAATGGCTTGTGAGTTTCCTGTGCCACCACCACCGCTACCGCCTGCACCTGCATAGAGACCAATTTGGTTTTGTGCGTAGTTACCTGCACCCTTGCCGCCGCCTGTGGCTGTCAAACTTGTAAAAGAACCTGCAACCAATCGAGTAGGCAAACCATCTGTTTTTGCTGCACCGCCTGCACCGACATCAATTGAGTAGGTCGTTGCCTCAAGAAAGATTGTGCCGGTATAAATACCACCGCCACCGCCGCCACCAACATAGGCCACCAGTTCAGTGTTTTGCCCACCACCACCGCCGCCACCAACCATAAAGACATCAAACAAACCTGCGCGCGTTACTGTCAGCGTTCCATCAGCCGTAAAAGACATTCCTGTAAAACCTGTTGGCGGTGTTGGTAACGCTGTGCCACCTGTGGCAGTGCCGTAGGTCGCTGCCTGTTGGCTAAAAAAAGTAGCAGCACTAGCACTTTGGAAAACAAGCGTGCCACCTCCATATTGTGCCAACGCTAAAGATGATGCCGTACCAACCGTTGCAGTGCCGGCAGTAATTGTGCAAGTGCCAGCACCTAAGTTTTGTATCCAAATTGTGTCACCAGCGCTAAAAATGCCTGTGTTCACTGTGATCGTTGTTGAGCCGGCTGCAGTCATTTGGACTCGATAACCAACATCGCCAACCGCAAGTACATAACTAGCGGTTTTAGCCGCAATTGGCAACGTGGTAATTGCGTTTAATTGTGCTGCAGTTAGCACCGTGTTTGCTACAAACGGGAAAGGCGTAGTCATAGTTGCACTTTATCCTAACCGAGCGCGTTACTGGTAGATAGCACACCAAACGTAATGTCATCCAAAATGAACTGGTCAAGAATGACCGTTGCTGATGTCCACAAGGTCATGCGGTGACCTGTGTTCATGTCAATAACGTGATCTATGCCTTCAACGCTTAAGTCTTGATTGACACTTAACGGCGTACCAGATGTAAAGGTTTTAGTGACTGACACGGTTTGACCAATCTCAATAGGTGCTAACGCCGTTTTTTGGGCATCGGTCAGGCTGGCAAATGTTGTTGACACACTGGTAAAACGTGGGCGCGGTTGCGGGTAAAGCAGGTAACTGGCAAGCGTGGCAGCTTGTGCGTCACTACTGAGCAGGCTGTCTGTGATTGCCTCAGTTTGCGTAAAGTACTCTGCAATTGACGCAGCATCGCTGGCGTTTTGTAACGTGCCACCAGACTCAATAGTGATGTTGGCATTGTTAATTACTGTCTGTTGATCAAACTCTACAAACACCGCGTCATACGGTGTGGCTGTGCCAGTGTCGTTAAACGTGGCTGTAGCCGGCTCAAGGGTTGTGCCTGTCCTTGCTTGCGCGGTCAGCACGTTCTCTCGATCACAGAAAATGCGACCCTGCTCGGCTTGCTGGATGCGGTTTATGTAGGCGTTTACGTTTGTGCCGCTAGGGATGGTGTAAGCGCCTAGCGTGGTCACTGGCGAGGCGGTAAGGCTTGTAGCGCCTGTGTAGTTTGCAGCGCTTAAAACGGCTGTAATGCGCGCTGATGAGGTTTGGCTAGTGGTAGCCGTTTCGGGCAAAAAACCCTGCGAAAGCACATAGGTGTTATCGGCTGCGGCAATGCTGTAGGTGGTCATGCCAGCCATGTTGTAAGTTTGGTTAAACGTGGTCACTACGCCTGTAAAAAGGTACTCACCGTTGCGACTAAGCCTGATCGGGCGCAACGGCGCTAAACCCGGCTGATCTGTCAACGTATTGTAATAAACGCTAGATGTGTTTAACGGGTCATAGTCACGGTTGCCTACTGGCACGCTAATTGACACAGACATTGTGCCCGGCCCAAATACGTCTAACGGTTTATGGCGGCCTCGACTAATAGTAATTAACTGTGCGACATCTGTAATGTCGTTAAAGTCCTCGCCGTCACCATCAAGTACGTCAGGGCCGTCTAACTGTGACTGGTCTAAATAAAAGGCTTCGCCGTCATAACCGCTAGACAACTCTAAAAGGTATGTGCCGCCAGTGATAACAGTTGAGCCGGGCATAACTAAAACTCTGCAAAGCGCACAGGGCCGTAAACCTGTGTGTATTGATTTATTGCGTCAACAACAGACTTGCCTATTTCGGCGCTGGTAGAGATACCGCCAGACACGTTGATAGTGACATTGCCGCCAGTACGCGCCGCCATACGTTCAGCGTTACCAAATGTTGTAAGCGCGTTTAGTCCGCCGCCAAAGCCAAGCCCTTGACTTGCACCGCCACCGCCACCGCCACCACCGCCACCGCCACCAACACTTGCCATAGGTGCACTAGGGCTAGGCATAGACGGCATAGCCGGCATACCTGCAAGCACTTGACCTACACCGCCCTCACGCGCTGCACCAGACCCAACAGCAGCTGCAGTGCCACCACCTATTCTGCCTAAGTCAAGTGACGGCAATGACGGAATGTCGCTAAATGGGTTGATCAGGTTCATGCCTCGAATAATCAGGTTTATTGCAGAAATGTAGGCGTTGGCAAAAGTCTCAAAACCACTGATCAGACCGTTAAGCACACTGTTAACAATTGTGCGAAATGTCTCAAAAGTTTTGTACGCGTAAACAACGCCAACTACCAGTGCTGCAATACCTGCTGCAATTGCTGTAAATGGGTTAAGTGCCATTGCAAAGTTAACTGCCAAGATCGCTACAGAAATTGCGGTAATTGCGCCGGCAATAGCCAAAAATGCTTGTGGGTTTTTTTGTGCCCAGTCAGCAAACTTTTGCAAGATCGGTAACACTGCTTGAACTACTGGCAACAAGGCTGCACCAATTGACTCTGTAGTTTCGTCAAGCGAGTTTTTAAGTATCTTAAATCTGCCTGCAGCGGTGTTGGCTGCGGTTGCGGCTGCACCGCCAAACGTGCCGCCTAAGACGTTCATTACGTCATCGAGCGTTGCGCCGTCTTTGATCATGGCTTTAATCTCTGGTGACAAGGCTTGTAGGCCTTTCATGTTGCCGCCATACGCTTTAGCCAGTGCTTCAGAAACCTCAGCAAGCGACTTGTTAGACCCAATAGCAATATCCTGTGCAAGCGACAATGCGTCTGTTGCTGTAGCAATGTCCTTTGTGCCAGTGACTAACACGGCCAGAGCCGGCCTAAGTTCACTGTCCGCCGTGCCGGTAGCCCTTGACATAGCGCTAATCATGTCCTCAGTTGCTTTAACCTGTTTTTCTGTAGCGCCAGTGACATTGCCTAAAGTCAACGCAAGTTGTGCGGCTTGTGCTTCATCCTCTGCAGCTGCAGCCACCGCAGCACCAAGAGCCGCAGTGACTGCACCAAGCGCGGCAGCGGCAGGAACAGCAGCCTTTTTAATAGCAAACTGTGCTTTAGCACCTACTGTTTCTAGTTGCTGAAATTGCTTAATAGCTTTAGCAACGCCTTTACCGTCAAACTCAGAAACAATAGGTAAAAGTACGGATGCCATGTGACTACATTACAATCTTGGGTCGTTAATAACGCGTTTAACTAGCGCTCGAACCTGATCAACAACTTTCTCGCCGGCTGCATCCCACGCAGGCCACAACACGCGCGATGCTTGACCGTGCTTGCGGTTCATGTTGTTAGCAAATCTTTTGCCTGCATCGGTCTTAGGTGTCTTACGGCCTGTCATGTCAAACAACACTGCCGTTGGGCCTTTGTAGCGAATAGTAAACGTGCCTAAGTTTTGCTGAAATCCTGCAAACTCTCGTACCTTTTTACCGCTTACAGCAGCTTTAACGGTGTCATCTGCGCCAGACCACGGCAACATTTTGTATCCGCTGTTTGTAGTCCAGTTGTAATTCATGCCTCGTAATGGCGCGCCAAACGGCAAACGGCCTTGCGCTTCGTCAACAACTGGTTGCATGACATCCTTAAAATCGCGCGTAATTTGCATACGCAACTTTTTATCTATGCGGTTTAATTTGGCTAGCGCATCTTTAATGCCTGCCACCTCAATGTTTGCACTTACGGCCATAGTGCTTTACCTGTTCTTGTTGTTCTTTTCTATAACACTAATCACCGTAACTAGGTCACGTGTGTCAAACTCGATGTGCGTTGGCCACCATCCTACTGCTACCAGCATTTCTGCTAGTTGTCTTCGGTAAGTGCCAACGCTGTAGGGTTTGGGTTTGTCTCATCAACTGAGGTCAATTCCATGTTTGGATGCTGTTTAACCCATTCGCGCCACGTGTCTGGCACAGTGTCACCAGCCAGTTTGCACAGATGGTATGCCCAGCAAGCAATGTCGCTGTAACCAATACCTTTGCCGTCAGAAACCTTGCGGTTTTCTAGTTTTTCCCATTCACATACCACAAACATATTTGTAATCATGGTGCGTGTGCCGCGACCGTCTTGTAGGTCTAATTCTAATTTGACTTTCATGTGCCTGCTTTCGTGTCGGGCCGTTGCCGGCTGTTTTTAAGACGTTGCGACTGAGTACACGCCACCAGTAAACGTAATGTCAATTGTGTCTAGCGCGCCTAGTGCGGCGTTAACAATTGGCAAGGTTTCTAGGTAGCAGCCTGTCAAGGTTGAGATTGGGTTTGTTGCGCTGGTTGCCGCGCTGGTTGGCTTGATCGTGACCGTTGTGGATGTGCCGACCAATCCCGAAAGTGTCGCGAAAGTCTCACTTGCCGCAAAAGAATTATACATTGTCAATGTCAACGTGCTGTTTTCTAGGCCGCCAACATACACGCGTGCGGTCTTGCCAAACGATGTGCTTTCCAATGCCTCGATCACGCGAGTCAAAGTTGATGCGCTGCACTGGTCGGTAAGGTCAACGGCATTAACCGTGACTACTGGGTTAGATAGGTAGGTGCTGGTAGCCATGTGGGTTAAATCTCCTCGTTGGTTTCTGTATTAGTTTTAGCAGGTTTTTTGGGTTTAGGTGTGGATTGCTCAACAATGAAACCGCCAGACAGTAGCGCTGCCACGTTAATGCCGTCATCTGCAATAAACGGGTCACCAATAATGCCAAGTTTGGTGGAGGCAATTGTGTAGATCATGCGGTTTGTGCCTGCACTTTAATTGTCAGGTCATAGCACGGGAATGATGCGCCGCCAATGTCAATCGCACCGGGTCTGCCGTCTAACACGATTACAGCCGATGCCAGCACCAATGCAACAACTTGCAAAATCTCGCGCAACACTGGCAACCCTGCAGGCCCAGACCCCACAACTTTAAGCGGAAAATCCATTGTCACTATGTTGCCGTTGCCACCGTATGTCGTAAAACTTGGCGCAAGTAAAAACACGCAATTTGGCACAAGCCGTGTTGGGTCTGTTACTACGCGCAAGCCACTGACGGCTGTGAGCGTGGCTGCTACATCGTCTATGGCCTCGTTAAGTAGGTCTGTGTACGGTGCAGGCATTAGGCAACCGCTGGTCGGGGGATACCCAACAATTGCTTAACGATCGGTGTCAATGACTGTTGCGTTGGTGTGCCCATAGTGTCAAATGCTGCAT
>Ga0114970_10002091_pt1 | contig 14983 bp, 11 predicted proteins | sample M_140205_XF_Meta_FD_87030 | JGI IMG/M metagenome (GOLD analysis project Ga0114970, IMG submission 87030) | Freshwater microbial communities from Lake Montjoie, Canada to study carbon cycling - M_140205_XF_MetaG | ecosystem: Environmental > Aquatic > Freshwater > Lake | place: Lake Montjoie... | reverse complement strand
ATTTACAATCAGTTTGATTCCAAAGGGAGGGAGTTATCTAATGTGGGAATTGATTACGCCTATGCCATTCGGAATTTCAATTTTTTTGGTGAATTTGCAAAAAGTTTAGATGGCGGAATCGCTTATGTGAATGGGGTATTATTGAGTTTGGATCCCCGGGTAACTTTTTCAATGGTGCACAGGCACTATGCAAGGGATTATTTTTCAAGATACAGCCGTGGTTTTGCTGAAACGCCAGGTACAAATAATGAAGATGGATTGTATATGGGCATTTATTTGAAGTTGAATAAAATGTGGACCTTGTCTGGCTTCTATGATAATTTTTCTTTTCCTTGGCTGCAGACAGGTGTTAATGCGCCTTCTAGAGGAAGCGACTTCCTGGGGCAAATTACTTTTGCTCCTAACAAAACCACATCTCTTTACTTCCGATATAGAGAAAAAAATAAACAAACCAATTCATCTAATATGGCATTGTCTGTAGATCAATTGATTGATCAGGAAAAAAGAAACTATAGATTTCATGCTTCTTATCCCATTTCTCCTGCTTTTTCAATGGATAGCAGATTTGAAGTGTCGGATTATAAAAAGGATTTTGATCAGTCCTACTATGGATATCTAATTTTTCAAGATGTGAGCTATAAAGGTCTTAACAGCCCCATAACCTTTTCATTTAGATATGCTTTGTTTGATATTCAAAATTCTAAAGCAAATATATATGCCTATGAAACCGATGTGCTTTATTCGTATTCTATTCCTTCTTTTACGGATAGGGGAAGCAGGGTGTATTTGACAACCAAATATAATATTTTTAGAGGTCTTGATATTTGGTTGAGATATGCTGTTTCATTGTATGATCATAAAACAGTAATCAGTCCGGGTGGACTAGAAGAAATTCAAGGCAGCACCAAATCTGATTTCAAAGTTCAATTGCGCTACGAATTTTAAGATTGAATTGTTTTTTAATTTGCCAATTATGATTTATTGGCATTCATTGACTTCACTTTGGATAGCACCATAAAAAAAGCTCCAAAACCAAAGGTTTTGGAGCTTTTTGCCTATAAGCCGGGTTCTGTCATTCCACCTTTCAGTGAAATTCCTTGTCATTTATCTGGTCCGAATGTCACCATCCTGATCTATCGGCCTACCCGTTCCGTAATTTTTATGGCAAGCCATAAAAAAAATTAACGGGCCGCTAATCCCACCCGAAAGCAGGCACGGAACCTATTTGGCCTTTCAACACATAAGGTTTGCCCCCATCGCAGTCGCCTGCGGTAGTGCCGGTTTCTTAGCTCCGGCTTTTCACCCTTACCAAGCATTGCTGTTTGGCGGTTATTTTCTGTGGCACTATGCTGTTCCTGCGGCCTTCATTCCGCAAGACCTTCCCGTTAGGAAGTATGTTACCCTTCGTTGCCCGGACTTTCCTCCCTTTGCTGCTTAAAGCAAAGAGCGACAAGGCGGCGCTCAAAGTTACGGAATTTAAGCGAAGCGCTTTATTTTTAAAATCACTAACCACATAAAAAAAGGTTTCTCTGTGGGGAGAAACCTTTTAAAGACTAGAATTTATACTAGGGTAAATAATTGAATAAGAATCTATTGTTGCTAGTAAGTAAAGATTACCAAACCTGCTTTTCCGACATTTCCGCCGCCATTTCCACCATTTCCTGCAATCCCTCTGGCAACATCAGCTGCATTTCCGGGAGTGGTTCCTGAACCTGCATTTACGGTCGTTCCAAGGCTATTACCGCCACCGCCGCCACCGCCACCTTGTCCATCACAAGTAGGGGGTGTTCCTGCTGCGCCACCATTGTAGCCACCACCACCACCACCGCCGGCACTCGCATCCCAGCTAGGTTGGTTTGAATTTACACCTCTTTCTGTGGCACTTGTACCTGTGGCACCGCCAACAGCACTGCATGATCCGTTGTTTCCATTTACGCCACCAGCACCTCCGGCACCTGCTCCGCCGGATTCAGCACCACCGCCGCCACCACCGCCACCAGCGGCTAATAGCATGGTTGAATTCCTCAAGACAAAGGTACCGCTACCGCCACCGCCACCACCGGCAGAGCAGCCGCTATTTCCTGCATTTCCACCATTTCCACCGGCTCCAAAGTTTCCGTTTCCTCCACTTCCTCCTGCGCCACCACCTGTGTTGGTATTACAACCTGTACCTCCTGAGCCGCCACCACCTACAATGATGCTCAGTACCTCTCCTGGAGTAACGGTTAGTGTTGAGCTAGCATATGCGCCTCCACCTCCACCGGAACCCGCCTGTCCGCCACCACCACCACCAGCACCCCAAGCTTTCACGCTGATGGATGTAACACCTGTTGGAACCGTAAAAGATTGTGATGAACCGGTACTTGTGAAATTTTGTACGATGGGATTTGCAACCCTTACATGTGTTGAATTCCCTGCCAGGGTACATCCGCTTACAGTGGTTGTCAGGAAATAATTCCCTGAATCGGTCAATTGTACATTTGGAATGGTTGGATTCTGTAAACTGCTTATAAACCCGTTGGGGCCTGTCCAGTAATAGGTTGCCCCTGGAATGGCAGTTGCCGTTAGACTTAAGGTTCTACCTACTACCGTCGGAGAATTGCTTCCGGATACTGCAGGGGTAAAGTCACATTCTCCACAAATTTGTTTCCAATGCAATCCCATATAAACATTAAAACAATTGGTTGTGGTATTGAATATCAAAAGACCTGTGGCAGGGCTAAATATAGCGTTTCTTTGTGCCGTTGTTAATCTAGGGATTAATATGCCTTTATTGGTCGATACGACATCCAACATGGCTGATGTATCTGCATCCGCGCCGGTACCATTGATTGCAATTCCTTGTGAAAAAGTTTGGGAATGCGTACCCAATAAAATAAATATTCCTAAAAATATGGCAATGAATTTACTCGTTAAAAATGAACATCTCCAAAGTGGTTTTTGCAGTTTAGTTGTGTAGTTTTTGTTTTCCATAAGTCGTCCTTAAATTTTATTGAAACATGATTGGATTGCTTTTTATGCGTCTGAGTTTTTGTTTGCGAGAATAGCGTATCTGTCAATTTATTTTGATGGAATTTAAGATTAGTAAGTGAAGATTACCAAACCTGCTTTTCCGACATTTCCGCCCCCATTTCCACCATTTCCTGCAATCCCTCTTGCAACATCTCCTGCATTTCCGGGAGTGGTTCCTGAACCTGCATTTACGGTCGTTCCAAGGCTGTTACCGCCACCGCCACCGCCGCCACCTTGTCCATCACAAGTAGGGGGTGTTCCTGCTGCGCCACCATTGTAGCCACCACCACCACCACCGCCGGCACTCGCATCCCAAGCAGGCATATTGCCATTCACGCCTTTTTCTGTGGCACTTGTACCTGTGGCACCGCCAACAGCACTGCAAGTTCCGTTGTTTCCATTTACGCCTCCGGCACCACCGACACCTGCACCGCCTGATTCAGCACCACCGCCGCCGCCACCACCACCAGCAGCGAATAGCACGGTTGAATTTCTTAGCACAAAGCTTCCGCCACCGCCACCACCGCCTCCTGCGGAGCAGGGCTGCGCGCCAGGGTTTCCTCCATTTCCGCCGGCTCCAAAACTTGAATTTCCTCCGCTACCACCTGCACCACCACCGGTGGCTGCAAGACATTGATTCACACCACCACCACCGCCACCGCCTACGATGACACCAATGACCTCTCCTGGTGTAACACTTATTGTTGAAGTGGCATATGAACCACCACCACCAGCGGCACCAGCTAGTCCACCGCCACCACCACCAGCACCCCAAGCTTTCACGCTGATGGATGTAACACCTGTTGGAACCGTAAAGGATTGTGTTGAGCCTGTACTTGTGAAACTTTGTACGGTGGGATTTGTAATCCTCACATGTGTTGAATTCCCTGCCAGTGTACATCCGCTTACAGTGGTTGTCAGGTAATAATTCCCTGAATCTGTCAATTGCACGTTGGGTATTGTTGGATTCTGCAGACTGCTTATAAATCCATTGGGCCCCGTCCAGTAATAGGTTGCCCCTGGAATGGCAGTAGCCGTTAAACTTAAGGTTCTACCTACTACCGTCGGAGAATTGCTTCCTGATACTGCAGGGGTAAAGTCACATTCTCCACAAATTTGTTTCCAATGCAATCCCATATAAACATTAAAACAATTGGTTGTGGTATTGAATATCAAAAGACCTGTGGCGGGGCTATAAATTGCGTTTCTTTGTGCTGTGGTCATCCTGGGTACCAAAACACCTTTATTGGTGGATACGACATCTAGCATCGCAGAGGTATCAGCATCGGCTCCCGTGCCATTAATGCCAATGCCTTGCGCAGAGGCTTGGTAATCAATATTCATCAAAATAAACAATCCCAATAATACGGCAAGTGATTTGTTATTTAAAAAGAGGCCTCTACATAGAAATTTTTGCATTTTTTTTGGGTAGTTTTTGTTCTTCATATCGTTGTTTTAAAAGGGTAGGTGGTAAATAAAAAATCGCTTAAAATTTGAAGTTTTTAGCGATTTAAAGAAGCAATTTATAGAAAAGTATTCAATATTCCTATTTTTTACAGCCAATGCTCAGAAAATTTGTTGTAAAACATTAATAATCAGGTATATTTTTTTAGGATGCGTGGAGTAAAAATAGATAGATTTTTCAGAGATAAACACCCAAGAAGAGGCAATCAAAATCAATCCTTATTTTCATTTTTTTTTAAATATTCAATGATTCCCCCTTTGAGGTTGTAAACATTTTTAAAACCTTTCTGTTTTAAAATTTCCGATGCACTTTTGCTTCTGCTTCCTGATTTGCAATGGATAACGATTATTTTATCATTTTGAATTTGGTTTGCACTTTTTTCGAAATTTGACAATGGAAAAAGCTCTCCACCCAAATTTTCAATTTCGTATTCATAGGGCTCTCTCACATCAATTAATCGAAAATCTTTTTTTGTTGCAATCCAGATAGCCAATTCTTCTGCACTAATTTCTAAAATTTTTGTTTGGTCGTGAATATCCTGTATGCCACAAAAGATTTCATAATCTATCAATTTCTGCAGCAAAGGAGGGTCCCCATTTAAAGGGTTTTCAGGGTTAGGTGCATACTTTAATATGTGTGATCGCATGCTCAATGCATCAAATATATACAGCTGTGAGGCCAGCACATTTCCTGCGCCAGTAATTACTTTAATCGCTTCATTGGCTTGCATACTTCCGATGATACCGGTAAGAGAGCCCATTACGCCTGCTTCTGCGCAATTTAATACTTCTCCGGGAGCAGGTGGAGTAGGGTAAATGTCTCTGTAATTTGGGCTTCGCTTTCCATCTATTAAATAATTAAAAACACTGATCTGTCCTTCAAATCTAGATACCGATGCATAAATATTTACTTTTCCGGATAATACACACGCATCATTCATCAAATAACGTGTAGCAAAATTATCACTGCCATCTATAATGAGGTCATAATTCTTTACAATGGGCATCGCATTTTCAGCGGTAATTGTAAAGGGATATGCTTCAATATTTATCAATGGATTGAGTGCATGCAGTTTTGTTTTTGCTACTTCTGCTTTATTTTTACCTACATCGTCTATGCAAAATAAAACTTGCCTTTGAAGGTTGCTAATATCCACTGTATCATGGTCGATAATCCCAATATGTCCAACTCCTGCTGCAGATAAATATAACAGTACCGGGCTCCCAAGGCCGCCACTTCCAATGACAAGTACACGGGCCTTTTTTAATTTCAATTGTCCTTCCATCCCGATTTCAGAAAGTAAAATATGCCTGCTGTATCGAGCTTTTTCTATGTCAGTCAATTCTTTCATTTACCAATTTTTTATCTGCACATCTTATGAGGCTCTCTGCATCATTTCTTTGCGCATTTATTTTCCAGAAAGGAACTCAGCAGATTTTTCAGCACATCTTTCGCCGTCAATAGCTGCAGAGATAATGCCACCTGCATATCCTGCGCCTTCGCCGCAAGGATAAAGGCCTATTACCATCGGGTGCTGCAGACTTTCTTTGTCTCTGGGAATTCTTACGGGTGAAGAAGTTCTTGATTCCACACCTAAAATAATTGCTTCATTGGTGAGATATCCTTTCATTTTATTGCCGAAATCTTTAAAACCAATTTTCAACCGATTTGCAATAAAACTAGGCAGTATTTCTGTCAACTGTGTCGATTTGACACCTGGTTGATATGAGGTATCCGGTAGGCTTGCAGAAAATTTTCCATTCACAAAATCGGTCATTCGTTGTGCTGGTGCCGACTGGCATTTGCCGCCGGCCTCCCATGCCAATCTTTCCACATCCTGTTGAAACCTCAGTGCGGCAAGGGCTCCATGTTTTTGATAAGCAGCTAAATCTTCTTTTTCCACAGAAACGACAATGCCTGAATTGGCATATTTACTATTTCGTTTGGATGGTGACATGCCATTTACAACAATTTCTTCTTGAGACGTTGCTGCCGGTACAATAAAGCCGCCCGGGCACATGCAAAAAGAAAACACCCCTTTGTTATCAACTTGTGTGACGAGATTATAGGGTGACGCAGGCAGATAGAGTCTTTTTTTCTCCACCTCTTCTTGATTTCTGCAATGGTATTGAATGCTGTCAATCAAGCCTTGCGGATGTTCAATACGAACACCCAGAGCGAAGGGTTTTGATTCAATCATGCCTTCGTTTAGACTATGAAGCATTTCGAAGATGTCTCGTGCTGAATGTCCTGTAGCCAGTATGCAGGCCCTTGCTTCAATGAAATCTCCATTTTGTGTTTGAACAGCTTTAAAATGTCCTGATTTGATGACGATATCTGTTATCCTACAATTGAAATGTACTTCTCCTCCGGCTCTTAAAATGCTTTCACGAAGCGCGCTTACCAAGGAAGGCAATTTATTGGTTCCTATATGTGGATGGGCTTCGTATACAATATCTTCTTTGGCACCATGTGCCACCAATGTTTTGAGAATGCCCGCTACATCACCTCTTTTTGTCGATCGTGTATATAGCTTGCCGTCAGAATAAGTGCCTGCGCCACCTTCACCAAAACAATAATTGGAGTCAGGGTTTACAATGTGGTCTTTGTTGATGGCAGCCAAATCTCTTCGTCTGCCTTTTACATCTTTTCCTCTTTCAATAATGATGGGCTTAAAGCCGAGGTTGATGAGTTTTAATGCGGCAAAAAGCCCTGCAGGTCCACTACCGGCAATAATAACTCTTTCCCGGTCTTTTACATTTGGATATTCAGGTAAATGAAGTTCTACTTCCGGTTGCTCATTTTGGGTATACACTTCTAGTGTAAGAAGAATTTTAATGCTAGCCTTGCGAGCATCCGTAGACCTTTTAAGCTTTTTGATAAAACTGATATCTTCAAAATTGATAAAAAGGAGCTCAGCTACTTTTGTTTTCAGAATGACTTCATTGGCTTCTTCTTCAGGAGATAATACAACAGTAGTGGTTATCTTCATTTTATTCAAAGGTTAAAGAAAGCATCCAATATTGCGCCCTTAATGAACTTAAAGAACTGCTGTAAATAGAGCCATCTTGTTGTAGAAGGTTGTTAAAGCCTCTGTAATATTTGATCTCAGGAGAAAACTTAAAAAATTCCAAATAGCAATCAATACCAAACCCTACCTGATAGCCAAGGTCAGATTTGGCGATGGTGTTGAATTGTTTTTTCGTTCTTCCATCCTTGGTCTTTACATTTTCTTTCCCGGCCCAGTCGTAAGAATATTTAATCCCTGCACTCACATACATTCGATAGTTGCCTACCCTCGCCGATTTAAATTTGAGATCTAGTGGTAATTGTAATAAGGTAGATTCAATGGTCTTGGTAATTAAACTATCGCGCATGGTTTTTTTGATCTTAAAACCATACATCAATTTTCTTTGTGAAAATGAGATGTCAGGATTTAATCGCAAATCAAAATACTTCCCAAGTCTCAGATTGCTGACAATGCCAATGGTAAGGCCGCTCGATCCGGTAGATTCAATAGAATAAAGCGAGTCCAGGTGGTTGAAATGTGGCACTTGTGTAATGACAAAATCTGCTAGATTATATCCAATGATAAATCCAAAATGATAAGGAGAGTAATCATATTTAGGCAAATTGATACTTTTGTTTCTTTGTGCTTGTGTCATATTGACACAGATGAGCATGAAGATAATCGTATATGCGATTTGTATATACTGAAAATGCTTTTTATGGGGAAGTATACTGTTATTTTGTACCTGCATATATGCTTGCAATTCCAAATGTGAGTCTATAACAACGGACATTTTTAAATCCTATATTTTCAAATATGTCTGTAAATTTTTTTCCTTCGGGAAATGCTTCTACAGAACGCGGTAAATAGGTATATGCGTGTGCATCTGCTGAAAATATTTTTCCGATTAAAGGCAAGATGGCCCAAAAATAGAAGGCGTATAATTGCTTTATTGGAAATGCAGTTGGTTTCGAGAATTCAAGGATTACCGCAGTACCATTGGGTTTTAATACCCTAAATATTTCGGAAAGTCCTTTTGGTAAATTTTCAAAATTTCTCACCCCAAAAGCAACGGTTACCGCATCAAAATGCGAATCTTGGAAGGGCATATTTTCTGAGTCCGCTTGAATGAGTTCTATTTGGGATTCTTTCTTTTTATTTTTTATTTTTTCTCTGCCTACATCTAGCATATTTTCGGAAATATCGATTCCTGTAATCTTTTGCGGATGAAGTTCAAGTGCCTGAATGGCAAAGTCAGCCGTGCCCGTGGCCACATCAAGAATGAGTTGAGGCTTTTTTTCTTTCAGCAAGGCGATGGCTTTTTTTCTCCAAGATTTATCAATACCTGCCGATAATACCCTATTCATCACATCGTAGGTGCCAGCAATACGATTGAACATGCTTTCTACCTGTTCTTTTTTGCTGCCCTCGTTTTGATAGGGCTTCACATTTGCAGTTTCTGCCATGTTTATAAATTTATCCTTTCTTGATAATGGACAAGGGCTTCGCGCAGAAGCAATTCTTTATTAATCGGAACCACTCCACTTTCTTCACACACCAATCCGCCCGCTAGATTGGCTAGACCAGCCATCATTTCCGGATTGGTTCCTAGCGCCAAACAGAGTGATGCAACACTGATTACCGTATCGCCTGCTCCCGAAACATCTACAATTCCCCTCGGATGCGCCGGAATAAATGTTCCTCCTTTATCATCGCTGATAAATATGCCATGCTCGGAAAGCGTTACCATTGCCAATTCCAATTGCAGGTTTTTGCGCAAAAGATCAACAGCTTTTTTAAATTCCTCACCCTCATTTTTTTGCAAATCAATTTTCAGTCCATCTCTTAGTTCTTTGAGGTTGGGCTTAAATAGACTGACATTTTTATAGTGATTGAAATTTCTTTTCTTGGGATCTACCGCTGTCGGAATGCCCAATTTTAAAGCTTCTTCGGTAATAAATTCAATTAATTTCGGATTTAAAACCCCTTTGTCGTAATCTTCAAGAATGATTACATCAACATGATGTTTATTGAGTATTTCTTTGATTTTATCTGAAATGAGATTGAATTCACCCTGTTGAATTTCTTTATCCGATTCCTCATCGATTCTCAGCATTTGATGCTTGTTACCCAACACCCTTGTTTTTACAGTGGTAACGCGTTCTTTGCTGTGAATAATGCCTTCAGTAGTCATCATTTCCTTTTCCAACAATTGACTAAAAAGCATTCCTGCCGCATCTTCACCAACAATTGAGCATAAGATGGGTTTTGCTCCCAATGCCTGAATATTGACAGCTACATTGGCTGCACCACCTAATCGGTTTTCTTTTTTATGAACAGCCACAATGGGCACAGGTGCTTCCGGACTGATTCTATCCACGGAGCCCCATAGATAGGAGTCAATCATTACATCGCCAATAATGAGTACCTTCAGTGTATTAAACTGATTGAAAATTTCCTGTATAGAAAGTTGCGACACAGTAGTTGTTATTTAAGTTGAACCAAGGCGTTTTTTATTCTTTTTACGGCTTCAATCAATACTTCATCAGCTGCAGCATACGAAAAACGAATGCATGCCGGTGCCCCGAATGCCTCTCCAGGAACCACTGAAACCAAAGCATTATACATCAGGTACATGCATAAATCTGAGGCGTTTTGAATGACTTTTTCTCCGTCTGATTTTCCAAAATAATAGCTGATATCCGGAAAGAGATAGAACGCACCCTGCGGCACATTGGTACGTACTCCCGGAATATCTTTTAGCAATTCAAGAAGTAAATCCCTTCTTCGTAAAAAAGCATTTCTCATTTCGATGGTTGGGCCATTGTGATAGGTGAGAGCGGCCTTTGCTGCTTTTTGTGAAATGCTACATGCGCCGGAGGTAATCTGTCCCTGCATTTTATCGCAAGCCTGGGCTATCCATTTGGGGGCCCCCATGTATCCTATTCTCCAGCCGGTCATCGCATAACCCTTGGAAACCCCATTTATCACAATCAATTGGTCCTTAATGGCACCAAATTGCCCAATGCTTTCATGACTTCCCATGAAGTTGATGTGCTCATAAATTTCATCGGAAAGCACAAACATATTCGGGTGCTTGGCAAAAAGGTTTGCCATTTCCTCTAATTCTGTTTTGGTATATACAGAACCTGTAGGGTTGCACGGGGAAGAAAAAATAAACATCTTGGTTTTGTCGGTAATGACTTTTTCTATTTCCAGGACGTTTGCTTTAAAATCATTTTCAATGCTCGTTTCAATAAAAACCGGCACTCCTTCCGCAAGCTTAATCAATTCAATATAACTTACCCAGTAGGGTTTTGTTAAAATAATTTCATCTCCGGGATTTATCAGGCAAAGAATCGCATTGGCAATGGATTGCTTGGCGCCTGTAGATACCACTATCTGATCGGCCTTAAAATCAAGCCCATTTTCATTTTTAAATTTATCGGATATCGCCTGTCTTAAATCCGGATATCCGGATATGGGTGGATAATGGGTATAGCCCTCATCAATGGCTTTCTTTGCCGCATCTTTGATGTGTTGTGGGGTGTCAAAATCCGGTTCTCCCAAACTCAGGTTGATGATATCTTTTCCCTGTGCGATCAACTCACGACTCATTCTTGACATCATAATTGTTTGTGATTCAGTCAAGTGGGCTATTCTCTCCGATGGTTTCAACATGGGTATTTTCGTTAAAATTCTCTACAAAGCTACTAATATTAAAGTAAACATGGTAGTTTTGTGCCATCAAAAATAAGCTGTATTTTAACACCCAAAAGGAAAAATGGATCAAACTAAAAATATAATGGATTTACTTCTGTACTTTATTCCCGCTATTCTGGTATTAGGAGGGATGTTTATGCTGGTCAAAAAATTTCTTGACAATGCCTATCGTCTCAAGCTGCTTGAAACCAAAAAGGCCATGCAAAAAGAAACCCTTCCCATGAGAATACAAGCGTATGAGCGATTTTGTCTTTTTATTGAAAGGTCTTCTCCTCAGAATTTAGTGGTTCGTATTTACAAGCCAGGCATGTCTGCTCGGGAACTCCAAACGGAGCTGATAACCCATATTCGAACCGAATTTGAGCACAATGTTGTTCAGCAATTGTATATTTCACCCGAAGCATGGGATTCTATCAAAATGACCAAAGAAGATTTGATTAAAATTGTTCATATTGCCGCCGCTCAGCTTTCAGAAAATGCTACCGGTGCCCAAATGAGCAAGGCTATTTTTGATGTGATAAACCAAACAGAAAAATCACCTACCCAAAGGTCTATGAATATGCTAAAAGCTGAGATGCGCGAGCTTTTGGGTTAAAAAGATATAAAAAAGACAGGGTCCATCTATTTAATTTTAATGACACATTTATGAAAGAAGATAAAGAAAGAAAAGAAAAGTTTTTAACGGATGCTGAAATAGAGGTTCATCGTTTGTATACAACACCTAAAAATGATACGGGGCAACCTGCAGAATTCCCCTATTTAAGAGGTATTCAAAAGAGTATGTACAGGGGGAAATTGTGGACCATGCGCCAATATGCCGGATTTTCTACTGCCGAAGAATCCAATAAGAGATATCATTTCCTCCTGAGTCAAGGTACCACCGGATTATCGGTGGCTTTTGATTTGCCCACCCAAATTGGTTATGACTCCGATCATGCACTTTCCGATGGAGAAGTTGGGAAATCGGGTGTTGCCATTGATTCTTTAAAGGACATGGAGATTTTATTTGCCGGTATACGCCTTGAAGACATTACCACCTCAATGACCATCAATTCAACGGCTTCTACATTATTGGCTATGTACATCGCTTTGGCAAAAAAACAAGGCGCTGATTTGAAAAAAATATCCGGAACGATACAAAATGATATTCTGAAAGAATACGCAGCTAGGGGAACCTATATCTATCCTCCGAAGCCTTCCATGCGGATCATCACTGATATTTTTGAATATTGCAATAAAGAGATTCCCAAATGGAATACCATCTCCATTTCAGGATACCATATCCGGGAAGCCGGCGCCAATGCAGTTCAGGAGTTGGCCTTTACCTTGGCCAATGGTAAATCATATTTAAAAGCTGCTATCGAAAAGGGTTTGGATATCAATGAATTTGGAAAAAGACTTTCCTTTTTCTTCAATGCACATAATAATTTATTTGAAGAGGCAGCTAAATTCAGGGCTGCCAGGCGCATGTGGGCGCAAATAACCAAAGATCTAGGCGCTGTAGATCCCAAGGCGCAAATGCTTCGTTTTCATACGCAAACCGGTGGCTCTACCTTAACGGCTCAGCAGCCACAGAATAACATCACAAGAGTTGCTATTCAAGCCCTTTCTGCTGTTTTAGGTGGAACGCAATCTTTGCATACCAATGGTTTTGATGAAGCGATAGCTTTGCCTACTGAGGAGGCCGCGAGAATTGCTTTGCGTACGCAGCAGATCATTGCCCATGAATCTGGCGCAGCCGATACGGTAGATCCTTTGGGTGGTTCTTTTTATGTGGAGGCATTGACAGATGAAATCGAACAAAAGGCATGGGATTATATTCACAAAATTGATGCCATGGGAGGCTCTGTGGAGGCTATCGAACAAGGGTATATCCAAAATGAAATCGCCAAGTCGGCTTATAAATACCAGCGAGAAATCGAAAGCGGAGAAAAAATTATTGTGGGGGTAAATAAATTTACCCTCGATGAAAAACCGATTACAGATGTATTTCGCATTGATGACTCCATCAGAAAAGTGCAAATAGAAAAGCTCAATGCCTTGCGCGCTGAACGCGATAATGCAAAGGTTGAGGCATGTTTATTGGTCCTTCAAAATGCCGCTTCAGGTGAAGCAAATGTGATGCCTGCTATTTTAGAATGTGTAGAAAACTACGCTACCTTGGGAGAAATTGCTGATGTTCTCCGAAAAGTGTTTGGAGAATATACGGGTTCCTTTTAAAAAGGAACCCGTATATTCCTATGCTTCTAAGCAATTTTCAGCCTGAGAGGCCGCATCGGCCATGCGCTGAAGCTCTTCAAGACTGGGAATGTTTAGTACCAATCTTTTAGAGGCATTTATTTTGCGCATTTTTTCATAAATGGCTTCTGGGCTTTTGGTTTGAAGGTCTTCGATACTCTCAATGCCAGCGGCTTCGAAAAGTTCTACATTTTCATTGTTGATGCCTTCAATGCAAAAAAGACGAGCCATATTTTTCCATTTCAGTATTTTGATTTCACTGATTCCTGTTATGGTAGATACTTCCGCGCGTTTTTCTTCGTCAGAGCCTTTTTCAATTAGCTCATATAGGTTATGAATACCGGCCTTGATGAGCTTTTGTCCCAATTTGGGGCCGATACCATGCATCTCAACGATTTTTAAATCTATAAGTTTGCTCATTATATTTGGTTTTTATTTAAAAAAAGTAGCAGTTTTAGTCGTTATGAGATTTGAGAACGAAAAAATTAATAAATTATTTTACAGGAATAAAATAATTTATTTTCTCGGTCTTCTTCCACCGCCACCGCTGCTTCTGCCGCCTGACCATTCACTTTGTCTTCCGCCGCCGCCGCCGCTACTTGGTCTGTCATAAGAAGAGGATCCTTCTCTTCTTCCTGATGAAGGTCGGTCATAACTTCCAGATCTAGAGCCGAATCTATTTTCTTCTCTGCGTCCGCCACCGCCGCCAAAACCACCACTGCGTCCACCGCCGCCGCCACTTCCGCCACCTGAGCGACCATATTTAGGCTTTCCGGCTGCTTGCTCTATTCTTACAGGTCTGGAATTGAATTTTTCTCCTTCAAAGGAATTTTTTACTGCCTCAAGAATAGAAGGATCTACATTAAAGAAACTGTAAACGCCTTTTACATCGATTTGTTGAATTTGATTTTCCGGTAAGGTGGTTACTGTAGAAATAAATTTAGCCATGCCTGCTCTATCAAAACCATCTAATGAGCCTAGGTTTATAAATAACCTTTCTCCCGAAGCATAATCGTCATCATTTCTTTGTCTATCGCCACGGCCTTTTTCGCTTACATCTGCATTTAAATCAGGTGCCTCATGGTAATAATCAATGAAGCGGTTAAACTCTACTGAAGCGAATTTTTTTATTAAATCTTCTCTGGTAAGGTCTTCAAGTTCGGCCAAAATAGAAGGGAGGTATTTCCCAATTTTGGTCTCGTTTACCTCTGCATCTTTTAACTTTTTAACCAAATGAATCAGTTGCTTTTCACAAACTTTTACCCCATCTGGAATTTTATGACGCGTAAACTGGGTATTGATGGTTTTTTCTAGCTGTCTGATTTTTCCGGTTTCTCGCATATTGATAATCGCAATCGAGATACCTGCATTACCGGCCCTTGCCGTTCTTCCGCTTCGGTGAATATAATTGCCGATTTCATCTGGAAGATCATAATGAAGGATATGCGTAACATTGTTTACATCGATACCTCTTGCGGCAACATCGGTTGCAACCAATAGTTGCAAGGATTTATCGCGAAAGCGTTTCATTACTT
>Ga0114970_10002090_pt1 | contig 14985 bp, 24 predicted proteins | sample M_140205_XF_Meta_FD_87030 | JGI IMG/M metagenome (GOLD analysis project Ga0114970, IMG submission 87030) | Freshwater microbial communities from Lake Montjoie, Canada to study carbon cycling - M_140205_XF_MetaG | ecosystem: Environmental > Aquatic > Freshwater > Lake | place: Lake Montjoie... | reverse complement strand
TTAAGTTTACCATTGCGTTCTGATTTGTTTACTTTTATATCTAAAATTCTACCTGAACATATTTATCAAATGAATTTAGATCAAGGCTCTGAAGATGGAACTAAGGCAGCTCATGCATTAAAGATGGGACTAATTAACGCCATAGCAAGCCCTAACGTTATGCCTCAAGCTATTAAACCTATATTTGAAGTATCTTTAAATAAAGACTTCTACACAGGAAGAGATATTGTAGGACAAGGTATTTCAGAAAGAAATACAGAAGATCAATATACACCTAACACATCTGAACTAGCTAAAGTTTTAGGCAGTACAGGAATGATGTCACCTATGAAAGTAGATTATATTCTTAAAGCTTATTTTGGGTATACTGCAGGCTTGGGTTTAATGGCTGTTGATCGTGTAATATCTGCGTCTGAAGATAAAAGCCCGCCAGAAAAATCATTCCGTGACACTATAGCTTCAATACCAGGTGCAGCTGCTTTTGTATCTCATGAGTTTGGTAACAAAGATGTGACTGACTTTTATGAGTTACGAGAGTTGGTAAATACTGCTGTTAACTCTTACAACTTTAAAAAATCTTACGGCACTTCTGAAGAGACTAAAAACTTTAGAGAAGAAAACAAAGAAATACTTCAAGTGCAAGCACAAGTTAACAACATTAATCGCAATCTAACTACAATTAGACATCAAGAAACTAAGATTATGGAAGCACCAAATAGCGAAATGAGCCCAGAAGAAAAAGGTGTTAAAATACGTGAACTTCGATTAAGAAAACAAAAAATGTTATCTAATATTGAAGATCTTAGGAAAAGAGCAGGTTTATAAACGCCAGACTCTTATTCCTTTAACTCCATTCTCAACAACTATCTTGTGAGCAAACTGAAATTCTAATCGTTTGCTCTCTTTTTTTACAGCATCTAATGCTTCTTTAGTATCAATAGCAGGTATAAACATTGACGAACCTGGTTGAAAATTAGGCCAATCAATTTGATAATCCATTCCGTTAGACTGCATCTTCTACTCCTATGTCTTCAAATTTAGCTGAACTAATCCATAAACAACGCGTTTGTGGACTTGATGTTTCTAGACCTTTATGTAATGACTTTAGTTTACCAGACGATGGAAGCAGTATTTCTTGATCCTTTAGTCCATTAAGAAAGTCTTTAAGTTCAATACCAATTTTTTTAAGGTAGTCAGTCATAGCTGAATTAGGTATGTATATGGTTTGTGTGTCGGGTTCTATACGCACTGCTAACTCATGTATAGGTTTTTGTATAGGTGCTTCTGGTAGTCCAGACCTACTATCAACTTTACTATTAATAACTAACGTATTCTTAAAGTTAAGACGTAGGTAGGTACTTAGTATTTCTATGGGGTTAAAGTCTTTTTCTATTAATTCTTGTTTACCAATATCTAAAGCTTTATGCACTGCTTCATATACAGGACCTATATCAATATTGTGTATACCTAACTTCTTAGCTAATGTTGCCCCTAAAAACACGGCAGCCAACGTTACTGAATATTTACGATCTTCACCTTCTAATCTATACTCTTTATCAATCTTAAGCTGCATTTGTTTTAATAAATCACGAACACGTGGTAGATTACGTATTAAATATTCTGCCCAAATTTCACCAGCATGACCATAGTTATTCATCATCTTATCAAAATAAACATCGGCCTCTTCTTTGTTTAAAGTTGTATCTTTTTCAATTTTAAACTGAATGAATCGAGCCATTTCACCAGACGATTGTGCTTTTTTGGAAAGAATAACTGTTCTAAAATCTGTATTACTTGAAAGAACGCATATTAAATTAAACGTTGTATTGTTGGCTCGTTCCTTATTGATGCCATTACCCAATCGGTTCTTACCACGACCCATAGATACAAACTTTAAAAACTCATGTAAGTCATCTGCCGTTACATCGGTAAACTCATCAACTGCAGTAGGTAAGTTATTCATATACCCTAGACGATTAACTACAGAGTTTTGTGTATCGCCCCACACATTAATAAGTTTAGCATTGATATTAGGGTCGCCATATACACTAGTCATAGCTTGAAGGATTGTAGATTTACCTTGTCCTGTTTTAGGGTTGTAAAAACTTACAACTGCTGATTGTTCTTTACCACCAAACAACGGCATAAGTAATGAACCAAAGGCACAAAAGAATCCAAAAGCACGTAACTCCATACCTGGTCTTTCGTATACACTGATAGCCTCTTTCCACAACTCATAGGTACCTTGTTTGTGTAGTTTAGAATTTACTTCGTCTAAGTCTGTTGACACAGGAACATAAGTTGAATGGTAGGCATCTATCTCACGATTACCTATAAGTATCTTGTTGAATGTTTTATTCCAACCATATTGTTTATACATGTGAGTAGCAGACTTTTCTTTTTGTTTAGCACGGACTACATCTGCAATATATGCCATTAAGTTATCGAGTTGTTTACCATAGCAAACAATACCGTATGACACAATTAAATCACGAGCCTTATCTTTAGCTAGAACTGTAGCTAGTGGGGCTATAAATTCACGAACACCATCTTGTGGTAAATGAACTTTAAACCAGCACATTTCACCTGTTACAGAATCATGCATTCTATCTACTAGATAAAAGTCATGTTCATAAATCTGTATTCCATTATCACTTTCATCGGGTAGTGATTTGTATATACCGCCATTCTTACCCCTAAAATATGGGTGAGGTAAGTCTGGTATCTCATACTTTAACTCTTCCCCAAACTCATAAGACTTTGCAGTTACTATATTATCTGCACCACGAGCACGAGCAATAACTCTACCTAGTTGAATAGGAGAAGTAATCTTACCTTTGTGCTTACAATCTTTACATCCTTCGGGTCGTTTGTTTTCAAATTCACGACAAGTGTGTGGTGCTGGAATACGATTAGCTTTATCTTCGGTAGTATTAAAGTCATAACCTGGATGGTGTTTTGATATAGTATGTATTGCTGTGTCAGAGTCTTCACAAAAAGCCGCAATAGATAAGCCAGATCTCCATAAAGGTTCTTCAATTTCTTTTTGCTTTGTGGCGATGTGCATTAGTTGTGCGCAACCATCGTTGTTACGGCAACGATTAATTATCTTAATAAAGCTTGATGAACTATTTTCCATCAATAGTTTGGTAGCTTCATTCATCTCTTTCTTAACACGAGGCTTAGGAACTAAATGAATAGGAATATACGATGCTATCTCATCAAAAGACGTTGGTGTCCCTTGATTTAATATAACAACATCTTTAGGGTTAAATCTATCCTTAAAGTTCTTTGTGTTAGGTACTCGAAGCATACGAGATGAGTCTGATGTACAAGCACGATCAGCTTTAAACTCATACTTCTCGCATAGGAATTTTAGTCCTTCAGCTACAGGTTGCCAAGCGGCTTTAGGAACAGGGTGTGTAAAAGGCCAATAACAATGGATACCATTGCCAGAATCTATAATTGTAGGCTCTGGTAGTTTGGCTTGGTCTGTAAACTTACGTAAAGCTTTTAAACCGTCTTCTTTAGTTCGGTAGTCTTTCCACTTATTCTTTTCTTCGTCACGACCACAGTCAATATCAAGCCAAAGAATTTTCTCTTCCTTAACATTTTCCTGTGTCTTTTCAGTTCCTTCTTTAAATGTAGAACAAGCGAAATAGACATCTCGATTAAGAGATAACTGTTTGTTCACTTCGTTTACTGCATCATCAATAGTTTCTAGAAAGACAGGTGTTACTGCCTTACCATCTTTATTAATAATGCAATACCAGCCTTCTTCAGACCATACGTGCTGTAAAAACTCTTTTATTTGCATTATTCTCTCGCAATTGGTGGGCTACTCGCGATTAGTTATTAAATACCATCTACGTAATTTAACATATAAAAAGTGCTTTCGCCCGTTGACTATTTACCTTCCCAGTCCGCTACTAAATCATCTAGGCTAAGATCGCCTTGGTCAATTTTAGGTTTTGGTGTAGGTGCTGGTTCTACAGGTTTAGCATCTCTAATTACGGGTTCTGGAATATTATCCACTGGTGCTGGTTGTGCGGCAGGTCTTTGAATAGGTTTTTGTTCAAACTCAATACCATCTTCGTCTGCCTTATCTGTAGCTACTGTTAACACGATTGCACGTTGCGCATCATCAGTATGTGATTTCTCTTGGGCTAAAGCAAACTGCTCATCGGATAATCTACCAATAGCTTTAAAACCAATATTAGAAGTATCAGTTCCAACAGTCATGCGAGAAACTACGGTTCCTAAACTTTCATTGTTTGCTTTTAAGTAGTCATTGTAGAAGTGTAAAGGTCTTCTTTCTGGTACACCATCACCAAAGATAGATGTAGCAGATAGCTTAACTCTGTAAACTTCGCCTGTCATATCACTAGCTAATACAACTGCTATGTTACGACTGAAACGGCAAGCTTTTGTAGTGCCTGGTCCAGAACCTGCTATGTTTTGTGGGCAATTAGTGCAACTTGCAGATTGCTTATCTACAACTTCTGGTGCTGGTGCTTGACTATCGTGAGTCCAGCATGTAGGTGGTTTTCTTTTCTGTGCTTTAGGGTCGTATTGTTCTTTATAGTATTGTCTATGAACTGCTGGTGAAATGTTAACAATAACAACATCTAAATGCTTTTGATCCGTACGACTCATTTCTTTGCCATTAACTTTCATGACAAAACTATTGTTTTGAATGGTAATACTTTTTGATGTGATAGTTGATGCTGTTACATTAGAACTAAAACCATCATTACGTTTAGCGTGTTCTATTACGCCTGTTGATTGTGAAAATATATCTAATTCTGTACTCATACTGTCTCCTTATTATCTTTGTTTCTTCGAATTTGAACTGCATACTCTTGAGTTGTTTGTAATCCTGGTGGTGCTATATTAGGATTAGTAGCGATAAAGTCTTTCATATTAGTTTGACTAATACGTTTCTCCATCAACTCTAGTGCATCGTTCTCTTTAAGGAAGTTATACATAGAAGGCCAATCACTTGTCCAATATCTGGTTTTAAGTGTTCTAGTTAAGGTTCCCACTTTTGTTTTTAAACTACTTACATTTAATTGTCGACACGCTTCGTTTAAAGCCATCTGGACTTGTTCACGTTGTGCCTTAATATCTTTAATTTGGTTTTCCAAATCATCTATCTTGTCTCTCATGGCTATTTCTGTAGTCATAAGTTTTTCTAAGTTAACTTCGTTTATTTCCATACATCCTCCTCTTAAACATTGAACTATAAGTATAACATCCTACTTTACTTTGTCAATTTTATTTATTTCGTGAAAAGTGTCTAGTAAGCAGATAATAATTAATCCCACCCACCACCATTTACTTGCGTTAAAGTTATACAGTAAGAATGCCGCCATAAAAGTATTTAATATCATTCACTTATCTCCTCTTTGTATAAATCTACTAATTTAATATGGTGGTCTATCTTGTTTTGCAACATCTTGTAAATCTTTGTTTCTACAGGACTTCCTTGTAAATGAACTACAGTCATAGGATTACGTTGACCTGCACGATCAACACGTGCACAACACTGTATGTATGTTTCAACAGACATCACAGGACTCCAAAACACTACAACGTTCGCTGCGTGTAATGTAACACCATGAGATGCCGCCTGTGGTTGAATAACTAATACTTGAGGGTCTTTAGTTTCTTGGAAGGCTTTAAATATTTCTGTTCGTTTATTCATTGAAACATCACCATGAATAGTTTCACAAGGTATTTTATCTTTTGTTAACTCGGTCATAACCTTCTCTATACTATGGCGGAACGGACAAAACACTAATACTTTATGGCTTGCTTCACTGATAATTTCTTTAAGAGCAGTCATTCGATTAGCTATATCAAACTCCACAACTTGTCCATCGTCAGAATAAATTGACCCCGCACTAACTTGTAATAGTTTTGTGAGCATAACTCCTGCGTTAACTGCTGTTACATCTACTCCAGAAGTTTGTACAAACATATCTTTCTTCAGCTTCTTATAATACTTTTCTTGTTGTGCGGTTAATGGAACTTCGCGAGTAGTATATAGAACAGCAGGTAAGTCTAAACATTCTTCTTTGGTGTAACGAATAGCAGGTTGAAGAGTTTTAAATACAGTATCTTGTGCGTTGAAACGTGGCACCCATGTAAACTGTCCTATCTTTTGCATCACCATGTCTTTGAATGTGCCTGCATATTTAGGAACTGATGATGGGTTAACTAGTTTAGCTAGTCCGTAAGCATCGGCAGGGGATTGTGCGGCAGGTGTTCCTGTCATTAACCATACCCATGTGTTGGGGTTTACAATCTTGTTTATTGATTTCCATCTACGTGTAGTTACAGTTTTAATATAGTTAGCTTCGTCAACTACAATCAAATCAAAATTACCATTAGTAATTTCTTTTTCTACTATTTCAATACCATCGTAATTAATAATAACTGCGTCAGTATTCTCTGCAAATACTTTCTTTCTTTTCTCGGCTGTTCCGTGAGCAATACCCACAGTTCTGTGCATAGCTGTTTTAAAGAAGTCTGATTGCCATGCGGCTTGCATAATAGATAATGGGCAAACAACTAACATGCGTTTGATTAATCCTTTATTCATTAAATAGTCTGCGGCCCATATAACTGCGGAAGTTTTGCCTGTGCCTGCTTCGCTTAAACAATAGGCACGTTTATGAGCTGAAAGAAATTCAGCGGTTGTTCGTTGATGGTCAAAGGGGGTATGAATTCCAGGCCATTTGTATTCTATACTAATAGGGGAAGGTGGATTCTTAACTCTTAGTTCTGATAGAGCAAGCACTTCTTCTAGTCCCCAATTAACAATGACTTGTGCTACGCCATTTTCATGAGTTCTAATAATTTTGCTCTTAGGTATTTTATCTAAAATTAATTGTGGTCTTTTCGTATTAACGATTAGAGCCTTGTCTTTATATATTTCCATTACTTTTCATTTACTTTAGTTGGGTGTTCTATTGTAGTCTTATGTTCTTCAAAGTCAAATACTTTTTGAACTTCCCCTGTAGATTTATTTAATTCATATTCTGCTAAGGATTCTTTCTTTTTCTTACCAAAAATTAAATCAAAGTTCTTTTCAAACATTTCACTGTTAGGTTTAGATTGTATCCAATCACCTGTTATATCATTTTTACTAGCCATATTATATCCTTAAAAAGAAATAGACACGCCACCGAGAGAGGGAAGTAGCGTGCCTACTGTCTGCCACAGCATAGGTTTATTATTTTAGAAAGGAAACCTATCCATAACTGACACGGTTTTATCGCACTCGTGCCTTGCGGATGAAACTTTTATTTTTTCTTCTTTGTTGGTACGTTTTGTTTTAGTGTGTTGTCACTATTACGAGAGAAAGAACTGTTCTCACTTTTTGTTCTAACTCGCATATTACTAACTGTATTAGCACCACCTTTACTTAAAGGTTTAATATGGTCGACATCCATACCATCACCCTTATGCACTTTGCCCAAACGCATCATCATACGTCTAGCTTTGTTTCTTTCTACACGTTTCTTGATTTGGTCTGGTTGTGATTTATATATATTTTCTTTTTGGTAGTCCCTAGCTTTAGCCATTATTTTCCCCAATGAGCGCATGATTGAACAGGGCAGAACTTACGGCAGGCAAAATTAGGCACCGCATTAAAGACATTAGTCTCGTAAGCACTATCCATTCTTTTTATTATTGTACTCCATTCTGCGAACATTTCACTTATTTTTTCGGGTTTAAAGTCCTCTTTTAGTATCTCTTTTGATACTAAAAATACGAGTCCTGCCTTGACAGATGTTAGTTCTGGGAAGTGTTTAAATATAGCTAAACTAAATAGAGATAGCTGTCTTGTATCGGCAAAGTGGCTAGACTTACCTGTTTTATAGTCAATTAAAGTGCCTTGACCTGCTTCCTTGTTAACTATAAGTAAGTCAACTACACCTCGCCACCATACGTTAGGGGCAAAAAATTCACAAGGCTCTAATTCTTTAGTCAACCCTAGTTTATACTCACAATACTTATCCCCTGGAATTGCTAACAACTTATCTAAGGTAGGTTCAAAAGCTTGAAACTCAGTAGGTAATGGTGTGGCATCTTTGACATATAACTCACATGCTTTATGCACCTTATTACCATACAAAAAGTGCTCAGTGTTTGGGTCTTGCTTAAAGTCTTTTACTACATATAAATGGTAGTATTGTTTAGGGCATTTTTCAAATGTTGTAGCACTAGAATAAGACCACGTTTTTAACTCAGCCAATGTTATTCTCCTTAATATCTTTTAACAAACTGTCAAAAGTTAATTGGTCTTTATCTAATTCAAATTCGATACTCATCATATAACGATCTGTTTCAAAATTATACACTGTGTGGTATTGCTGTGTATTAAATAGGTAGTAGGTTCCAGGCTTATATACAAGCTCTTCTGTTTTAAATACTACACCTTCTTTGTTATCTGTAAATACACAATAGCTTCTAGCATGAGGGGTTAGTATCATGTTTATACCTACACCTCGTCTTGTATCTTTATGCCAATCATAACAGACATAAGGGTCTAACTTTAGTATTGCGGCAAAGTATTTATATTTTGACAACCAAACAAAGAATGGGTCTTTGTTTAGTATATCTTGTGGTATAGGGCGTATATCAAAGTTATAATATTTTAACCATGCACCTGGAACAAAAGCATAATCTACAATATCTTGTAGTATGGTTGATTTTTTTTCTATCTCATAATAGTTCATGCGGCTACATCCATGTTGATAACACATCTAATACTATTTGTTGGTTGTTCGGCAGTGTGGTAGTAGCTACCATCAAATAATAATACACGACCTTGTTTAGGGGTTACTCTAGCTATTATGTTATGGTCTTTAACTTTCATATCTTGCCTATCTATCTCGCCTATCTTATATTTATAATCAGTTAATATCGTATCACCATCGGCATCAACTACATAATACAAAATAACAAGATGAGGGTCTTGAGCATCTATATGTAACAAATCTATTTCTGATTTTTTAAAATGTTCAGCTATAGGGATTTGAATAAACCCCCTCGCTTGTATTATATTTCTGTAAGTAACCCCTGCTTCTTTGATGCCTTTATCTGCTAAGGGTTGAACTAAACTAAATTGTGGTGAAGTATATACATCATCATGTTTAAACAAATGACTAAACGCTGGGTTTTTATTTTCTTCTCCTGCATGCTCTCCATAAGTAATGTCGCTTGTAAAAAACCATGGGAAGCCATGTCCTTTAGAAGTTCCTATAAGTTTGCTTTTAAGTTCTTCTTGATAAAACTTTGGAATAAAATTATCAATAACTTTAAATTTATCAAAGTTCATTACTTAGCATCCATATAGTTATCACCTACACCAACTTCACAACCTAAAGGCAAGTCACTACACCATGAAGGTGCCGTAGTCATACACTGTTCAACGTAAGCTTTACATTCATCTACTTCTTCATCTTTACAGAGCATAACAAGTTCATCATGCACAGTCATAACAACAGGATACTTCTTTGATACTTGAATTAACTGTTCGGCTATTATATCACGAGCCAACGATTGTATGCAACGCTGAAATACTTTAGCTGGGTGTATGTATTCGGGAATGATACTGCGACCCATTAACTTATCGTAAGCCCATGACTCACCATTAGCTGTCTGTAACTTACGTAGATTAGGTAGATATAAAACCATGTTGTTAGGTTTAATCATACCGTCATTGAAAAAACTTTGAATGATACCACCATTACCCATACGATAGTGTTGACCTGCACGAACAGCATCTAACATTTTACCTGCGTCAGCCCATGCTGATACTAGTTCGGGATTAGCCTTACGATACGCATAAACAATGTTCTTAACTTCGTTCAACTCTTTACTAACACCGCCTTGCTTTAGAATACTATGCATCTTGTTAGCACCGACACCATAGATACCAGATAAGTTGACTACCTTGAATATAAACCGTAAGTCTTTGTTCACTTCGTTATAAGGTGTTCCTGTAATGTCACTAGCCGACTGCTTATATAAATCAACCCCATCTTTAATCTGTTGTATCTTTAAGTGTGATTGTGCAAACCAATAGGCTAACCTTAACTCAATGTTACTCAAGTCTGATGCTACAATCTTGTATCCTTTGGGTGCTTGTATAGCCCTACGTAACTCTGATGTTCTAGGTAGGTTCTGTAAGTTAATACCATCAACACCACTCCACCTGTGTGACACTACTGCACCTGCATACTTCAACGGCACAGGTAACTTACCTCTGTTGGCTATGTTTATAAAGTTCTCAGTGCGTGTTTCTTCGATGGTGGATTTATTACCGATACGAGCATTGGCTAATATTTGAATGACAGGGTTCTCATGTTCAAGTAACTCTTTGAAGCCTTCATCTGTTTTGGCAAAGGCATAGGTGTCTTCCCCTGTTGATGGGCTAGTCTTCATAGGTGGTTCTATACCATGTTGTCTTAGTAACTCTGCAAACTTAGGGTTACTCATTAGGTCTTCTTTAGCTACGTTAGCTTGGGCTAACAACTTTTCTTTCTTGTCTTGAACCTCTGCCAAGTGACGAATTAATAGACCCTTGTTTAATTCTAGTTTAGGTTCTGTATACATACGTATAGTTAAATCAATTAACTTTAGCTCTTGTGAAGTAGTTCTACTCTTTAACGCATGAAACAGTTTGATAGTTAAGTCAACATCGTTCATACAATATCGTGAGTATGCCGCCATTTCTGTAGCTGTAAAGTCTAGACGCTTCTTGCCTAATGCATCTAATACTTCTGTGCCTTTTTCACCTAACTTATATAGCGTAGATAGATTAGCTAACGATACAGACTCGGTCAAACCATGAACTATCTGAGCCATACCCATCGTGTCAAACAAACCTAATGGATGAATATCAAATACCCAAGAGAGAATAGCCGCATCGAAACGCATATTGTGTCCCAATGCAAAGTTGTGTTCAAAGTTAAAGCCTTGCAAAAATATTTTAATTTCGTCATGAGTTCCTGTGCACCAATGCATGGTGTCGTCTGCCTTAACTGCCACACCTATAACTTCAAAGCGTGGGTCTCTAATGTATTCTTCTGTGGTAAATTTCTTTAACCCATACTCTTTGTCGTAGTATGTTTCAAAGTCCAGCGTTATAAGTTTAGGCACTACTTACCCCTAACGCGGGCTTTAACGGCTTGCTCGTATATAGCTGAGATGTTGATTAATTCTTCTGATTGAAGACCTTTAGGGCGTATCTTGATAACCCCATGATGAATGGTGACAATTAAATTTCTTTCACCTTTGTCGAATGTTGTTGCGGATGTTTCTCTTACTGTTGGTTTTGTTGACTTGGTAGCCATTTTCTCTCTCCTAAATGTTTACTTTCTTTGTTGGTGATAATCCCAATCGTCTGCACAATCTTTATCACACCATCGTCTGTTTGGTGGTAATGTTTCGCCACAATTTAAACAATACCCTGTGCTCTCAACATACTTTAAAGTATTTAAGTGGTGCTTTCTTATTGCTTCTTCTTTTTCAAGTCGGTCTTGAGTTAAGTCTGCATCATCTGACATCGTAAAGTTTCTGAAATACAAATCTAATAATCAGTAAGTCTATCACAATTGAGAAGGCATATGGAACATCTTCATCCAAAAATTTTATCTCAAGCCCTAACATAACTCCAGATATTAGACCCATATTAAATAAATACATTATCGCCCTTCAGATTCTAATCGTTTAGCTAAATTCATCATATACCATATGGCTTTCTTAACATCTTTAGAACCATTCTTGTGAGGCCATCTCCACATATACTTAAAAGCATTAGCTGTATCAACGGCATCCATACCTTTTAATTCTTTAACTACATCTTCTATAACATCAACGCACTCATACTTACCTTGAGTATAGTGTGGTGGATGATTTATCATATCATTTGTAATTGGTTTTGCTCCTGCACCTTGAACTGCATCGCTCATACACTCTCCTTAAAATAATGGTTCTCCTAATAAATTTGCGTATTCTGCAAACACGTCTACTTTCTTTTGCGGTTTTGGCAAATCTAGTTTCTCTATAGTTGCATCTGATTTATATATTATAAACCATTTAGCTTCTTTTAAAGACCTAAATTTTTTAATGGCTTCACCATCAATCTTAACCACATGTGTAAAAGGTAGACTCATTTAAACCTATGTTTTACGACACCCAATACTCTATCACCATAATTAGGGGTTGGGTGAAATATATTTTGCAGTAAACATTCACTAGGTATAAAGTAAAAAGCACTATTAACATTAAGTCTAACGTCAATGTCACCCATCTCACTTAATGCAGGCATGACAAACAAAAGTTGTTTAGGGTCTATGCCTATAGCTTTACCTATTTCACCTGTAGTCATACCTTTACTTTTTTTAAGTTCTCTTACAATGATTTCTTTTAAGGCATCAAAGGTTACTTCTAGCCCTGTATCAAACTTAAAGATTCTTAATATTACTTTTCTCTTGCTTGAATATTTTTCAATAGACATTACAGTCCCCCTTCGGCTTCAACTAATCTTTTAGCATTGTATTTCTTTTCAACTTTTGCTAGTGAATGTAGATATTTAGCCCCTGCCTTATCACCCATGAAATACTTAATCAATATTTTAAACGCATCATTGAGTTCATCGTAATCGGGTTCGTGTGGAAAGGTTAAACTTATTTCATAAGCTTTTTTTAAACCTTCAGCTAATACTTCATCTACTTGGTCATCATCTAATTCAATTAACACTTGCATACTTTCTCTCCTCTTGTTTGTAAAAAATCATGTGACTCCATTGCACTATAGGTTTCAATTTCCACGGATTTTTAATGCTTGTATCGTGAAAGTTAGTTGCACCCCTACTATAATCGGGTTCTAACTTGTGCATTATACGCCAAGCCATATTCAAATAATAGTTATTTATTTGCGATGGCGGTTGCTTGTAACCATACCAACTAAACTGATATGGGCGTTTCATTTCATAACATACATTCTTCGGATTAAAATCCGCTCTTCTCATCAGAACATACCCTACGGCAATTTGGGCTTGTGGTGGTTCCATACTACTCTCCATAAAAATGGTTGTAGCAAGGCATAGCAAAGCTTGGTCAATCATACTGACCTCCTTTATTTATGTTTATACGTGTTTAGATATAGTCGAGATGACTATTAGAATGTAGCGAACCCTAAGGAATTTAGCACGATTGAGTGCAGTTTTCCATGATTGAAGTGTGTCATATATTTCTCCTTGATTAGTCTTCGCAATTACCGTTAAGGCACATCTTACTATTTAGAATTTCTTCTTCTAGTTCGATAAGTGCTTCGTTTTTAGCAATAATATCAGCAGTTGCGTTGAGTTTTTCGAATGCATCAACATCATGCAGTTCACACCTTACCACTATACCTTCCGATTGACAATGGTGTTTTATGTTAAAAATTAAATTATCTATATCTTTTGGTGTGTTTTGTGGTATAGACAGTTCTAACACTAATGTTTTTTTAGTCATCTTTCATTATCTCCTGTATTAACCAACTAGCACCAAGTGCTAATAAAAGCACTGCGAGTGTAGAAATAATTGCTCCAATTATAATATTCATTTGTTTAATTCCTTTAAAAGTTGTTTTAAATCATCAAGCGAATTTTCGTTGATGACCGTTGCCGTTCCGCCTGCGTTAGTAATGTCCAACAAGTTTTTAGTTTGCAAGGCAGTAGGTTTATTGTCCCCTGCCTTACACTCTATTCCAACAAACTTACCATTAACACACGCAACGATATCGGGCACACCACTACTCATGTAACCATTGGCTACAGGATAGAAGTAGTATGCCTTAATATCTTTAAGCATCTTTATTACTTGGACTTTCACCCATTTTTCCTTAACGGGGGATTTCACGATACTCCCCTTTTATCTTGGATTTCATTAATTCTATTTCAGAATACTTATCTCTAAAGTCTTTACGAAAACCTTCCTCTAGTCGATGTTTAGGATTAGTGAACCAAGATAAATACATATCATCGGGTTCATCTTCAACAAGTAAATAAAACTCCTTGTCTCTAATGCCTACCCCTTTGATGTATTCGCCTTGCTCGGCAAGTTTGAGAATAGATAACCTCTCTTTCTCTTTCTTATCGAGCAAGTCTTCATTACCATCTTGATGGAATACTTTCATACTTCTCCTTATATTAAAGTCATGATTTGATTAACTTTCGCTAACACTTCATCACGTGCTCCCTTACTTGTTCGCAAGTCATCGGGTGTTACACCTACCAATGATTTCTCCAATGCTTGACGAGCCGTTTCTAACTTTGGGTCTTTTGTTACATTAAGCTTTGTTAACAAACTTGTCAACTCTAATGCATTTTCAATAAGACTATTCCTAAATATCTTTTTGTCATCACCACTCAACCTATCAATCATATGCTCAACAGTTGTGTGTAGTCTTGACCATGCATCATTCATCGCGGCTTCAACTCGACCTTCGTATGCTTTCTCATACTCACGTTCCATCTCATCACGAATGTCAGACTCTATGTCTACCCTAAAGTCATTCTTTTCTGGCACAGGCATAATAGTATATCTGATATTAAACTTACCTGCAATCTTACTAACTTCGGGATACTCTGACGCATCATACAAGTCACCTAGCTTGTAAGCCATGACTCGAACGATGTTAGGATACTCATACACAAACCTATCTACACGTTCTTTGAACAAGGCTTCATACTCACCAAGTTGTTTCTTGTAATCAAAGAAGTTACTCATAGGTAATAACCTAGTGCCTGTGTCCGACCAAGGCAGAGTTTGACGTGTGTGCCACTCGCGGATTTCTCCACCTAGTTTGTTAATAGCATCTAGTTGGTCTGAACCTGCTAATATATGCTTGTTATAATTACCTGCTCTAGTTGTTGCTTGTTTTCTTGCATCAATTTCTTTTGACACGTTTCTATCTAAC
>Ga0114970_10002087_pt1 | contig 14987 bp, 8 predicted proteins | sample M_140205_XF_Meta_FD_87030 | JGI IMG/M metagenome (GOLD analysis project Ga0114970, IMG submission 87030) | Freshwater microbial communities from Lake Montjoie, Canada to study carbon cycling - M_140205_XF_MetaG | ecosystem: Environmental > Aquatic > Freshwater > Lake | place: Lake Montjoie... | reverse complement strand
GCGTGCCGTAGAACAGTCCCTGGCCACCTTCGATCACTTCGATGCGCTCCACCATGTGCGCCGGCATGGTATCGAGCGGCGTCGTGCCGTTGTAGAGGCGGTTGCTGATGCGGACGCCGTCGACCAGCCACAGAATCTCGTTCGTGCGCGACCCTTGCAGCGACGCGGTGACGTAGTCGAACGGTCCCGCTTTTGGTGTGAGAAACAGCCCGGGGACCAGCGCCTGCAGCGCCTGCGCCACGTCGTAGTAGCCGTTGTTCTGGATTTGCGCGGCGGTCACCGTCTGCACGCGGACACCACCTCGTTCGATGAGCTGCGGCAGGTTCTCTTCAAGCCGTGGCGCCACGACACCGATCGACTCGATCACGCCGGCGATGGTCAGCACGATGGTCGCGGGCACCATGGCCGCCGTCACCGCGACGTCCTGCGAACGGCCCGCGAAGCCGGGCGCCTCCACCTGCACGGACACCGTGCCGACCGGAACACCGTCGAACGAGAAGGTTCCGTCAGGACCGGTGTGTGTCGTCTCGGACCCGGTCCCACGCAGCGCGACAGCCGCGCCGTTGATGACGCCGCCCTGCGTGTCGGTGACACGACCCTGCAGCAGTACGCCTTGCGCCAGAGCGCTCTCGGCACAACCACACAGAACGACGAGCAAAAGATTTCGAAACATAAGCGCCGCATCATACAGCAGCGAGCCCTTCGTTCCAGACCCATCCCGTGAACAGCGCAGCAGGGCGCGACTACGGGTGGTGTCTGTCGTCGATGGGCTCCTCATCGCCGGCAGCGTCATCATCCTTGTGGCGCAGCTCCACATCGAGACGTGGCCCATGGCTCTGGGCGACCTTTCCCGACCTTGTGCTGACGTCGACAATGACCGCACTCGGGCTCGTGCTGTTCTGCGCCTACGACCTCATCATCGTGCTGCGCCAGACGCCGGAGTCGGCGTTCATCATGGACGACCTGCTCATGCACCTGACGCTGGTCCCTGGTGGCAGTTCCTCGCCGCACGCTGGTCGACCCGGCTGGTGTTCGGGTTGCTGTTTCTCAACCAGTTCGTGGCGCCGCGGGTGGTGGCGCTCAGCGTCTCCACAACCGGCACGCACGAGCCTGGCGTCGAAGGTGACGTGGGTCCGGCCCGATCGACGCCGCAGCTCAGCGCCGTTCCCGGACGTGGAGCGCCGCACGAATGCGTCCCCCGCGTGCGAACACCCGATGACTCTCGAGGTAGAAGGTCGGCAGCGCCAGCAGCGTGAAGAGGGTCGCACTCACCAGTGGGCCGACGGCCGGTGCGGCGATAGCGCGTCCCCTCCCTAAAACTTTGCCTGTAGCCCCATCCTGATCAGTCGTCCCTGCAGCACCGACGCCGGCCGATCGAGTGCGGTGCCGAAGGTCTGGTTCTGCGTGAGAATCGGGTTGGCGTTCAGGCTGTTGAAGACATCGAACTGCGCCTCGAGCTGCTTGCCCTTGAATGCAAAGACCCGCTTGACGCGGAGGTCCAGCTGATTCTGCCGCCCCAGGAACTTCGTGCCCGGTGCGATCAGCGGAACGATGATCTGGGCCTGTGTCAGCGTCTGGCCCGTCTGGGCACGAACGATGGCGTTGTTCACCGTCCAGTTCACGCGCAGCGACGGGTCCTCAGCCGCAATGTTGCCGCTGTTCCCCGTATCGACCGACGAGTTGCGGGCATCGCCCGGGTAGCTCTGAAGGGCGCCGCTCACCTGCAGCGACCAGGGCAGCGAATAACTGCCCGCAAGCTTGACCTGGGTTAGAAACGGGAGGTCGTAGGCCGACTGGTCGCAGTAGCGCAACTGGTTCGGGTCCTCTACATCGCAGGTGTTCGCGATCGTCCGACCGGTGCTGACGCCGCCGAACATGTTCAGCTTGCTCACCCGCGCATTGAAGCCGATGTCGTAGCCCCCGTACACCCGTGAGTTGCTGGCCGAGTTCTGGTCCACCAGGTCGACCACACCCAGCTTGGCGGGGTTCAGGTTGTAGATGGTCACCGGTGTGCCATCGATCGGGCTGACCAGCGTCAGGGCCGTGTAGTCGGATGCGGCAATGGCGACATTGTCGGTCGAGAACATCTGCCGGTAGTCACGGCGGAAGTAGCTCACATTGACGGACAGGCCCTGGACCAACTCTCGCTGCACGCTGGCGTTCATTTCAATCTGGTACGGTCGGCGAATCCCGTCAGCGGGCCGCCGCGGTGCCTTGATGCCGAACGATCGGTTCTGGCTTGGTCCCAGCTCACCAATCTGAGCGATGTTGTCGTTGTTGGCGTCGGCCCAGGTCCTCGTGTCCGTGTCCAGAATGTTCGGATCGTAGCTGTCGGCGAAACCGGTCGTGTAGGCACGCATGTACTTGCCCATGCCGAACTTCACGGCCGTCTTGCCGTTGCCCTGAACGTCCCACGCCATGCCGAATCGCGGCGACACATCTTTCCAGTTCGGCAGGTTCTTGATGGCGTCGAAATGCCGGGCCGGCACGAATCGACCCGCGGGTGCGTCTTCTTCCTCGACGCTGCCGACGAAGTTCTCGACGCGGACACCCGGTGTGATGGTGAAGCGCCTGATCGTCCACGCGTCCTGGGCGTAGATGCCCATGTCGCGGTCCATGTTGGCCTGCGAATACTGCGGCGTGTTGTAGACGAACACCGAGTCGGGCACGCCATTGCGATAGCGCTGCGTCATGTCCGCCGCCAGCACGCGCGACCGCGCGAAGTAACCGAACCCGTACTGGATGCCGACCTTGGTGGCGTGTGAGCCGGTCACGTAGGACAGCGCCGAGACGATCGTCTTGCGCTTGGGCTCACGGTAGTAATTGCCGAACTCGTAGGCGCCGTACAGGGTGTTCTGGGTGATGTCGCGCTTGGGCGTCACCCCGACCGACTCCGGCAGCGGCTCGAGGGTGTAGGTCTCATTGCCGAGTGCGTAGCCCGCCTCGAACAGCAGACGGTTGGTGACGGTGCTGGTCCACTTGCTCTCGGTCGTATAGCGCGGCCGTGGCGCGCGAATGTCGGTGGCTTCGCCAGCAATGATGACGCCGGCGCCGGCGGAGTTTTCGTGCCCGCGGAACTTGCGGATCTTGTCCCAGTAGAAGGCGAACTTGTTCTTCGAGTTCACCTGAGTGGTCAGGCGGCTCATTCCACTGCGGATGCTCGCATTGTCGACCGTCTGCTCGCCGGTGGGCGTGCCGAAGCCAGGGCCCTTGGGTCCCCAGCCGAAGAAGCTGTTGGCGATGTACTGGTGGACGCCCCAGTCGCGGTACGACGCGAAGAACCAGAGGCGGTCCTTCTTGATCGGTCCACCTTCAGAGACGTTGACATCCCAGATCCGGAAGAGTGCGTCCGGCGCGGCGAGCCCCCGGTCCTTGAGGTCCTGCGTGAGGTTGTTCGATTGCAGCGCGTCGTTGGCGGCCGTGGCGAACAGTGTGCCCTTGAAGGTGTTGCCGCCGTCGCGGGGGATCATGTTCGCGCGCACACCACCGGCCGAGGTCTCGGCGTTGATGCCGCTCGTCTGGTAGGTAATCTCCTCGAACATCATCTCGTTGAAGTAGCTCTGGACGCTGCCGTCACCCTCGATGCCGTTCAGGATCATGCCGTCAACCATGAAGGTCATGTCGCGGCCGTCCGACCCGTGGACCGAGATGTCGCGATTCTGCATGCCGGAGTTGCCGCCCACGTCCGGTAGCGCGAGCCGGGCACCCGGCATCAGGGCGCTCAGGGTCTGCACGCTCCGCCCGGTGGGCACGGCATCGAGCACTGCCCGGCTCATCACCGTCTGCTGCACAGCGCTCTGCACGTCCACCACCGGCGCCTGCCCGGACACCGTAATCGTCTCCTGCAGTGAACCGACCTTGAGCTCGGCGTTCACCGCCGCCGTGAAGTTCGAGGGCAGGTCGATGCCATCACGCTTGAACGCGTTGAATCCTTCCAGTGTGAAGGTGACCGCATACATGCCAGGGCGGAGATCGATGATCTGGTATCGGCCGTCGCCGTCGGTCGTGGCGGCTCTCGACTTTTCGATCAACACCGAACTCGAGGCTTCGACGGTCACGCCCGGGAGGACGGCGCCGCTGGTGTCGCGCACGACGCCGGAGATCGCGCTCTGGGCGAACGCGGCAGCCGGAAGGATTGCCAGAAAAGCCGCGACGAGGGTGGCGCGAACGAAGCCGCTGGTCAGACGCATGCTGCCTCCGGGTGAACGGTGGTCGGGGCGCGGAGTCGGGGCGCTACTCCGTGAGATGGTGGCGAACGGCTGGAGCCGACCCGACAGTGGCGTCCAGGGACGATTCAGCACCGCAGACCATAAACAGGTCGCCAGGGCCAGTCAACGTCGAATTGCACGTCCGAATCACGCGGCTGCCACGCGGAGCCGCGTCCACCGCAGCGCACGACGCGATGGCCGGCTGGCTGCCGCTGCAGGAACAGATGGCCGCACTGTCGACCACCTGGCTCACCTGCGCCAGACGTACTGCAGCTTCATCAGCAACTGGTTCGAGTCGTGGCCGAGGCCGGCATCACGGCACAAAGACAAAAGGCACCTCCCGTTGGGAGGTGCCTTCCGGCCGCGCTGCCTGGCGGCAGCGACGCGTTCAGTTGATTCTTGTGCCCGAGGTCCAGGACTCGAGCCGTACCCGTGACGCGTGGTTCTGTCTGGCCGTTGGAACGTCAGGTCGCTCGCTGTGCCGCGCCGCTGGTTCGTAAAGCGACATGGTGCCGGTGGCACCTGGTGGCTGGAGCGGAAGCGTTCCTCAGGAGACAGTGGCCCGGGTACGGTCCGCGATGACCTTCACCGCAGGCGTTGGTCGTTCGGTGGAGCAGACTCAGCATCGCCGTTCATGCCGCAGACCTCCTTCCAGACCGTGTGGGGGGCGTGGTGTGTCAGAGGTCCATCTGCCCCGGAACATCTGGTGACGTTCGATGGACCTCACGCCGACCATAGACCCACTATCGGGCGTTGTCAAGACGGGTCCGCTCGTCAGACGGTGACGAGGTGTGCGGAACGTGAGGCGGCGGTCAGCCTGCCGCAGGCGACGCCTCGTCCCACAGCGACTGCCGCGTCCACGGCCCGCCTTCAACCAGCCAGAATCCGCCGTCGAGAAAGCGGTATCCCTGATCGAGTGTCGCGATGGTCGCCATATCCGCGGCGGTCAGTGCGATCTCGGCGGCCGCAAGGTTCTCGCGCAGGCGCGCCGGATGCACAGTCTTGGGGATCACCGAGACTCCGCGGCACACGTGCCAGGCGAGCAGCACCTGCGCGGGCGTGCATGCGTGCGAGGCAGCAATGGACGCAATCACCTCGTTCGAGAGGAGCGACGGCTCGGTGCCGGTCTTCATGAAGTCCGGTCGATCGGACGAGCCCAGTGGCGAGTACGCCGTCACGTGAATCCCCTCGGCCTGGCAGTACGAGACGAGCGCCTCCTGCTGCAGAAACGGATGTAGCTCGATCTGGTTCACCTCCGGGCGCAGACGGCAGTGCGGCAGCAGGGCGGCGATCTTCGCGACGGAGAAGTTCGAGAGGCCGATGTGGCGCACCAACCCCGCGTCCACCGCATCCTCCAGGCCCTGCCACGTCCGGTGCAGTGGCGCCTCGTGCGGCTGCAGGAAGCCGGCCGGCGACGAGGGAATCACGGTGTCCGGACTGAGTGGGATCGGCCAGTGAATCAGGTACAGGTCCAGATAGTCGAGCCCGAGATCCTTCAGCGACTGCTGCAGCGCAGGCCGCACCCGCTCGCGGCCGTGAGCGTTTCCCCAGAGCTTCGAGGTGATGAAGAGATCGCGGCGCGTGACATCACCCTCGCTGAACGCGTCACGCAAGACCGCATTCCCGCAGCGTCAACCACATTCGCCGGCCGTGGCGGCGCGCGGGATTTCACTACCGGAACGCTCGGCGCTTCAGCCACACTGCACGCCACACCGCGTCGTGCATTCCCCAGAGAGAACTGTCGTGTCGATTCAGCCCCGCGCGTCACTGCGCCCGCTTCGCGTGATAACCGTCTTCTGTGCGCTCCTGGCGGTCGTGAGTCCACGGCTGGCGAGCGCCGCCCAGGCCGCACAGGGTCAAGCGACCGCACCTGGTGGTCCCGTCATCGACGGTCCGCCGCCGCCGACGGCGCCGGCCGTGGTGAACCGCGATGCGGCCGGGCGGGCCACCGTGCGGGCCATCCGGCTCACGACCCCGCTCATCGTCGATGGACGGCTCGACGACGAGGTCTACGCCGTCACCGAGTCGGTGTCCAGCTTCATCCAGCAGGTCCCACGCGAGGGCGCGGCCGCCACCGAGCGGACCGAGTCGTGGGTGATGTTCGACGCCGACACGTTGTATATCTCAGCGCGCTGCTGGGACACGGCCCCGCCCGAACAGTGGGTGGCCAACGAACTGCGGCGCGACACCAACCAACTGCGGCAGAACGATACGTTCGGCGTAATCCTCGACACCTTCTACGACCGCCGCAACGGCTACCTGTTCTACACCAATCCCCTTGGCGCGCGTGCCGACCAGGCCGTGACCGACGAAGGCAACCTCAATCCCGACTGGAACCCGGTGTGGGACGTCCGCACCGGTCGCTTCGCGGGTGGCTGGACCGTGGAGATGGCCATCCCGTTCAAGTCGCTACGCTACAAATCCGGGCACGACCAGGTGTGGGGCATCAACATCCGCCGCGTCATCCGCCGCAAGAACGAGTGGACCCACCTGACGCCCGTCCCCGCGTCGGCCGGCGTCCCCGGCGGGATGTTCCGGCTCTCGCGGGCCGGCACGCTGGTCGGCCTCGACCTGCCGCCCGCCAGCAAGAACGCGGAGCTGAAGTCCTACGGCATCGCACGCGCGACCACCGACAAGAGCCTCGCGATTCCGCTGAACAACGACGTCAGCGGCGAGCCCGGCCTCGACGCGAAGGTCGGCATCACCGCCAACCTGACGGCTGACCTCACAGTGAACACCGACTTCGCGCAGGTGGAGGTGGACGAGCAACAGGTGAACCTGACGCGCTTCAGCCTGCTCTATCCCGAGAAGCGCGACTTCTTCCTCGAAGGGCGCGGGCTCTTCGACTTCGCACGCAGCGGTCAGGCGACGTCGAGCACGTCGGTGACGCCGGCGCTGTTCTACAGCCGGCGCATCGGGCTCAATAACGGTCGCGTGGTTCCGATCGATGCCGGCGGCCGGCTCACCGGCAAGGTCGGGCGCTACGGCATCGGCGTGATGAACCTCGCGACGCGCGACGATGACGTGTCGAAGACCCCGCGCACCGACTTTACCGTCGTGCGGGTGAAGCGGGACATCCTGCGCCGCAGCGCCATCGGCCTGATTGCCACCCATCGCACGCAGTCGGCGGTGGTGGCCGGCGCGTCGAACCTGGTGTACGGCGCCGACGCCGGTTTCTCGTTCTTCCAGAACGTCAGCCTTGGCGGCTACTGGGCCAGGTCGGACACGGACAGCCGGAAGACGGACAACGACAGCTACCAGGCACGCCTGGAGTACACCGGCGATCGCTACGCCGCGCAGGCGCAGTACATGAAGGTCGGCAGCAACTTCAACCCCGAGGTCGGCTTCGTGCGGCGCGCCAACATGCGCCGCTCGTTTGCACTCGCGAAGTTCGCGCCGCGTCCACGGGTCCGCTTCAAGGGGATCCGGCAGTTCACCTATCAGGGCAGCCTTGAGTACATCGAGAACGGCGCCGGCCAGCTCGAGACGCGCATCCAGACCGGCCGCTTCGCCGCGGAGCGGCAGAACAGCGATGTCTTCTCGGTTGAGGCCAGCGCCGACGACGAGCTGCTGCTCAAGCCGTTCACCGTCGCGAAGGGGGTCGTCATTCCGCGCGGCGACTACGCGTTCACTCACGTGACCGCGGCGTACGCGATGGGACTGCAGCGGCGGGTGTCCGGGACGTGGACGCTGCAGACCGGCCAGTTCTACGACGGCACGCTCACCGCGGCTGGCTTCACGGCCGCGCGCGTCTCCCTGCTCACGCAGTGGTCGCTGGAACCAAGCGTCTCACTCAACGCCGTGCGGTTGCCGGCCGACGACTTCACCACCACCCTGCTGCGCGCACGCACCGACTACGGATTTTCGCCGCGCATGTTCGCTTCAGCTCTCCTGCAGTTCAGCTCGACCGATCGGCTCTTCAGCAGCAACCTGCGCTTCAGGTGGGAGTACTTGCCCGGCAGCGAGCTCTTCGTCGTCTACACCGACGAACGCGACACGCTGACCCTGGGATATCCGGAGCTGAAGAACCGCGCCTTCGTCGTGAAGGTGAACCGGTTGCTGCGCTTCTGACAACCCCTGGAGCCTTTGCGTCCTACGCCGACCGCCGACGCCGGATCCGCGCTGCCAGGGCCGTGAGCCCCGTGCCCATGAGGAGCAGCGACGCCGGCTCCGGCACAGGCGCCGTTTCGGCACTGCTACCACCGCCCCCGACTCGCGTCCCGTCTACGACCAGCGACTGAATCTTGAAGTAATCGTTGGTACCGTCGGCCCCGGTGCCGTACCTCGTGCCGACGAGTAACGCGGGCGCCACACCGCTGGTGAGGCTGACCGAGCGCTCGAGCACCGAGCACCCGCCGCTGCAGTCGTTGTTCAACTGTCCCGACGGCAGTCCGGCGCCGTTACTCAGGCTGATGTTTCCCGTCCAGTAGGAGACGTCCAGGTCATTGCCCGATTCGTCGTCGCTCTCGTAGTTCTTGACGTAAAGGCTGGTGGGGTCGACGGCGAGGGGGCCGGAGAACTGGAAGAGCACGAAATCCTTCCAGCCTCCCTCGTTATCCACCTGATGCTCCGGCGAATTGCACCTGTTGAACTCGGTGTCGTTGCACACCCCCAGCCCGGCGTTCGACCACCAGCCGAGCGCCGCGGTGTTGAACACGCTGCCGTTGTAGGCCCACGCAGTGGCCGTGAGGGTGACCCCACCATTCGTGAACACGCGAGTATTGCCGTCCGTACCCTTGCCGTTGCTGGCGCCGGCATCGGTGGCGAAATTGAAGGTGATGGTGCTGGCCTGCAGGCCGGGCGCGGCGAGGGCGAGGACCCCGACCGCGACCAGACCGACGGAGAAGGCACGAACGAGACGTCTGGCCATGATGTGCATGACTCGCGAGAGAGGCAAGCTCGGCGCCACGCCACAGGCACCCGGAATTCGTCGCATCTGCAGGCAGTTGGCTAAACAGCCGCACGAGGGTGGGTGCGAAAGGGAGACTTAATGTCCGCGGCGCCTCAAGGATTCAGGGTCCGTCGCCATCGCATTTTCGTAGCCAGGACTATTTATCAGGCCGTGTCAGGCCGCGGAACTAGCAACGCCTCCGAGTGGTGCACAGGCCTTGCTGAAGGAACCTTTTGCCACACGAAGGCGGTATCCGACACGGTCATCGCGCGGCGTGCTGCGCCGGCTGATCCCGGCCGCGGCCGACGTCCTGCGGCAGGAACGGCAACGCCGGGCGGACGGCACCGCGCTCGTGCATAGTCGGGCCCAGGACAGCGTCACGCTCAACGCGGCGCCATCACTGCCCGCCAGCCATCCCGTTACAATGGCGTCCTCATGAGCGACCATCCCCGACCGATCACACCCGTGCGGCCAGCCGGCACGCCCGCAGCCCAGGACGTCGAAGTGACCACCTGCCCGCGCTGCGGCGAGTCGCGCGAACTCGCGAAGGTGAAGGGGTGCATCAAGTGCCTCGCGTGCCACTTCAAGTTCGACTGCAACGGCTGGTAGGCTGCCGAACAGCCACCGCACAGGAATTCACCTGTGCGGACAATGATTCGAGCGCTGTTCCCGTTCCTCGTGCTGTTCGTGATGGCCCAGGGCGGAGGGACGCCGACGGTCACCCTGAAGCAGGACAGCAGGCACGCACCGGCTATCTGACTTTCCCGTCAAAAATGTCGATTGGCGCCACATGGACAAAATGTGATGCGATGTTTCGCATTTTCAAGGCATCATTGATCAGCGAGCGTCGACCGCAGCGACAACTTGACGATAAATCGAGCATGTTCGCCGCCAAGTAATCCAGAAACGCATCACGTTCAGCCTGTCAGCGGCCGACTCACGAGACCGCGATCAGGGCCATCGACGAAGGTATTCATGCTTACAAAGGCCACAAGCGGCGGCGACATCGTCATCCAGTGCCTCGAACGCGAGGGTGTGGAGGTCGTGTACGGCTACTCGGGCGGCGCGGCGATGCCGATCTTCGACGCGCTCGTCGACTCGAAGATCAAGTTCGTGCTCGTCCGGCACGAACAGGGGGCGACGCACATGGCGGATGGCTACGCCAGGGCGAGCGGCAAGCCCGGCGTAGTGCTGGTTACCTCGGGTCCTGGCGCCACCAACTGCGTGACCGGGCTGCTGACGGCGCTGATGGACTCAGTGCCGATGATCGTGCTGACCGGCCAGACCATCACCTCGATGCTCGGCAAAGACGCATTCCAGGAAGCGGACGTCACCGGCATTACCTATCCGGTCGTGAAGCACAGCTACCTGGTGAAGAACGCCGATGACATCCCGCGCATCATGCGGGAGGCGTTTCACATCGCCACCACGGGCCGCCCGGGTCCGGTGCTCATCGACCTGCCGAAGGACATCACCCAGGGTCCATGCTCGGCGCCGCTGGTCGAGACGGTCGACCTGCCTGGCTATCACGTGCCCGGCCGCCCCGATCCCGCGCTGCTGCACAAGACCGCCGGCCTGATGGCCAAGAGCCGCAAGCCGGTGCTCTACGTCGGGCACGGGGCCGTCATCGCCGACGCCGGCAAGGCCATCCTGGAGCTGGCGACGAAGCTGAACGCACCGATCGTCAACACGCTGCTCGGCAAGGGTGCGTGCGCGGAAGATCACCCGCTGAACCTCGGCATGCTCGGCATGCACGGTACGGCCTACGCCAACCGTGCCGTGGAGCACTGTGATCTGATCGTCGCCATCGGCGCGCGCTGGGACGATCGCATCACCGGCAAGCTGTCGGAGTTCTGCCCCGATGCGGTCAAGATCCACATCGACATCGACGTGGCGGAGTTCAACAAGGTGGTCCGCCCCGACGTCAGCCTGGCCGCCGATGCGCGCCTGGCGATCGAGGAACTGGTGCCGCTGGTGGACGCGCTCGATACGGCGGACTGGCTCAAGGAGATCGCCGGCTGGCGCAAGCAGTACCCCCTGCGGTATCCCAAGAAGGGTGGGCTGCGCGCGCAGCACGTCCTCGACCGTCTCGACCAGCTCGGCGGACGCGACTGCATCATCACCACCGACGTCGGCCAGCACCAGATGTGGGCGGCGCAGTTCTGTCTCACGACGAAGCACCGCCACTGGATCTCGAGCGGTGGCGCCGGGACGATGGGGTTCGGGTTCCCGGCGGCGATCGGCGCGGCCATGGCCACGGGCACACCAGTCTGGGCCATCGTCGGTGACGGCGGCTTCCAGATGACCCTGTGCGAGCTGGCCACCGCGAAGCTCCAGAAGGTGCCGGTGAAGATCCTGATCATCAACAACAGCTACCTGGGCATGATTCGCCAGTGGCAGGAGCTCTTCTTCGACAACCGCATTTCCGGCGCGGATCTCGAGGGGAATCCCGACTTCATCAAGCTCGCCGCGGCCTACGACATTCCGGGCCGGCGCGTGACGCGCGCGGGCGACGTGGACAAGGCGATCAACTGGGCGATGGCCTACAACGACGGCCCGTGCCTGATCGAGGCCGAAGTGGTGAAGGACGACAACGTCTTCCCGATGATCCCGGCCGGTGCGCCGCTGTCGGGGATGATCGTCGAGAAGCCGAAGACAAAGATGGAGAAGCCGTCGGGTTCGACGTAGCGGCAGGGCCTTCGCCGGTCTGCATTCATTTACGAGGGTTACATGGCACTGAACACCGAACCACGCGGCGCCCAGTTCGAACTCGATCCCGGCAAGGCCCCGCGCCGCCGGGAAATTGTCGACATCGCCAAGCCGCCGCTCCACACCATCTCGCTGCTCGTGCGCAACAAGCCGGGCGTGCTCGTGCGCGTCTCGCTGGTGTTCTCGCGTCGCGGCTACAACCTCGAGTCGCTGGTGGTGTCGCCGGCGCTCTCCGTGGAGGGCACGAACGCGACGCCGGGCGAGTTCTCGCGGATGACCATCACCTGCTCGGGCGATCGTGATGCGCTCGAGCAGATCATCAAGCAACTCGAGAAGCTGATCGACGTCGTGCACGCCATTGATCACACCGGTCAGCCGGTGATCGAAAGCGAAGTGGCGCTGGTGAAACTCAGAGCTGGTATTGGTGACCGCACCGAGATCCTGCAGATCGCCGAGAGCTTCAAGGCCACGGTCAGCGACTTCGGCGTCGATTCGGTGATCCTGCGCTGTGCGGCAGGGACCGCCAAGCTCGACGTGTTCATCAAGCTGCTCATGCCCTTCGGCGTCATCGAACTGGTGCGCTCGGGCAAGATCCTGATGGCGCGCGGGGCGCAGGCAACCTAGAGGCGGGCCTACCAGGGCGTCGGCTTGTAGTCCTTCAGGAACTGCCCCCACACGTGCGTACCGGTGTTGAAGCCGGTGATGATCGGCGCGACGATGCGGGCGCCGCCATCGACGACGTCGAGCGGCGGGTGAAAGTGCTGTTCAGCGGTCTTGCGCATCGCAATCTCGATCGGGTCCTCGTCGGTCACCCAGCCGGTATCGACGCTGTTCATGTGAATGCCGTCGTTGACATAGTCGGTGGCCGCCGTGCGCGTCATCATGTTCAACGCGGCCTTCGCCATGTTGGTGTGCGGATGCCGCGTCGTCTTGGCCACGCGGTAGAACTGCCCTTCGACCGCTGAGACATTGACGATGTGCTTGTCGCGTTCGGGTGTCCGCAGCATCAGCGGCTTCAGCCTGGCGTTGAAGAGGAACGGGGCGATCGCGTTCACCAGCTGCACTTCCAGCATCTCCACCGTCGGCACATCCGCCAACAGCATGCGCCACGAGTTCCGGTCGCGAAGGTCGACCTGCTGCTGGTCCTCGTCCAGCCGACCGGCCGGAAACGCGCTCGCCCGGTCAGCGAACTCTTCCTCGAGCAGCCGCGCCTGGGACAGCTGTGCGGCGAGCGTTCCCGTCGTCGCCATCGGCGGCGATTCACCAAGCAGACGGCGGACATGCGCCGGCAGTTCACGCGCCGCCGACAGTTCGTCGGCGATCATGTGCGAGTAGAACTCCGGCGGGCGCCGCACCGTCTGACAGGCGTTGTTGATGAGGAAGTCGAGTCGCCCGTGGCTGGCGACCATGTGTTGACAGAAGGCCTCGACGCTCGAGACGTGTCGCAGATCCAGCCCCACGACCTCGAGCCGTTCGCTCCAGTCGCCGAAGTCAGCTTCCTGCGCGTAGCGCATCGCGGCATTGCGCGGGAACCTGGTGGTGACAATCAGCCGCGCCCCAGAGCGCAACAGCTTCAGCCCGGCCTGGAACCCGATCTTCACGCGCCCGCCGGTCAGCAAGGCGACGCGCCCACGCAAGTCGGCCAGTTCGGTCCGCGCAGCCAAGTTCGTCGTCGCGCAGCCGGAACACAGCTGATCGTAGAACGCGTCGACCTCGGAGAAGGGCGCCTTGCAGACGTAACACACCCGCTCGAACACGGGCGCCGCGTCCGGCGTTCCGTGCGGCTGCTCGAGTCGCGGCGGCGGCGCATACGGCGTGGTCACAAGCGGCCTGCGGCGGCGGGCGCGGATGCCGGTCTCGTCGAGCACGGCTTCGTGATGCAACACGCGCTCGGCCCTCGCGGCCTTACGGCGGCGCCGGTTCGCGGTGGAATCGGCGGTCGACAGTGCGGCAATCGCCCGATGCAGGCGCTGGCGATCCTGAGCAGGGAGCGTATCGAGACGACCCCAGTCAGCGGCGACCTGTTCGAGCCAATCGATCGCGGCGTCAGCCGCGGTCAGTACGTTGTTCGTAGACACTCCGTCCAGCGTAGCCGAAAGCGGCGTGATGCATTGCACTGCACATGCCACGCCGCCTCGCCGCGGCACCGCGGACACCCACCGCTCGGACCGTCAGGCTCAACTCTGGGACCACCCGGCCGATTCCGTGCATCATGCGCCGTGCATTTCTCACGCTCTCGGCGGCAACGCTGGCATTCGTGGCTCTCGCCGCGCAAGTCTGGCCCCAGGTGCTGTGGTCGCTCGTGGTGATCGTCCCCGTCATCCTGCGGGGTGTCGCCGACATGCTGCAGACGAAGCAGGCCGTTCGGCGCAACTTCCCGCTGATCGGGCACGGACGCTACCTGCTCGAGAAGATCCGGCCGGAAATCAACCAGTACTTCGTCGAGAGCAACCACGACGGCCGCCCGTTCAGCCGCAACGACCGCTCGGTGGTGTACCAGAGGGCCAAGGGAGAACTGGACACGCTGCCCTTTGGCACGCAGCGCGACGTCTACGCTGCGGGCTACGAGTGGATCAACCACTCGCTCGCCCCGGTCCACCCCGACACGACCTGCGCCCGCGTGCGGGTGGGCGGGCCCGCCTGCGCACAGCCGTACTCGGCGTCGATTCTCAATGTGTCGGCGATGAGCTACGGGGCGCTCAGCATGAACGCGGTCCTCGCCCTGAACGCCGGCGCCAGGGCCGGAGGGTTTGCGCACAACACGGGCGAAGGCGGCCTGAGTCCCTATCATCTCGAGCCAGGCGGCGACCTGATCTGGCAGATCGGCACCGGCTATTTCAGTTGTCGCACCCCAGACGGGCGGTTCAATCCCGACGCGTTCGCGGAACGCGCAGCGCTGCCAGTTGTGAAGATGATCGAACTCAAGCTGTCACAAGGGGCGAAGCCTGGACACGGCGGCATCCTGCCGGCGGCAAAACTGACGCCGGAGATCGTGGCCATCCGAGGCGTGGTGCCCGGTAAAGACGTCGTCTCGCCACCGGCCCACTCGACGTTCAACACGCCGATCGGCCTGCTTCAGTTCGTCCAGTCGCTGCGCGACGCGTCGGGTGGAAAGCCGGTCGGGTTCAAGCTGTGTGTCGGCAAACGCCACGAATTCTTCGGCATCGTCAAGGCGATGC
>Ga0114970_10002085_pt1 | contig 14992 bp, 7 predicted proteins | sample M_140205_XF_Meta_FD_87030 | JGI IMG/M metagenome (GOLD analysis project Ga0114970, IMG submission 87030) | Freshwater microbial communities from Lake Montjoie, Canada to study carbon cycling - M_140205_XF_MetaG | ecosystem: Environmental > Aquatic > Freshwater > Lake | place: Lake Montjoie... | reverse complement strand
CAAATTTAGAATGGTCGCCTTTATTAGCTAGATAATTATCTAAATATTTACGTATTATATTTGATACGGCTGGGGTTAAATATGAAAGTATAGTATCTTGGTCGGTTATATTTAAACGTAAAAGCATCTTCACGAAGTCGTATTGTTGTAAATATAATTTAGCATTAGAAATCGCTAAAACCTTCACCTCTATAGCATTATAGTCTAAATATAATTTTGATATCTGCTTTTCTGTGGATTTTCCTTCTTCTGAATCTGATTTCGACTGTTTTGAAATCATAATAGAAAACGCTAAACATAAACGTATACATTTTGTTATTTCTGAGTCTAGACCCAAAAGTATATCATTTTGTATAGTTTTATCTAATGGTAAAAGTATCTTCACTAATTCGGTTGTGCTTAAATATTGGTAAAAAGCTTTCGTATATGTTTTAAAGTTAGCTACATTTGTTAAGTTGGGTGGTGAATTCGACCATTTGCGCAATGCATTTTCATAATTTATTGTAACTATTTTAAATTGTTCAACTTTATTCGCTATAATAGAATATTCTAAATATAACTCGAACTTCTGTGTTTCTGTGTCTTCTACTTCTTTTGTATATAAATTCAGCAGTTTTGGAATTATAGGAGCAAACGCTAAATATAAAATTATATATTTTGTTATTTCTGAGTCTAGACCCGAAAGTATATCATCTTGTTTAGTTTTATCTAATGGTAAAAGCATCCTCACTAATTCGGCGTTGCTTAAATATTGGTATAATTCGTGAAAATTCGTCGGCTGTTCCATTGTAAAGTCTATGTGTCCTAATGACAAAATTACTTTTTTAATCGACATATGTATATCATTATATTCTTTATATAACTTCGACTTGGCATTTAAATCGAAACTCTGGTTTGATTCGTCCTGTGCTTTTATTAATTTTGAAATCATAAGCATCTCATCATCAGGTATAGGTTGACTCCCCCACGTTGTTTTATGCGAGTTAAAGTTGTACGTTTAGACCTATAAGATTTTCGGTTGGAGCGTTTTCTGCGCCCACCTCCCAAATTCTTGCGACGTTTCGAATATAGCATAGTTGTATTTTGTTATATAATATATAAATAAATTAAAAATAAATTAATCGTGATTCGCACCATCACCCCCGTCTCCTTCAGTTCCATCTGCACGCCAATCATTTTCACTCAGTTCGCCTACATTTTCGCTCCCACCCGTTGATACAAAATCACCCAAATTTATATTACGAAACATACGATAAAGTCGTTGTTCGGTTTCATCCATTTTGGCAATACGTTCCTGTCGTGCGCGATTTTCACGAGCATTTATATCACGCATATGTAGTTCTAATTCACGCTCAGTGGAACAGTTCAATTTATGAATTTTCTCTATTTCAGGACGAATAAATGTTGATATATATTCTTTGATATATTCGATTAAATTCCTATCATCATCAGCACATGATAATAGCGAAATCAACCCTGAAACAATTATACTTTGTAATACAGAACGAATATCGATTTCATCGGTCGGTTGTAATAATTGTAGTATTTCTCCCGATGGAAAATCGGGAATTATTGATACTTTTGTAGATAGATTCTTTTTATATTCATTGCGATTGAAAAATACGTATAATTGACGATGTTTCGCAATAACATCATATTCCAATAATTCATTACTAATTGATGTATATGCTGAATATTTCTTGAATGTATTTATAAAATTCCATTCAGCGTTGTAGTTTTTAAATTGATGAACGCAGCTACCAATTGTTGTCGCGTATTGAATAAGAAGTTGAATTGACATAGATTCGCTTTGTTTTTCGATGAGTTCCTTGCGAAATGTATGTTGTTCTACTATTTCAGCTTCATCTTCAAATCCTTCTATACGCAATTGTTTATCAATTGCCTTTATTTTTTCTTCCATTAATTCTTGACACATTCCAAAATCACCAAAACTACTACCTAATAATGAACCCATTTCTTGATAACGTGTTTTAATAGTCAATCGAAACTGATTCCATTCCGTGAATAACATTGTTTTTTTTTTCGCTGCACGATATTTTGCAATAATATCAGTTAGTATGGATGAAGCTTGTGGGAATAAATTACCAGATACAACAATACGCTCTAACTTATCTGCAATAGTATGCATGTGTGTGCGGCCATTAACCTCTTGTGTAGTGTCCGTGTATGTTAAAGCGAATGGAATTCGAACAAATGATCGTTCTGTCAGTAATACACGATTCGATGTATTAAGTTGTTGTTGTAATTTTTTATATAATCCATCTAAATCGTGCGCGTTAGCTTGTAATTGTTGATTTGTTTCTGTTTCGATTTCAAGCAGTGTTTCTAAATCAGTTGAATTGATAATACGTTTTGATACTTGTTGATTAGATTCTTCATCCGATGGAAGCAATGTGAATTTTTTAAATAACGTTTTAATTTTGTGAGTTATTACATTGGTATTTAATGTTGTTGAATGTAAATAATCCATCAATGGGGTTATTGGCAATACTTCGCCGAAATTGCGAACCATTCCTTGAATAGGATTATAGAATGAAATGTGTTGCATTTGGTTCATCATTTGAAGACATTTAAGAATATTTTGATTTTTTGATATAAAATAATCCATATAATTGCTTCGTAAATATGATAAACATCCATAATTTGAAAAAGCATTACCTGATTTCAATTCCACATCCGCTGCTTTTTTAATTTCCTGATGAATATTATAAAATAGATACATACTCAATTGCATCGAATCAGCAAGTGATTTTGAATGCTTCGGCATTGTCATAGATACACCATCCATGCTTTCTACTGCTAAAATAGGACGAAATGTTTTCCATTTTGTATTTTCATTTATTAATTGTTGTGATCGTTCAATTTCAAATCGACGAGAATTTACTTTGCGTTCTTTGAGTTCTAAAATATATGAATCCATTTGATGTATCATAACATATTCAAGTAGTCGGTCGTGTATTTCCTGACGATGTTCATCCGTTAGTCCTCCTGTAGTACGGGCCTTTCCCTTTGCTTTAATACCCATATACAATTTAAATGTGTCATCATTTGCCATAAATCCGTCTAATATTTGTGTAAACATTTGAATATATTGGTCTAAATTTGCGTGTTCGCTAACAACATTTAGTTTAATGAAACGACCACTCACACTATACATTTTAATCGGTGGATCGGATACGACGTGAATCATAACAATCAAACGACTTATCAATACAATGACTTGATGAAAATAAACATACGGTTCGTGAAATGTTTTGAAACTATTTAACGCACTTATAACATCTTTTGACGCGTCAGTGGTTTGTGATTGAACTATATTTGCATTTAAACGACCTGTCCCAAATAAAGATATACGGTCCTTTGTATATTCAACAACAGCAGAAGAACCAACATCATAAAATCGTTTCATTGCAGGCATAATAGGTATAGCCGTATCGTTTATAATTTTTTCTTCAAATGCATAAAAATCGTGAATACCTTTACGTTCAATCAATTCGCGTGTTTTATATATAATATCAAAAACATACTTGCGTCGTAAATGAATATTGAATGTTGAACAAATATTTCGCAATAATAAATACAATTCTAAACTAACCGAATCTTCTTTAAAATATTTGCTGTAATCCCGTTCTTCGTCTGGTTCATTTGATACTTCTTCGCGAACATTAATTGCACGATCATTTGCGTCAAAACCCTCTGCTGTGCTTTCAACTGCATTTCCTATAACATCAGCACAATTACGACAATGTTTATAACGGTCGGAACTTGATGTTCGTCCCCATTTTTCTTCAAATAATATTCGAAGTTGTGTTTGATTTGATACGGATGCATTTTCTATCGCAATTTGTTCAAGCACGTGCTTACAACATATGACAATTGGTTTTGTTGATTCTATAACTTCAGGAAGAAAGTAAATAAAATCGTCATCATATCCCAAATCACCGTTTTTTTTAATGAATACATCAAGTTGTGCATATTTTTCGTGTATATTTTTCAATGTTATAATCGTATTATATTCTAATAGTACTTGTGCTGGTTCCGGTAATGTATCGCGCGTCGAATAGCCTGTGCCCATTTTATGTATTTTAGCAACGTGTTCGCCAACAACTTTACGCGCTTTACGCGCTTTACGCGCTAAATTCTCGAAATATACGTCTAATTCTTTACGCCTTACTTTATGTGTTTTTTCGATTGTTTTTCTATTTTTATCATATATAATTTGAGCTTCTAATTCCGATTTTGTATTCAATAGTTCAATAATAGAAATAGGAATACACGCGCCGCGACGATTGGAAGCACATGTTGCCGGTGGACATGCACCATCCATTGGAGCGAATCCAGAACGAATTGGTGCGTATCGGTGTTTTTCAGGAACATCGCTATGAAATACCCACGCGGAATTGGTGCTATCCCGTTTGAAAAGTTGATAAATATTTGCTGGTATATCAATAACTAAAGCCCAGTCATCGGGTGAAATATGCTCACCTGCAAGCGCCCCCTTTTTCGATATGAGAGCTTCTACCGATGAATTATACCATTCTGTTGTTTCAAACTCAAACGCGATTTTAACTCTCTCTAATAATACGGGGCGAATATGACCCTTTGTCGTTGCGATAACAGTATGATATAATTGATTTAAAATTGTTGTGCGATCGAATAAACGGTCTTTTGATATTGCTTCAGGACGATTATCTACTTCCAATGCTGAAATAGATTTGTATAATTTACTTATAGTATGCCCTAAACAACTACCGGGCAATTCTTCATTTTTTGTTAGTTCCGTATCTATTAATTTTTGTAATCTATCGATTTCTAACAAGATTTCATCTGGTTTTTGAAAAGAACGATTTTCACGACTTACATCGTTTATTATTGCGTGATATTCACATAATGCGTTGTATATTGCACAACCATCCCTAACAGACATGATATGTAATACTTCCTGTAATACACCAAATGTTGAGGGACAATGTTTTAATTCAAATGTGTCGAGTCCATAATATCTGCGCACCACATTAACGTGTTTAACCAATTGTTGATCGCGAATTGTGAAATTGGGAATTAATAATAATCGCACTGTTCCTGATGTTTGTGTAAAGGATAAATACCGTTCATAAAACAATCGTATAAAAACATCTCGAGACGATTCAAGACCAGCAATAAGAGGTTCAATATTGAAATAGTATTGTAATATATGGTCAATAAGTGATATGTCGTATTTAATAATATATTTATTCATGATATGTGTTATGTCGTGCAGAGATACATCCGTTGAAAATAATAATCCATCGTATATTTTATTAAATATTTTATGGATTGTGCTATTTAATTTTGCGTATTGGTTATGAATATTAGATTCAGTTTTCTTTTCCTGTTGCATTCTTATAATAACATTTTGTTGATGGTCGTCAATCAATTTGCGTTGTTCAATAGAAATATTCTCAAGTTTTAAAAAGTATTTCGCGAATATTTTCTCAATTTGATTCAAGGTAGTTGCGTTATCAAGCGCTTTATATTCGATTTCAAATACATTCTCCGGACGTGGAATAATTTTAGATAGTGCTTGGCGAAATTCATCTTTTGAAGTTATTCTTTTATTGAATTTAACAATTTGATGCTTGCTATAATCGATAGAATCTACATTAGTTTCGGTTATATTTTTTAATAGTCGCGTATTATCTAAGTGACGCGAATTTGCGGCAATAATCTTATCCATTAGATTATAATTTGTGGTAGATTCTATAAAATATGCATTTGCGTAATTTTCACGTTGTATTCGAATACAATAGTTTCCATGATGTTTATGATGTAATGCTGGTGAGCGGATCATAAAACCTACAATTGGAACAATTTCACCATTTACGTGTTTATCAAAAATGGGTTCACGACTAATTGATTTATTGAATTGTTTTCCAGGTGCTGCGTATTGATCGGATTTATTGAAATATTGATTCTCCGATGTTTTCAATGTTCCCGAACATACTTTACTCGAAACAGGAATATCGGATTTATTCGTATCATCAACAAGGGTTCCAATATCACCTCGAACAACACGTTGTTCTAATTTTGTGCGTGCTTTTCCAAAACTATGTCGAATAGAGTTTGACGGAAATATGGAGCGAAAACAGTTAAAATCCGTTGTTGCTGATTTGGACATTGTGTAATAATTTTCAGTTGAGAAAATGGGTATATATGCGTTGGAAATATTATCTAATATATCAGGATTAGGCATATCTGTTAAAATCGACCGTGCACCGTCGAATTGTGCTTTGCGAAATTCGCGCAATGTGATTTTATTTGTGAAATATAATTTTTCAAGTTCATTGATAATTTTGATTTTTTCAATATCGGTTTGTTCATCGTGTAAAGACAAGCGTGAATCTTCCTCATCGACATACATTGATGATATGCCTTCAAATATTATTTTTGAATCCGATACAATAGGGACAATCATATCACTTATAAAAAGCTCACGTGAATAATATTCTAATAATGGAATTTCATTTGATACGGTGCGCGGAGTTAATTGTAATTGTGATGTAACGTGGTCATATTTCCTATTATTTAATATTAAATTGCCGAATTTAGTTGCGCGTTTATTTGCCACTTGACACGCGAATTTAGTTGGATTTTCATATTTGGCGATAAAATGATGTGCCATATCTTCTATTTGTTCTTCCAATGTATAAATTTGTTCATATGTGTTTTTTTGTGTAAATTCAACTTCTTCGGCAATGAGAGCACCTGAAACGGAATCTTCTAATAATTCATAGTCTATATTCATTTCATAAGCAGTTTCATCTTCTATTTCAATATCTAAAATATTGTATTTATTATGAATAAACTCTTGTCGATTCCATGTTCTTACTTTTGTATTATCATCACCATCGAGTTGAATATACGATATCTTTCCTGTTTCAACATTCTTTTCAATAACGTTATATCTAAATTTCCCGGTTTCAGTATATACTGTAATTTCAGTGTCAGCCTTTATTGCGTCATATATTTGATGAAAATCATTTATTTTAACATCCATCGGATTGATATATATTATATTACATAAAGAAAAACGAATATTTAAATATATATTGATATGAATAATAAATCAAATCAAAATTATAATAATAACAAAAATAATATGTTTCAACAACCATATCCAGTATTCGTTCCACAACATAATAAATATACGACTATTAATAACTTTTGTAGCACGTGTAATTCTAATGTTCCAACTAAGATACAACCTGTACAGACTAAGACACCTGTATTACCCCGAGATACTGCAAATACACAACAGAATCGTATTAAAAAAATAATAATTCATCGACCACCCGTGGATGATAAACAAGAACAAGACGTTGCTGATGAAGCGATGATGAATCAATTGTTAGGTTCTATTTTTGGAACAACAGCAAAAGGAACCGATATAAAATCAAGTATACATGACCGAAATTCAAAACTTAAACTAAAACCACCTATCCAACCTGAAGTAGAAATAGTTCCCATAGACAGAACACGATTAAAATTTATCAAAGAAGTTCCAAAAAAATTGGATGATTTACTTCAATTATGTTCTAAAATCCGTGATAAAGTATATGACCCCGCGGAATATTATAATATTGAATTAGATAAGCTTCTTAAAATGGAACCGGCTCTATTAAAATTGCAGAAAATGATTGGATTAGTTGATGTTAAAATGCGTATTGTCGATATTATTTTATATTACTTGCAGCGACTCGATGTTAAGAATTATGATATGTTGCATACCATTATCGATGGTGCACCTGGAACGGGTAAAACTGAAATCGCCCATATATATTGTCAAATCTTATCGTGTATGGGTGTTTTATCAAAGGGAACCTTTCATACCGCAAAAAAACACGATTTAATCGGTAGTTATCTTGGCCATACAGCAGCAAAAACAGCGAAACTATTGGAAGAATGTCGAGGGGGTGTTTTATTTATTGATGAAATCTATAGTTTTGGAAATGCCGACGGAAAAGAAGGGAAGGATATCTATGTTAAGGAATGCGTTGATTTGATTATGGAATTTATGTCCGAAAATAAAAGCGATTTTGTTTTAGTTGTAGCGGGATATAAGATGGATATTCAACGTTTTTTTCTAACAATGAATGACGGTTTAGAAAGAAGGTTCCCGATTCATTTAGCGATTGGAACCTATACGTCAAAAGAAATGCGCGATATTTTCTTTAAAAAGGTTTGCGATTTAAAATGGGAAATTACACCGAATGCTGTAGATGTTGCATTTTTCGAAAAAGAGCGCGATTATTTTAAATTTTTCGGGGGTGATATGGAAACGCTTTTATCAAAATGTAAATATAGTCATTCGCGCAATTTATTATCGGACCATAGTAAAATACACCGATTATTAACAGCCGATGATATTCGCGACGGGTTTGAATTATTTAAAAAAAATCCTGAAATTGCTGCGCGAAAAGATATGAATATTATGCATCATTTATATAATTAGTTATTTAGTTATAGATAACCAAGATTTGATTATCTATAAATTTTAATTAGGTATTCAATATTTTAATTGATAGTTCGCAATATTAAATAATTTTATGGGTATGACTGATTTTACATATAGATAACACATATGGTTTTGGTTTAATCCATTATAGTAAATAACTGTATACAATATATGAATAGTAGCAGAATTATCGCATAAAACTTGACAAACTGGATAACATAAAAACGCCTAAAATTGTTGATAATCCCATAATAGCAATTCCAATAATGGCTATATATGCTAATATGTTCATAAACGTTTTGCGCCAATCTTTAGAACAACTAGAACATGTTGTGTGTGTATTCATTTTTTTAACATATATGATGATATTTACGATATATATTATATATACAATGTATGATAGTATTTCGACGGGAATATTGAAGAGAATAGGAAATATAAGTAATAATATATTATAAACAATAAATCCAATACTCATATATTTTATCGATTTTAGATTCGTATCATTCACACATCGATTACATTTGGTTTCAACATTCATAACATAACTAAGAATAATAAGGAAAATAATTATCCTTACTACAAATATTACGATGGATTTTGTTTTACTTGACATTAATTCATTTGCGAAGTTAATATTGTTAACCAATTTTGAAGTTGTCGTGGGCAATTTGATAGAACGTGCTGATTTTAATGATGGCATTGTTATATTGTAAATCAATATTATTATATATTTTAATTAAATAGAAATAATATTGATTGTATTTTTGTACCCATAAATATTCAATATGATTTCTAAACGTATTGAATATTTTAATATATTAATACATAAAAAATATACAGGTAATATATATGATTTATTAATGGACAAATCAAATTTATTATCTATTATTTCAAAAAAAAAGGTGTTTTTTTCATCCATTTTTTTAAATTTGTCGGTCCAGTTGGTAATAACATATTTGGTTATGACAAATTTTAAATATACATTAACACCTATTGCGGTAGGATGTTTATTTTTACTATCATTAGGGTTAATTATATCTCTTGTATTTACATCGAATATGCCGACATTTGTGCGTTTGATAATTATGACATGTTTTTCCATTGCTACGGGTATCTTGTTTTCGACATTAACAAAAGTGAAAACAACGCACGCAATTCAAACAGCAATTTTAGGTTCAGTCGTTATATTTGCCGCAATGTTTGTCTTTGGATTAACATTGTATGCCTTTGGTATTTCACTTGATTCACGTATTGGTGTCATTTTACTCCTTATTTTAATAGGTCTCATTTTAGCGCGTTTTGTTCAAATCTTCTTTTATAATCGTTCGCAAACATACAACAAATACGTCACTTGGATCGCATTAGTATTATTTTCTGGATTTATTATTTACGATACAAATCGCATTTTACAACCGGATTATAATCGTGATTTTGTTATGGCGTCAATGGATTACTACTTGGATATCATCAATCTATTTGTCAATATGTTGGGGCGCAATTAATAAATAATATCAAATTATCTATGTGATACAAGGAAAACACATATTTTCTTAACACTATGACTATTAAGAATTAAGAAGATATATGGATTACGATAATTTTGACATATGTTTATACAATGAATTACAATTAGCACACGCTAATATAATTTTACTATAATTTTCACGATTTCCATACAAGTATCCAAAATCGGTGGGTTTTATAAATAAAATTAGTGAGTAAATAACAATACTAATTTTCTTGTACCTGTTTTTCTTATTATAATAATATTCATAGAATTTATATGCACGTTCAATAACCTCTTTAAAATACGGATTTTGACACGACATATACTGACTAACTGAAAATATAATATTCCAAAGTATCCACATACAATCCTTCCAGTATAATTTATCTACTCGTATATTTTCACGTTCGGCACACGGACCCATTTCATTTTTCTTGATAAATTCGGTTTCATATGCAATAATCCATGAAAGCCAATACATAACTTGTTCTAAACTATTATTTCGAGGGGACCGCAAATGATTCAAAAGTTCATTTAGGGGGATAAGTATTTCTTGTGGGTCGTCTTGCCGAAAAAATTCACGAATAGATTCAAAATTATAGCCGAATACAACAAAACGTGGATTAATTTTACATAAGTCAGCGGGTGCAACTTTAATACACGTCGGCAATTGAAATTGATTTGATAGCGTCATAATACTAACAGTTGTTGCTAATATATTGCGTACTTCTAAATGATTACGCGTATCCAGCAATTCTGTATGTGAATTAATAATATCCGTATAACGCTCAAAATTATTCCATAAAAATGTTAATAGTAGGGGGTTTTTAATATTAAGTTCTGTAAAATAAAATTCAACTAATTTATCATATACATCAATCGCATATCCACTCATTAGACTTTCAGCACACCAATAATTCGCATTATCTAAATTTTGGTTTTTAATTTGACTGGCCAATAATCGCATTAAATCTTTTTTCTTAAATCCATGATAACTTGTGATTCGCAATTCTTTTAATGTTCGTGTATCTATTATACTAAATTCTGGAGAAACGGTCATATCATATAATATATAAATTATCGTATTTTATTTTTAACATTCTATAACGTGTATAGAATGTTAGTAATATTTTCATAACTTGAACATATTCAATTTCTTCTTTTGTTTTTATTTACAATTGATTTAGCGTTATTATGTCTATAGTTATTACGAACTGAACCACCCGTCTTTCTCTTTGACAATCGTATAATTTTATTGCGTGATGTTCTTGATTTTTTCATAAATAACCTGCCACCTTGAACTGTAATTTTGCGGTCATCATCTTTCACGATAGAAATTTCAGTTTTAACTACTCTTTTGCAATCATTTTCTTGAATGACAAGAACTGATTTTGTTATATCAATATCAATACATTTGTGTTGTGTTTTAGAATAAATACATTCGTCTTGTGTTTCAGAATATATATAAAAATATATTTGTTTTTTTGTATCAGTTAACTCAATAGGTGTTCCATCATTTTTTATAAATATACATCGTTTATAACATTTTTCGGATTTTTTACACGATGCAACTTTATTATCATCGTTAAACTTACGACAATTCCTCTTCCTTTGTGAATTAAAAAAAGAATATTGAAAACCAGAACGGTCATATATACGTTCTGTTTGGTCGGCGGGTTCTTCTATTTTGATATTTATACTACTATCATCATTACTGAAAATAACGTTATTAAAACCAATCGATTTATTTTCTTTATACTCATCACTGGTTATTAAATGAAATTTAATATTTGATGTATTTGAAAATATATCTTCTAGTTTGTCTTCTGTTGTAGCAATATTTTTTATCTCAAAATAAAAATTACCACGCCGTGTTGATATATGCCTTATAAAATATTTTATCCATTCGTTATATAATAAATGACGATTGTGCGTATTCCATAACATATGTTTTATTTCATTTCTATAATATGTAGGTTCTTCAAGCGCCCGATTGGTTAAGTTTAATATATAATACATAGCACAATATTGTTTAATAGAATTTATTACATTTTCATCAATTTCCATAACGTTCCTTAATTGTTCATCTGTTAATTGTTCATAATCTTTTGCTAATTTTACATCTGTTAATTGTTCATAAATTATTTCATAAAGACCGGATTCAGTAATTTGCGTGATATGGCTGTGTATATTATCATTCTTAGTGTCATAATATTCATTATATTGGTCATTAAATTTTTTTATATATTTCATTATTGTTTCTTTTTTCAAAATACGTGAATTTTTATATTGGTAATATAGTGTTATGTACAATGGTATTGTCATATCTTTTAAAGAATTTTCTGTATCACTATAAAGATATTGTTGTGTTGAACTTATCGTGTCAGTAGTATTAGCCGTTGAGTCGACATCGTTATCATTACTTAAATTCATAAGTATATTATTAATATTTACAATAAGAAGTTCAGCATCATTACTTACCTTATTAAAGGCATCATCTCCTGCTTTTTTTTCATCCATACCTTTATCTAAAGCTTCCGCTATCGCAACATTTATACTTAATTCTGCTGCGGTATTAGCATCGTTAATAATTTGCCTCAGTTTTGCGGTAAATTTATTTAAAATTTCTATCATTATCGTTTTATCATCATTTGATGGAACTGTTTTTGGAACTGTTTTTGAATTTTTTAAAAATTGTTGAAAACGATCAACTATTATACGAATATAGTCGATATTATTTTCATATAAATCGAATTGTAATGTTAATGTGTTTATTTCCATAATATTTAAGTTGTCGATACACTTTTTAAATGAATCAATATTACTTGTAAGTTTTTCTAAATCAGATGCTATGTTTATCTTATTATCTTCTAAAATAGGGTTTAATAATTGTATCTCGTTATCTAGACTGTCTTTATTTTCAGTATTTTGATTATATGCCACAAGTGTTTGTCGAAGGCGTATTAATGCTTGTTCTGATTTCATTTTTGCATGTTGAGCAGCATCTGCCATTGAAGTAGCTTTTTCTAATGCTTTAGTCTTTTCTAGTTCTTCATAATTTGCAATTATGGTAGCCATTACTTGTTGATCTACTCGTTTAGTAGCCTTTTCTAATTCAACAGTCTTTTCTGCTGCACTTTTCACAGCATTTGCAACAGCTTTTTTTAGTTCGACCGTCGTTGCAACAGCCTGTTCAGCTTCAACCTTTATACGTTTAATATCCTTTTCTATGTTGCTAACATTTTGTTCAGCTTCAACCTTTATACGTTTAATATCCTTTTCTATGTTGCTAACCTTTTGTTCAGCTTCAACCTTTGAAAGTTTAATATCCTCTTCTAGGTTGCTAACTTGTCCTTTAGCATCAACCTTTATACGTTTAATATCCTCTTCTAGTTTGCTAACTTGTCTGTTAGCATCAACCTTTATACGTTTAATATTCTCTTCTAGGTTGCTAACTTGTCTTTTAGCATCAACCTTTTCTTGGGCAATTATTGTTTTTGTTTCATTTTCTTTTTGTAAAAAGGCAACCGTTTCTTCCAGTTCAACTTTTTTTTTAAAAATAAGATCTATTTTATTAATTAAAGCCTCATTTTTTTTGACATCCCATGATACTTTACCAACGGTCTTTTCTAGTTCGGTAATTTTGACCCGCGCATCAGCCATCTCGTTTAAAGCTTTATCTCTAAGTTTTAAAGCCGTTTGTTCTTCGGTGACTTTTGATTCTAATTCATGTTCTGCATTTTTTATATCTTCTTTTAATTTGTCAGCATCTACTTCACTAAACTTCTCAGTATCTTTTAGTTGTGATCTTAATGTCTGTGCGTGTTGTTTATACAAAATATAATTGGTTAAAGTTTTTTTCGCATCAGATTCAAATTGTGTAATATTTGTTACGATATTTTCACACTCTTCTGTCATTATATTAATATAATATAAAATATTTATATGTTAACCCTTAAAATGTCGTGCGTAAGCACATATTTCTTGTTTTTTGTATAAAAAATCAAATATTTTCTTATGTAATCAAGCGATAAATAAGAAAATATCTATAAATTATGTGATTTTATGAATTCTATGCTTTAGCAACACCTTGTAGTCTAAAGACTGTTTCAAAACGCTGATTACGGTTAAGCAAAACATTGGGTCGTTTTACCATTTTCAATTACATTCTTCAAGATACGTTCTAATCCACTAAGAGACTGTGATTCTTCTTCTGTCAATTTAGTCGTTGTACGTAATTTTTGAACGACATCAATTGCGCGATTGTATTCCGCAAGAATTTCTTTCTCTTCCCGTGTATTATCTGTTAATTGTATTTTCGCTTTACGCAACTGTGCGACAACATCATTGTATGCCAATTGGTCAGCATTCAGTTGTTTTTCATATTTGCGATAATGTTCCATAAAAGCATCAGATACATTCGCGGTCATCGATTTAATGTGTATATTCATATTTCGAAGAATAGATAACATCATATCTTTATCAGAACCTCGAACAATGGTTCCTTCTACACTTGAACGTGCCATGTCAGTATGAGAATTTAAGATATTGAGCGTATCGAGAAATTTAGGTTTCATCAATTTCAAACGTGCCAAATATGCGTTATCATCCTCAATAGCTTTAAAGTGTTTTTGAATGGAAGCATCCAATTTTTCAATTGTTTTTTTAGCAATATCAAGAGAAGCAACTTTAAGTTTATAGCGTTTATAAATATCATCCGCTTGGGTTTGTGAAAAGTTAAAGTTCTTCTTTGCGTTATTGAGTTCAGTCGTTTGTTCTTTAACTAAATTAGCTAAAAGGTCCGTTATATGTTTGCGAATAGAAGTTATGTGTTTGGAAATAACCTTCTTACCTTTAGATATGGTTCTGCTAACCGTCGTACTTTTAGAAGCTCTACTTCTACTACTTTGTTTACTGCTAACGCTATCTTTACTGGAACTACTGCTATGACTAACTTTGATTTGTTT
>Ga0114970_10002084_pt1 | contig 14992 bp, 12 predicted proteins | sample M_140205_XF_Meta_FD_87030 | JGI IMG/M metagenome (GOLD analysis project Ga0114970, IMG submission 87030) | Freshwater microbial communities from Lake Montjoie, Canada to study carbon cycling - M_140205_XF_MetaG | ecosystem: Environmental > Aquatic > Freshwater > Lake | place: Lake Montjoie... | reverse complement strand
CTAATAAAAAGACGGTCATCGTCAACATGATCATCGCCACCGTCAGCCCAGAAAAATAGGCCTGAAACACTCCCCCACTCCGCTCGATCATCTCCTCCATCCACCGTTGCCCCCTCGGTAATTGCCAAAGAATCAAGATCAACATTTCCACCCCCAGAAAGACCCCAAAACCCAGATAAGTCCGCTTTCGAGCAAAAAGCTTCCACAGCTCACCCCGCAATTGCAGAAGAAATAGACTCATCAGCCCTCCACTCCCCCAGCTTCACCCTGCGTCAATCCCAAATAAATTTGCTCAAGACTCCGCCGTTCCACCTCCACCCCACTCACCCGAATCCCCCCATGCACCATCCTCCCCACCAAATCCGCCGTCGCCGTTTCGTCATCCAATCCCAACACCTTATCCCCAACCACCGTCACCCCAGGCATTCCTCCCACTAGGGCTAACGCCCCACTCCAATCGTCGACCTCAAATCGAACTCGCCGCCGGTCTCCCCCCAACTCCGCCCATCGCCCGTCAAAAATCTTCCGCCCCTGATTCAAAATCACCACCTGATCACACAACTGCTCCACTTCGACCAGCAAATGAGAGCAAAAGACCACCGTAAGCCCTCGATCTCGGTTCAATCGCCGGATGAGCCCCCGCATCTCGTGGATCCCCTCAGGATCCAACCCGTTCGTCGGCTCATCGAGTAAAATCAGTTCACTCTCCGGAAGTAGCGCCTGCGCCAATCCCAAACGCTGCCGCATCCCTTGAGAATAAGTCCCCACCTTATCCTCAATCCTTCCCGTTAACCCCACCGTCTCAACCGCCTCAAGCAACTGCTTACGAGAGACTTTTGCCGAATAACTTGTGTAAATCTCCAAGTTCTTCCACCCACTCAGGTAATCGTAAAAACGGGGCGCCTCAAAAATCGCTCCCGTCTTCGCCAATGCTCTCGCCCGATCTCGCTCCACCGAAATCCCCCCAATCATCGCCTCCCCATGATCCGCAAAGACTTGCCCCAAAAGAATCCCCAATGTGGTGCTCTTCCCCGCTCCATTATGACCGAGTAACCCAAATATCTCCCCCCGCCGAACTTCAAAAGAAAGCCCGTGCAACGCCACCTTCCCGCCCCAACTCTTTCGCAAATCTTTGATCGCGATCATTGCATCCGTCCCTTCCATGGTCATTTTCTAGATGGTTCCTCCGTGAAAAATTGCAGGTCTTTCGTCGCATGACCATCCGCATAAAGGATATTCACTTTGTTATCCATATATGGATGAAACCCCTCCTTGTCCGAAAGAATCGGGATGTGACTGAGATCTTCCACCAATCCGAGAAAGTTCAAATTCGCCAGCACCTGTCCGTTTAAAGTATTGTTCCAAAGATAACTCGTCCCACTCCGCGCGCCCAATCCCCGACGATCCGCAGGACAACTAAAGACGCCCCGCCCCCCAGAAAGATAGCGGTCCAGCGTGTTATCAATCACCGGAAAATCATCGCTCACACTCCCTCTGGCGGTCTTCAATGTCGGCATCGTTTGGTTGTTCTCTCCCAAATACAGCCCCAACGCCATCCCCAGTTGACGAAGGTTGGCCGTGCAGGCCGTCGCCCGACCACTCTCTATCACCCTTTGATACGCCGAATACCCCAACACAGAAAGTATTCCCACCACCGCCATCACCACCAGCAATTCAACCAAAGTAAACGCTCCTCCCCTCAAGAAATCACTCGCTCCCGTCCCCTCCCCTCCACCGTCTTCAAAGTCATTTCTCACGAGGCGGCCTCTCCTGCAAATTCTTCTGAATCTGCTCAATCAACGGCGCCACATCCATTTTCACCTCAATACTCGCTGAACTATAAAAGGTCTTAAATCCTTGCTCCATGATCTTTTTCGCGTTGGCATCCATTCGCTCATCCTTTGGTCGGTCGTCTTCTCTCTCCTTCATATCCGTCATCGCTTTGTTCACAAATTTTTGCCGTTGCTCGGGTTTCATTTTATTCAAAGCCTCGATCATCTGCTGAAATCCCGTCGGCAAGGTCAGATCCAAAAACCGACCCTGCTCTTCCGACGTCAGCCCACGAAAAAAGCCGTCCAATCCTCGCCCCATCCTCACCCCTCGCCGCTCTTCCTGCCCAAGTCGGTTGATCTGATCCGCCAGTTTTTCAATGACTTTGCCCCGAACCATCGGCGAACTTCCCTCCATCGGGTGCGTCTCCAAATACTTCGCCACGCTCTTCGGCGTCACCTTTTGACTCCTCGCAAAAAAAATCACCCCACCCACAACCACCCAAATCGCCACGAAAATCACCACCAACTTAATCCAATGGGCGCGCATAAAATTCGTTCATCTACCCTAACCAATACGCTACCCAACCCTACTTCGTTCAAAAAATTCCGCGAAAATCACAACCCCGGAGGATTAGGCTTGATCGGCGACGCAAACGCATTGGCCCCCTTCACTTTCAATTTCCTTTTGTATACTTTGTCACCGCAAGTCGCATAAAGCGTCTCAAACTCCGCTCCCCCAAAAGCCACGTTCGACACCCGACCATTAGGCGTCGGCAGAATCACATTCACCCGACCCGCCTGATCGCAAATCTGCACCCCGAGCCGCGTCGCCACATAAAGTCTCCCCTCACGATCAACCCTTAACCCATCAGCCCCAGCATCCTCCGCCCAATCAGGAACGTGCAACCAATAATATCGCTGCTTAAACGCCAGCGTTCCATCCGCCTGAATCTGATAACTAAATACCCAGTGCGATCGCGATTCCGCCACGTAAAGCAACGACTGATCAGGCGACACCGTCACCCCATTGGGAAACTTTAAACCCGTATCCACAATTTTCTTTTCTCCCTTCGCCGAAATCATCCAGAGATTACCCCCCTTCCCCGCTTCCCCACTCGGCTCAGTCACATAAATCGTCCGATTCTCCAACGCCACAAGGTCATTCCCCTGAATCCCTTCCGCAATCAGACTCCCCGCCCCTTTCTCATCATACGCCATCACTTTTCCCGTACCCGTGACCGCCAACATTCGACCATCTGCCCCAAACGCCTGCCCGTTCGCTCTCTGCGAATCCCCCAGAAACTCCGAAACCTTGCCATCCAAAGCGACCCTGTAAGTCTTCGAATTCGGGATGTCGTTAAAAAATATCTCCCCCGCGGCGTTCGCACACGGCCCCTCAGTAAATTTGCCGCCCTCCCAAACCAACTGCCAATCTTCCCCAGGAATCAAAATCTCCCCAAGCATCTTGTTCTTGCTCTTCCCAGCCTTCACCCCCTCTGGCCAACCCTTCCAAAGAAAACGCATTCCCTCAGGAAAAATCGCCGTGGCATGTTGACTATTGTGCCCTCCTTCACCCCAAATCTTCTCGTGCTCATACCCCGCAAAGGTCAGCGCACGATCCATCTCCTGATTCACCATCCACCAATCCCCAGCGTAAAGATTCAAGTCGTTGGATCCATCCTGCAAAAAGACTCGGATCGGTTTCGGCTCAAACTTTCGGATCAATGTGGGATACTCATTCCCGCCACGCAAACCCACATAGGTCCCCACATTGGAAAACACCCGACTAAACCCGTCTGGTCGTTCCCAAGCCGCTGTAAACGCACAGATCGCCCCACTCGACGCTCCGCCGATCGCCCGGTCATTCGCCTCATGACTGAGGACGATCTTTCGACCATTGGTGGCGGTTTTTTTCTCCACCTCTGGCAAAAGTTCCTCAAGCACAAACCGGGCGTAGTCGGGCCCCAGACCATCGTATTCCAGACTCCGATTAAATCGGGGGATCGCTCGGTCCGAGAGCGCCGGCACCCTCCCGTGCATGATAAAAACTCCGATTGTCACAGGCATCTCTTTCTTCTCGATCAACTGATCAAAAACGACTGGAGCATTATATTGAATCCCATCCTGACAAACAAAGACACAGGCCGCCTTCGCGGGGTCGTATTGCGCAGGAATATACACCCAGTAATCGCGCGTCGTTCCCGGAAAAATTTTCGACTGGTCAAAGCTAAATTTTAACACCTCACCCTTCGGAACCCCATTGTGAGGCTTGGAATCTTCACTCAGCGGGTAAACCGTTTCCGCACCGTAAATCGACCCACAAACCGCCAAAAAACCAATCAGCAGAGGAAGAGACTTTTTCATCATTAAAAAACTACATGCCCCCGCGTCACCGCCAATCACCAATTACCAATTACCATCGTCGCTAGCCAAGCCTCACCCAGCTCAATGCAAATAAGCCAAAAGCCAAGCGCCAACCAACAATCCCAGCGTCAGCCCAATCGCCAAACGTTGCATCCCCACCCTCGCCCACTCTTTCACTCGCACGACTTCCAACAGCCATCCTTCAAGGAATCCTGCCCCCAATCCCCAAAAGTGAGCCATATAATCAACCCGCCCCTCTTTTTCCCCCACCCCCAGAAACGCCAATAACCCTAACCCTGCCCCCAACGGCAAAATCAACTGCCAGCTCGTGCGCAACCTTGGTTCCCGCCAACGCCGCACCACTTCTACCCCAATCAATATTCCCAATGCCCCAAAGCAAGCCGTCGACGCCCCAATCGAACCGTGATCCTCCCCCCGATAACCCCAAGCATTCATCCCATTCCCCAAAGCCCCACTCAAGACAATCGCCAACCACCCAACCCCCGTTCCCAATCGAGCCAACACAAACCACCCGAAAAGCAACCCCGTCGCGAGGTTCGCCAATAAGTGGGCCCCATCGGCGTGCAAGGTCAGCCCAGTAATCGTCTGCCACCACGCCCCATCCAAAATCGCTCGACTCACCGCCACCCCTCGCTCCCGCCACTCCACCCCCATCACCGATTGAATCCCAAAAAATATCCCTAAAATAACTCCCCCAAAACAGAGCGAAAGGAGCGAAACCTTGGCTTCTACTCGCTCCTCGACCACCCCAGGACGCCACGCTTCCTCCCTCTCAAATGCCGCCAACTCTTTCTCCGCCTCCAAACGAACTCCCGACTCTACTCGCAAGACCCACTCATCTTCCTCCCTCTCAATGGAATGCGCCCACTCCCTCGCCGCCACTACCAACCCCCGCTCTCTCGCCATAGACAATTTCCGATAACGCCCAACCTCCACCAATAATTCGTGACTTTCTTGCGGCTCAGACATCAATCGTTCACCACATACAGACCCCACAAGTCACTCCTCTGCCAAGAAAATATCTGCCTATTTTCCACAAAAGCCCCCTTCAACCCACTCTCTCCCATCATCCTCCAGCCCATCACCGAAAATCCCCAGCAGTTTGCGCTTTTCACGATCGTTCTTTCCCTCTAATCCTCTTCCCCATGCGTCCGTAGCTCAACTGGATAGAGCGCTGCCCTCCGAAGGCAGAGGTTGTGGGTTCGACCCCCGCCGGACGCACTCTCCCTTCTCCCCAGAGGTGTTCCTCAGACTAAAACACCCAGACTACTCCGCAAACAAGTAGCTCGCAGACTCTCTAAGTCGCCACCCGATAATTGCTTAAAAGGCTCGGGCTTCGGCTGATCTGCCACTTCGATCAAGTAAAGCACCCCCGCCATCAAGCTCTCCTCACTCTCTCGAATCAGCAACTCAGGCGGAATCTCCGCATCCAAAATCCCCATTCCAAACTCCGAGATTTCTACCAATTCCTCCACCCACCGCATCACCGTCGGAAGCGACTTCCCCGGGAACCGATGCTCCACCATCGCCAACAAATCTTTCCGCGAACTCAGATTCAACAAGAGGGCGAGAAAAAATCGGTGCTCTGGTTCAACAACCATCCGCCGCATTTCCACTAACCCATCCCGGCGAATAATCTCGTTTAAGGTCGGTTGCACATAACCGGCCAACGCTTCGTGCCTTTGCCGAAAAATTTCCCAATATTCCTCCCATCGTCCAAGGCTTCTCAAATACCCCACCGCGTTTTGCAAAATGAAAAATCCCCGCTCAAAGTCAAGCCCACGCAGCATCGCCGCCAAATGAATCGGGTAACTCGGATGCTCCAGCTTTTCTAAAAGATCCAACACCTGCTTCCGGCGGGCCGTCAACGCGTCGGCCTGAAACGGATCCACCGCCAGATGCGGTGGAAGATAGGTGAACTGCGGCCCCGTGCCTGGGTCGTGATGCGTCCGGATCACCACGGAAATCGAAGGCCGTTCCAAATGGAAAAGCGCGTGAATATGGCCAGACCCCGAAGTAATTGGTACAGTTCTTCCAGTTTCTAATAGCTCCACCCCAAGGAGTTGAAGATTTCCCACCCGCAGATGCGCCGAGACCGACTGGGCATTGTGAAACTCATAAGTGGCGTGAATGCTTTCCCCTGCCAACAAATGAAACGCCCCCGAAAACTGGTGCTGATGGATGTCCGTGGTCCCATCCATCCAAAAAAGCATCTGAATATAAAAATGCGGATTCTCATAAACAATCAGCTCCGGTTCCCCAAAGCCCGATTGACTTTGCAAGGGCTGCTCGTCTTCCAGCAAAAATGCCTCGATCAATTTTTCCATCTCAACCCGTTCTGCCGGTGGACTTTGCTCCAATGCCTCGACGGCAATCTCCGGAAATCGCTCTAAAGAAAAATTCGCAGACCTCCACCGCGCCAAAACCGATTTGCCCAACACTTGAAAGAAGTCATCCATGCACTCATCTGCGAGTAAGTTGCCACCCCGAGCAAGACCGATTCTCCACCCACCCGATGAAAAGCTCGCTCTCCCCAACTCCTAGTGCTGGGGAATTTGATTCAAGGTATAGTAGGCCACGGGATGAATCAGGCCCTGCATCGCCCGGTCACGCACCCCATCGAGATGAATTTCATGCACATGCCCCCTGACCAACTTGCTCACGACAATCCGCACCCCCAACCCATCCGCACTCACCGTGGCAGAGACCACCTTCTGATCCGCCTGCTCAATCTCTGGACTCCCATACTCCGCGTGGTAGTGATGGGTAAACGTCTCCACTGTATAACTACTTGCCTGCGAAGCCGTTGCCACATCAACTGGCGCAGTAAATCGCAAATCAAATCCATCAGGCCGCACCCGAATCGTCTGCACTTCAAAAGGCAGTTTTCCCGTCCAATCCAACCGCTGTAACCCGCTCTCCGCTAGCCCGCGCACCGGCCACCCACGCTTGCTCCCCCCAGTGAAAAGTTGCCCTCTCTCCGTCAAAACTCCCCCGATTAATCCCGTCATCAATCCCTGTCGAAATGGAAAACACGCGCCTTGATACACCCCGTTCACCTTCTCCAAATCAACCCGCATCACCAAACTCAACGTGTAGTCCGCCACAAAGAGTTGCCCACTAAATGGCCCAAACTTTCCTCCCGACCGATCCAACATCACCGCCGTCGCCGATTGCCCCATCTTCTTGTAAGGGAAGATGATCGCGGGAAGGACGAGTTGCGGAATCCGCTCCCCATCCAAATAATACCGAGCCTCCTCGGTGTTCGTCGGCTCCGCAGGCCGTGGCCCCATATTCGGAGCGATCCGATACCACGCATTCCCAATCGGATGCCCATTAAAACCACTCGGGCGGAGATGTTTCAATGAACAAGAACCATTCCATGGACCTTGGTTCTCCGTATAAAAAGCGTCCCCCTCCAAATTAAAGGCCACCCCTCCAGGGCTCCTCAAACCACTCCCCATGGCCTCCCACCGACCATCAGGAAAATGACGCAGTGCCCACCCTCGAAATGGCCGGTCGGAGGTGTAGCTCCCCGTCAAACAATGAACCGTCCAGATCGCTCCATCCTTGTCAAAGTCCGAACCAAAAGTGAACTCATGCTCGTCACCCCACCCCCAAGCATCGCTCACCGTCTCATAACGATCCGCCCGCCCGTCCCCGTCGGTATCCAACAACCGCGTCACCTCACTCTGTTGCGTGGCATAAAGCACCCCCTCCCTCCACCCCAACCCCAAAACCTCCGTTAACCCTGTCGCAAACAGCTTCCACACCGGAACTGGCGGAGTCTTCTCCGCTCCGCTACCCAAAAAAACATCGCCCCTCCGAGTCCCCATGGCCAACCGCCCGTCTGGCAATGATCGCAGACTTCCCGCTTCTGCCACTGCCCCCACTGGTAACCCAATATTCGTGATCGAATAAAATTCCGCTTCCCTCTGGTTCACCTGCAACACCGCAAGGTCATCCGTATTCAAATTTTGTTTCGGACGAACCCTCTCCGCCCCCCGACTACTCTCCCCAGCGAAAAGGCATACGAAAAGGAACGGGATAAGTTTACCAAACATAATCAATCTCCAAAGCCGTTTTGCCATCGTGAGAAATCGGCACGAGTAATTCCTGCTTTCCCCCTTTTCCCCTCAAAATTGCTTCCTGATTAATCTGCAGAGTCAACTTCGTCTCCCCTTCAATCCTCCATGACCCCTTCCCCAAAGACGACAACCGTCCCGTTGCCACCCGAAAATAACAACCTTCCGCGACCGACCCATTAAACCGAATCGTCCGGTGAAGCGATTCATGCCCAGAGGCTTCCCGAGGAACCATCAAGTCCTCCACCCCTAAGGCGTCGAAGGCGTATAAAAAAGTCGGCCGATTGGTCGCGTCCAATTGCACTCCCCGAAATTTCATCCCCAAACTCTTACTCGACTGCACCGGCCACGGCGTATTCCGATCCCCAAGAATCGCCAGCGGCGACCCATGAGAAAAAATCACCACTTCCGTGCCCAGCGGCCGAATGGAGTCCATCCCTTGGACACTCCAATGGGGCGATGCATTCAGAAATCGACCACGCCACAGAAGTGCAAGTCGCATTTCCTCAGAATCAAAGGCCCCATTCAATCCCCCAGGAAATCCAGTCGCAATCCCCCGAAATCCTCCTTCCCAAAGCTTTCCACGATAAACCACTGTTTCCCCGCCAACGATCAACTCCATATTTTTCCTGCTGAGCCCCTCCGGAAATTTTGCCCGATCTCCCTCCGCAAAGTACGCCCACAATCCTGCAAATTGCCGATCCAAATCGCCACCCAAAACATCCACCAGCGGACTCACCCCGCCGGGCCAAAACGCGGGCATCCGGGTTCCGGGATGAAACCGATTCGGGTCCCGCAAAAATGCCCGAAACCAATCCTCATTTAGCCGATGCGCACTCGTCGTCAAATCAAGCAATTGCAAGGCGTGAGCCGGTTGCTGGTTAAATCGATGACATCCAATACAGGAAAGCCCGTCCGTTCCCGTAAGCCGCCTTCCCGCTTCCACAAGGATCTCGTGACTATCGCTCGGTGGTTTGATCACTTCCGCATGCCGGTCAAGGGCGATGAATAATTTCGCCAATGGCTCCAACTGCTCAAGACTCGGCGACTTTGCCCCCATCTTTCTCCGCTCATCCTCCGCTTCGGTAAATTGAGGCATCCGCGTGTTCATATACGTCCGAACTCGCGGCGCCTCAGTCCTCACCCCATTGGAGGACACTCCACCCCCAATCACCCCCGCTCCATGAAGGATCATTCCCCTCAACCAATCCGCCTGAAGCTTATTCCCCACTCCATCGAGCTTCGGCGGAATCCGCCCCTCATCGCCAAGGTCATCGACATTCGCGGTGAAATATCCGTCCCACCCTCGAGGCACACCCCCCAAACCATCCCTCGCATGACAAGCAGAACACTGGAACGAGGCCATCAATTCTCTCACTCGCTCCGCCGGAGCAGGCGCCTTCAATCCCACTTGATTGATCGACACCAAGGCCTGTCGCAATGCTCCACGCTTCGCCGCTGGCAAAGCAAAGTCAGGAACTTTTCCCCCGGGCGCTTCTGCTAAACATCCGCGACTTGGATCAAGGCGTGCCAATGGTGGAGCGAGGCGTTTCCCCTCGTCGTCTCCGTGACAAGCCTGGCAATTCAACTGGCCAAAACGAATCCGCCCTTTTTCAGCCAGCTTCCGATTAATCACGAAAAGAGCGGGCCCCTTGGTTTTCTCTAAGTCCTTATCCGCCCTTAACTTCCCCGCTGGAATTTTTCCCCGAATCACTCCCGGCCCCTCCCATTCTAGAACCAGTTTCGGGGTATTCCCACCCCTCCGAACAAAGTCAACCTTGATGGCGTGCCATCCCAACTCCAGATGACGGACACTCTTGATCTGGGTACTTTCGCGCTCCCAAGCATCCTCATCCTCCGCCCATTGTCCATCCACAGAAATCCGCGTCGCCCCCTCCGCAGCTAAGTGAAATGTATAATCGCCCGCCCGATCAATGAGGATCCAACCCGCCAACCGAATACTCAGTCGACGATTGACCCCAGGCACTTCCAAAGAAAACTCTCCCACGGGTGTCGTGCTCGCTGGCACTGTCGAGTCCAATTCAGCCAAAGACCGCACTCGCTCATGCCAGACGGTAGCCTCCAGCGGAGAAAAAATCTTCGTCTCCCGCAAAAGATAATGCGCAAGATCAAATGCCTCTGCTTCAGTCAGATGCATCTTCGGCATTCGTCCAGAAGGACGCACCGCGTGCGGATGCAAAAGAAACGCCTGCAAACCCTTGAACGACCACTTCTCCGCCATCTTCGGCAAAGGAGACGCCCCCACAGACTCCACTCCACCCTTCATCGGACCGTGGCAAGCAACGCACCCAATCTGATGATAGAGCCCTTCACCACGAGCGACCGCCGCGCGGTCGGGAGGCACCACCCGAAACTCCGACGGACCGTTCCCCAAAAGATAGTGGGTCAACTCCTCCACCGCTCCCGCTCGCTCCGAATTCGTCAACCCATGGAGCAGATCGGGCATCGTCGTTCCGGGAACGGTCTCACTCGGGTTGGCAAGCCACTTGCGCAACCAATCGGGATTCACACGCTTTTCTAAGCCCGCCAAATTTGGTCCTCGCTTCGGTAAAATCCACGCTCCCTGCTCCAGCGACGCCGCATGACAACCCGTGCAGTTCAACTGACCAAGAGCCACCGAATTCCTCACTCCATCTTCACCAAACAACTCCCTTCCAAAGCCCAACAAACCCAACAAAGCCACCACGAAAATCATCCCCCAATTCGGAAACCATCCTCCACGGCGTCGCCCCATCGACCAATCAAGTTGCGCGTTCATGCTCTTTGTTTTGAAAATGCCTTCCTGTACAGAATCTACGCCTCACCGCCACCGAAGGCGACAAGGCACTCAGAGTAACCAGAAAACTCTCGAACATTTCATCCCCAACCCCGCCTCTAGTCAACGCCTCCCTACAATAAATCGCCCAGAAACTCTCCAACCCCAATTACCCCGCCGTCGGACGGAATCCCTTCGTCGAACCACTCACCGGATCCAGTTGCACAGTAAAGAAATTCAGAGGCGGAACGCTTCCCGTCACCTTGTCATTCAGACTATGCACAGTCAAAAACCACCCGCCCGATTGGGTCGGCGAAAGGTTGGTCGATCCATCCTGAAGAAACCGAAAGGCCACATACTTGTAGCTTCTCCCCACCCCCCGAGGAAGCTCAGGATCCTTGGTCGTCGGAACTTTCGCCGCCTGACCCGTCCCCGCTATTAAGGTGGAAAAAACCGCCGCTGGATTGGCGATCACCAAACCTGGAAACCGTTGCACTTTATCCGCGGGCACCGCCGCACCTGATTCCACGACCTCAAAAACTTGCAAGGCGCGGTATTGCCAAGTCGCCGCCGTCGCCACCGCTTCCCCAGGTTGCTCAGGATCGGCGTATTGATAGAACCGCACTTCCATCGCCCTATTCTTGCTCAGCGCCAACTGCCGCGCCAAACTAAGCTGATCCACGAGAATCTGCGAAGTCTGCGTCATCGCCGATCCCCGGATAATTCCCGTCACTGCAGGTACGGCAAAAGTCGCGACAATCGCAATCACCACCATGACGACGAGGAGTTCGACAAGGGAAAAAGCGGATGCCCGTGGCGACCTGGGGAAAGATTTCATTTGCCTACAATGGCAAAAATTTCCCGAGCATCCAGCGAAAGAATCAACTATTTTCATGATTGTCTCACGGCTTGGAACCGGCGGTTGGGTCCCGAATTCCCAAACCGAAACGCCTCCCTGGGCTCAAACCATTTTTCAAATCAGCGATCTCCACCGGTTGCAGGCCACAACGGAATCGCTGTCGCCTGTTGGCTCAAAACGGCATCCCCCTCCAATCTTTCTGAATGAGCCAGTCTCCAAAATAACCAGCGAGCCTCGGTCGGTGCCTACTCTTGGCGCTCCCCTCGAATGGTGACGATCACCGTCGAAAGGCGGGAGTTCACCCGGTCGTAGATCAGAAAAAGCTTCAGCCACCGAGTAACGATCGGGCTATGGGACGGTAGAACCTCCAGGGTCGCCTCAAAAATCGCCTCCTGCCCAGATGGGCTCACCGCCACGAAGTGAAAGTCGGGGTGGGCAAGGCGCGGAACCCGAGCGTAAGTTTGCATTTGAGCTTTCGCCCAGCGGGACAGACCAATCACCATCTCCGCAGTCAATTTTTCCTCCAGAGAACGAAAACATTTCGCCCAGTCTTCGGTCACCCGGGAAAGGTCTTGGGGTCGCGCCAAAGCGGAATCGCTCGGCCATTCCAGTTCAGGAATGCGCTCCATTTCCGCCAGAAAACGCCTTGTCACCGCTGGCTCCCCTGGCGAGGCCACCTCCCCATAGGCATTCCCATGCCAAATCAAACCAAGCGTCACCCAACAAAAAACCTTCATTAAAGACGACCAATTCATGCTCTCCATCTCCTAAAAGAATCACCAGCCCAAAGGAAGTTTCAATGCACGTCGTAACGATGCCCGATCATCCACCCTCCCTAAGTCGGCGGAAGTGAGTTCAACTGCCGAAGCGGATTCCATCCCCGAGGAGCCGCCCGCCCCACACTCGACCACCGCATCCCTCCCTTAGTCCAAGCCATTCGATGAGCCAGCGGGCTGATCCCTTGATCCTCATCCGTCACTCCAGGCTGAAACCCACACGAAGGACAAATCTCATAAGACCCTCCACCCGCATCAGTTCGCGGAGGCTGTTCCAGTCGAAACCAACCACAGGAAGCACATTGATACATACTCTATAACGAAACGATTTTCCCCGGCTGACGATCAAAATAATCAGGACTATTGGGTTTGAAAAATGTCTTCGTCGTCCCGTCTCGGTTGTACGCCCCAAATGATCCCGTCCGCCGATCATAAATCCGTATCACTCCAGTCGGGTCGACCTTGCTCTGCCAGTGCTCCGCCTCCGCTCGCTGACGAAATTCCCAAGCCATCCGTGCATAATCATCGGAATTCTTCGCCCCAAAATCTGCCCCATGCCGAGCATAGTGGTCGGGCAAAGAACTCAAACTCCCCCAAGTTTTACTCGTCGGCGGTGGCGAGGAAAACAAGCGGCCCACCGGTGGAACCGGAGTAGACGGCCGACTCTTCGCCAAGGGCGATCCCTTCCCTTGCCTCGAGATTGCCGCGGGCGAGTCTCCCGTTTTAAAGCAACCCCGCCCGAGCTTTTTGCGTGCGGTCCCCACTTCGAAAAAATACTCGGTTGCAGGCAATAACCCCGTGAGTTCTACCTCATGATCCGCAGTCAACTCACCCTCAGCATGATCAGTAAGACGATCCGCCTCCCGACCATAAGCAACTCGCGATCCCGTGGGAATATCCGTCCGCCACCGCACCCGCACCGCATCAGCCGCCAACGGAACGACCAGCGGCGCCCCTAATAATTCCGCCGCCCACACCGCGCTTCCCCCGAAGAAACAGAGGCCTAGAAAAAGTTGGAAAATCTTCCCAACCCCAGCCCGCCGACCGGTGCTCAATACCTCCACCCAAGACATCGGAAAAGAACTAAGCGACCGGAGCCTCTGGTGGTTTCGCCGGCGGATCCACCACGAGTGCTTCCTCAGCCAGCTTCTTTTTCGACTTCCGCTCCACGAGATAATAGAGAACGGGAATCAGAAAAATCGCGATCGCACTCGCCGCCACCATTCCACCGATCACCGTCGTCCCAAGAATATTTCGAGAAATGGCACCCGAACCCGTCGCCTTCCAGAGTGGAATACAGCCGAGAATAAACGCGAATGAAGTCATCAAAATCGGGCGCAGACGAAGTTTGGCTCCTTCGAGAGCGGCGTCAAAGGGCGATCGCCCTTTCTCTTCTTCGAGTTTCGCAAACTCCACGATGAGGATGGCGTTTTTGGCCGCCAAACCGATGAGCATCACCAGACCGATTTGCGCATACACATTGTTTTGCATCGAACGACCGAAGAGAGCAACGAAAGCACCAAAAACCGCGACGGGCGTGGCCAGAAGCACCGCAAAAGGCAGGGACCAGCTTTCATACAAAGCCGCGAGCACGAGGAAAACAAAGAGGAAAGAAATTCCAAAAACCACGCTCGGCGAAACCCCTTTCTGGGCCTGTTGTTCTTGAAAAGACATCCCTAAATAATCGAACCCCATCCCTTGAGGCATCGTTGCCGCAAAGACCTCCTCCATCGCCTTCATTGCCTGAGCTGAGCTGTATCCGTCGCTCGCATTGGCATTAATCTGGACACTTCGAAAAAGGTTATAGCGCATCGTAAACTCTGGCCCACTCGCGGAAGTCAGGGTGGTAACCGCACTCAAAGGCACCATCTCTTTCTCCGTGTTTTGCACAAAGAACTGCCCAATCTGGTTGGCGTTCGTACGTGCAGGCCCATCGGCCTGCACAAAAACCTGCCACTGCCGACCAAAGAGGTTGAAATAATTAATAAAACTTCCGCCCATAAATGTCTGGAGCGTCTTATAGACATCATCAAGCCGCACGCCTTGCTTGAGGACTTTCTCTTGATCGACAGTTGCCTTGATCTGCGGAATCACCGGAAGGGCGGTCGAGCTCACACTGGCAATTTCGGGGCGCTTCCGCACCGCTTGCATGAAGGTTTTCATGTTCTGGGTGAGAAAAGCCACGTCTTGGCCCGATCGATCCTCGAGAATAAATGTCACTCCACCCGCCGTGCCAATTCCCGGAATCGCGGGTGGCGAAAATGCGAAAGCAATGCCCTCGTTGATCTGACTGAGTTCACGATTCAAGGACTTCTTGATGAAGTTATACTGCTCGGTGG
>Ga0114970_10002083_pt1 | contig 15001 bp, 13 predicted proteins | sample M_140205_XF_Meta_FD_87030 | JGI IMG/M metagenome (GOLD analysis project Ga0114970, IMG submission 87030) | Freshwater microbial communities from Lake Montjoie, Canada to study carbon cycling - M_140205_XF_MetaG | ecosystem: Environmental > Aquatic > Freshwater > Lake | place: Lake Montjoie... | reverse complement strand
GTAGCAGCACCAAGACCGGCAGCGCAATCAGCAGCCCGATCACCGTCTCGAGCCTGAGCAATGGCAGCGCCTACAGCTGCAGCGTCACCGCAACCAACAGCGCCGGAACCGGTTCCGCGTCGGGAACGGTGTCCGTCACGCCAATCGCCGGCCCGACCACGCCGGCGATCCTCGGCGTGCTTCCAGGAGACCAGCGCATCAGCGTCGCATTCAACTTTATTGGAGGCAAGATCGTCGCGGCCGCTGGACTGGCCGTCGCCACGACAGCGAGCTCGTACACGGCCACCTGCACGTCGTCGGACGGTGGCGTCAGCGCTTCCGCGACCGGTAACAACCCGATCGCGGTCATGGGCCTCACCAATGCGAAAACCTATACCTGTTCGGTGACCGCCAGCGCCGACAACGGCGGTACATCGACCTCGTCAGCGTCAACCGCAACGATTCCCAACGGCGGCCGCTTCACGTCGTCCACGGTGCTGGCTTCAACTACCAACGATAGCCACATTCAGGCCTACCCGAGCTATTCATCGTATTGCAACTACGTCAATGAGACGGCGACAGGGACCGGGACTGTGCCGACCATCAACGTCTACAGTACATCGGGCTCGTATACGACCGGAACGAGTGCCTCGACCATTACCTGCTCCGGGACATCCACAAGAACCATTACGTCCAACGCATTGCCCGACCATATCTCGTCAACGTTTTTCACGAACGGACTGAGTCCTTACACGTCGTCGCCCTACTTCTCCGGTAATCCGAACTCCATCGGCGTGAAGTCGGTCAGTAAGACCTTCCCCTACAGCGGGTCGATTTCCAGCAGCTATGTCACCGGCGCGGCCGGATTCAATACGACGACCTGTTACACAAAAACGGCAGCCGGCAACACGCTGGCCACCGGCTGCACGCTGGTCGATTTCGCCTACTTCAACAATGGCGTGAAGGTGGAGCCGGGAACTGCGGAAACCTATGTATCGACTTCGCGAACCTACAACGTCGAGGGCAAGAACTACTACCAGGACGTGGGCCTTGACCCCAGCAACTCGCACAACCAGCCGACCATGGCGGGACAGAGCACCTCGAAGTATGGCTACTACCACTACCACGGTATGCCTGAAGGCTATATTTCTCGGCTTGGAAAGGGCAACGCGACCATGACGCTGCTCGGATTTGCCTCCGACGGTTTCCCGATCTATGCGCGCTATGGCTACACCGCCCGCACCAGCACCGCCGGCGGCGTGTCGGTGATGAAGGCGAACTACCGGGTCCGTACCGCCGCTGAAATCAGCGCCGCCGGCTACACCGACCGGCCCTCGGCCAGCGTGGCCCCCTATGGCAGCTTTGTCCAGGACTGGGTGTTCGACGCATCGGTGGGCGGCGATCTGGACGCCTGCAACGGACGTTACGGGGTGACGCCGGAGTCACCGAACACCGCCGTCTACCACTACTTCCTCACCGACACCTATCCTTTTATTGCGCGTTGTGTCTGGGGTAGCAGCCCTGCTAGTTGGGGATATACCCAAAGCGCCAACTGAGGACGGGGCGACTGCATTCAGGCGGCGGGGCCATGGTCGTTGTTGCTGCCAGAATTTTTTGCGCAAGGGTGCTGCTGCTAGCCGGCCTGTTGCTGGCTACGGGAGGCGCACAGGCGCACCTGTTGTCGGCGGGGCAGGGCGCCATCAACCTGCTGGGTGACCAGTTGGTCGTTCTCATTGGCGTCCCTGTGGGCATCCTCAAGGGCGTCGACGACAACGCCGACGGACTGCTGCAGCCCGAGGAAATTCGACGCCACCAGCCCGCCATCCTGGAGCAGCTCGGCAAGGGCATGACGATTTCGGTCGAAGGGCTGGAGGGCACGGTGGCGCATGACGACCTGATGGTGTCGGTCCATGTGGACGACAACAAGAGCACCAACCAGTTGGAGTGGGGACGCAGGATCCATATCCCGGGACTGGCAGGCAGCAAGGATCCGGTGCGGGTGCGGCTGAACTGGTACGACGCCGCCCTTGCCGACTCGGCGCAGCAAAGCTACTCGATACAGGTCCGGCGCGTCGACGAGGTAGAAACCGCGATGCTCGGTCCGCAGCATCCCGAGCATACGTTTCTGGCCGGGCGCTGGGGAACGCTCCAGAGCTTCCTGCGACACGGCGCTGAGCATATTTTGTTGGGGGCCGACCACCTGCTGTTTGTCATCACCTTGTTGTCTGCCGGGGTAAACCTGCGACGTTGGATTGGCTTGCTGACCGCCTTCACGCTAGCCCACGGCCTGACTTATTCGCTGTCTGCCAACGGCATTTTTTACGCACCCGAGCAGATCATTGAGCCACTGATTGCGGCGACCATCGTCGGGGTGTCGCTGCTGCGGCTGGCGGACATCCGGCTGCACCTGGCGTGGGAGGCGGCGATGGTTTTTGTCTTCGGCCTGGTCCACGGGCTGGGCTTTGCGCTGGCGATGGCCAACCTGTCGAGCGCGGCCCGGTTCCCGGTCATGAGCGTGCTGGGCTTCAACCTTGGGGTCGAATTGGGCCAGGTGTTGATTGCCACCAGCCTGTTTGCCGTCGTGCGCCTGACCCGCGAAGGCAGTCTGATCAGCGACCGCTTACCCTGGCAAAAGCTGATCGCCGGCGCGTCAGCGCTGACCGGGGCGGTATGGCTTTGGCAAAGAATACAGGGGTGAGGGCTGCCGCCGTCGTCCTGCCCGCCTAGATGTCCTCGAGCAGGGGGTAGGGCGCCGCCTGTGCCTGTACTGGCGGACCCGACGCCGATCCTAGGCGCAGGTCCGGCTCCTGCAGCGCGGCCACCTGACCCGAGACGATAGCGTCAAAACCGCCACCGGGCGCCGCAGCTGCCTGAACCACCGTGGCGCAGGGTTGGTCGGCGTCGCTTGCGGAGAATATCTCCTGGCCCGCCGCCATCGCGGCACTGCAATGCGCCACGAAAGCGCGTCGCTTGAGCGTTCCGCGGAACTGACTCCGCGCGATGACTTCCTGCCCCGGGTAGCAGCCTTTTTTGAAGTTCACGCCACCCACCGACTCGTAGTTGAGCATCTGCGGAACAAAGGCCTCCACCACCGGAACGCTCAGCGTGGCGACGCCGCTGCGTACCTCGGCATGCAGCCAGGCGGCGCTGTCGAGCTGTGGACCTGCCGGCGGCGCGTCGCCGGCAGGCGCTACCCATAGCGCGCGCGCCACGCCGTCCGCCGGGTACAAGCGCACCAGGGTGGCAGCACCTTGGCGCACCAGCGTCCACGGCGCGCCGTCCGTACCCGCGAGTCCGGCCAGGCCGCGCAATTCGAAGTCCTCGCTGGCGTCGCTGAGCCTGGCTTTTGCGCGCATCACAAACATAGACAGACGACGTAGCGTCGGCGCCAGCAGGTCGCGACTGCACACCAGCAAGATGTCGCTCGGGCTGTACTTGAATCCGATGCAGCTCGCCAGCATGCGGCCTTTGGCGGAACAGAAGGCAGCAAGCCGAGCCTGCTGGTCGCCGAGCAGCGCAAAGTCCTGCGTCAGCTGGCCGTGCAGGAAGGCCGCGGCGTCCTCGCCCTGCACCCGGATGACTCCCAGGTGCGGCAGTAGGGCTACGCCCTGTAGGTCTGTTCTCATGGGCTCCATTATCATCGGCTCTTCTTAGCAACGGGTTGCACCCATTGTGCGTCGCATAGCGTTCCTTTTACTGCTGCTTCTGTCCGCTCTGGGCGGCGGCGGCGCTTGGTGGCTGCAGACGCCGCTGGACATGCCAGGCGCTTCGGTGGACCTGACGATCGAGGCACGCACCAGCGTGGCCGGCGTTGCGCAGGCCGTCGCACGCTCGGGCCTGCGGGTCCGGCCCGAGTTGCTGCACGTCTGGTTCAGGCTGTCGGGCGAGTCGCGCCAGATCAAGGCCGGCAGCTACGAAATCGAGCGCGGAACCACGCCGCGCGGCCTGCTGCGCAAGCTGGTGAATGGCGAAGAGTCCCTGTTCACGCTGACGCTGGTCGAAGGCTGGACCTTCAGGCAGGTACGGGCTGCGCTGGCGGCGGCGCCGCAACTGGCGCACGATACGGCGGGCTTGTCGCAGGCGGCGCTGATGGACCGGCTGGGACGTCCGGGCCTGCATCCGGAGGGCCGCTTTTTCCCGGACAGCTATAGCTACGCCAAGGGGTCGAGCGAACTCAAGCTGCTCGCGCGTGCGATGCGCGAGATGGACCGACGGCTGCAGTCGGCCTGGGCGCTCAGGGCAGCCGACTCGCCGTTGCAAAACGCCGAGCAGGCGCTGATCCTGGGCAGCATCGTCGAGAAGGAAACCGGCACGCCAGCCGACCGCGGCCTGATTGCGGCCGTGTTCACCAACCGCCTGCGCGCCGGAATGATGCTGCAGACCGACCCCACCGTGATCTACGGCCTGGGAGAGGCCTTCGACGGCAATCTGCGCAAGCGCGACCTGCTGACCGACACGCCGTGGAACACCTACATTCGCCACGGCCTTCCGCCGACGCCGATCGCCATGCCGGGCCAGGACGCATTGCGCGCGGCGGTGGCCCCGGCGAAGACGCAGGCCCTGTATTTCGTGGCCCGTGGCGACGGCAGCAGCCAGTTCAGCAACAGCCTGCCGGAGCACAATCGGGCGGTTGACAAATACCAGCGCCTGAAGTGAGGGCCTAGCGATGAGCGCACGCGCAGGCATTTTCATCAGCTTTGAAGGCATCGACGGCGCCGGCAAGTCGAGCCATATAGAGGCCCTGGCGCAACGCTTCAAGCAACAGGGCAGGGAAGTCACCGTCTCGCGCGAGCCCGGCGGAACGCCGCTGGCGGAAAAGCTGCGGGCCATCGTTCTCAATGACGATATGGACCCATTGACAGAGGCCCTGCTGGTATTTGCGGCACGGCGCGACCACCTGCGCCAGGCGATCGAGCCGGCGCTGGCGCAAGGCCAGGTGCTGCTGTGCGACCGCTTCACCGATTCGAGCTTCGCCTACCAGGGCGGCGGCCAGGGGCTGGCGCCCGAACTGCTGGGGCAGCTTGAGCAGTGGGTGCAGGCCCGGCCGCACGGCGCTTCGCTGCGCCAACCCGACCTCACGATCTGGTTCGACCTGCCGCCGGCCCAGGCGGCCGCTCGCCTGTCGCAGGCACGCGCACCCGACCGCTTCGAAGCCAAGGACCTGGCGTTTTTTGCACGGGTCGCCCATGCCTACGGCGTTCGGGCCAAGGCTGCCGGTGCGCGCTTTTGCCGCGTCGACGCCAGTGCGCCGCGCGAGGCAGTAGGGCGCGAGGTAACGCAAGCGGTGCGTGCGCGGGGATGGTTGGCATGAGCGACCGACCCAGCGCGCCTTGGATCGCAGCCCAAAACGCCGAGCTGCTGACGCAGCGCGGGCACGCTTGGCTGCTCCACGGACCCTCCGGTCTGGGCCAGTACAGCCTGGCGATGGACATGCTGCGCGCCTGGCTGTGCCATGCGCCTGCAGCCGGCGCCGGCTGTGGCAACTGCGTCAGCTGCCACGCGATCACGGTGCGCACCCATGCCGACCTGTTTGTGCTGATGCCAGAGACCGACATGCTCGCGCGCGGCTGGCCCCTGGGTGAAAAGGCGCAGTCTGAGATCGACGACAAAAAGCGCAAACCGAGCCGGGAGATCCGGGTCGACGCGATGCGCGAAGCGGTTGAATTCTCGCAGCGCACCAGCGCCATGGGTCGTGGCAAGGCGGTGCTGGTTTTTCCGGCCGAGCGGATGAACCATGTCAGCGCTAACGCCTTGCTCAAGACGCTGGAGGAGCCGCCCGGCGATGTGAAATTCGTCCTGGCCAGCGAGGCCGCGCATCAGTTGCTGGCGACCGTGCGCAGCCGCTGCCAGGGCCACGCAATGCGTTGGCCGGGGCAAGACCAGGCGCTGCATTGGATGGCCGGCCAGGGCGTCGACACGCAGACGGCGCAGACGCTGCTGCGCGCTGCCGGCGGACGACCGGAAGACGCGATGTTGCTCGCCGCACGTGGCATCGACGCGGCGGCCTGGGCGCTGCTGCCGAAAGCCATGCTGCGCGGCGATCTGGCGGCGGTGCAGGGCTGGGCCGCATCGGAAGTGGTGACGGCGCTGCACAAGCTATGCCACGACATGCAGCTCACGCAGCAGGGCGCCGCGCCGCGCTTTTTCGAGCCGCAGGACCTGCCGGTTGCGGCCGACGGGGCTATGCCCGCGCTGAGCCAATGGGGACGCGACCTGGCGCAGGCGACGCGCACGATGGACCACCCTTTTAACCCTGGCCTGATGCACGAGTCGCTCGTGGGCCAGGCCAAAATCGCCCTGGCGCACGCATGTTCACCGACTCGCACTGCCACCTAAGCGACAGCAATTTGGCCGACGATCTGGTGGCTATCCGCCAGCAAATGGTCCAGGCAAGGGTCGGCCGAGCCCTGTGTATCTGCACCACGCTCGAGGAGTTCGACGCGGTGCATCGGCTGGCTACCGGCTATGACAACTTTTGGGCCACCGTGGGTGTGCACCCGGACAACCAGGGCGTGATCGAGCCGACGATGCAGGACCTGGTGCAGCGGGCGGCTCTGCCTCGGGTGGTGGGCATCGGCGAGACCGGGTTGGATTACTACCGGCTGGGCGAGCGCAGCGTGGCCGACATGGAGTGGCAGCGCAGCCGCTTTAGGGTCCATATACGCGCCGCTCTGGCTCTCGGCTTGCCGCTGGTCGTCCATACCCGCAGTGCCGCCGACGACACGCTGGCCATCTTGCGGGAGGAGGGCGGTGCGGGCTCGGTTGGTGGCGGCGTTTTTCATTGCTTCACCGAGAGCCAGTCGGTCGCTCGAGCGGTACTCGATATGGGCTTTTACATTTCTTTTTCCGGCATCATCACATTCAAATCTGCCCGGGACCTGCGCGAGGTGGCGGCCTTCGTTCCGCTGGATCGGCTGCTGATCGAGACCGACAGCCCCTATCTGGCGCCGGTGCCGCATCGGGGCAAGACCAACAATCCCTCTTATGTCGCGCTGGTGGCGCAGCAGATGGCACTGATCCGGTCGATGTCGGTAGAGGATATTGCGCGGCTGACAAGTGGCAATTTCGACCGGCTTTTTCCGCAGGTGATCCGATGAAGGCTGCTCAGGGGCGCTTCCAAAGGTCGCCCGACGATGTTATAAATTACTTTAAGAAAGTGTTTTATCTTATTGTTTTATTTAGTTTTAGTTCGGTATTTTCAGGTTCTTTCGAGGATTTTTTTTCGGCCATTCGGGCAGACGATCCGGTCACGGTGTCGCGCCTGTTGCGGCTCGGGTTTGACCCCAACACGCGCGACGCCGCCGGACAGCATCCGCTGCATCTGGCGGTGCGCGAGAAGTCCGTCCGGAGCGCCGCGGTCCTGATTGCCTGGAAGCCGACCGACGTGGAGCCGCGCAGCGTATCCGATGAGAGTCCGCTGATGCTGGCGGCCTTGCACGGAATGCGCGACACCGCCGCAAGGCTGATCGACCGGGGGGCCGACGTCAACAAGCCGGGCTGGACGCCGCTGCACTATGCCGCCACCAACGGCCATGTGGCGCTGATCCGGCTGCTGCTGGAGCACCATGCCTATATCGACGCCGCTTCGCCGAACGCCAGCACGCCCTTGATGATGGCCGCTTTTTACGGTTCTCCTGCGGCGGTCAAGCTGCTGCTTGAATGCGGCGCCGATCCGATGCTGCAAAACGACCAGGGGCTCAGCGCGCTGGATTTCGCCAACCGCAACAGCCGGGTCGACGCGGTGGCGTTAATAGCCGCCTTCCTGCGGGATGGCAAGCCCGCGCCTGGCTGTGAGGGATAACGGTTTTCGCGCAGCGATCTCGGCCTGTATTAGCTTTATACGATGTATATTATGTTAAGTCTAATACATAATGAGCGTCTGGGAACCACCCCCAGCGTTGCGAAGACCGCCTCGCCGCTCACCGAACCCTGAAGCTCAGCGTGGCCGCGCTGGGGTCAGCGAATGGTGCGCCCAGCGCGACTTCGCCGCTGCCGTGCAGCAAGCACTCCTCGCGGCGCAGCGGCAGATCGGACGACGACCCTGCATAACGCACCCAGCAACCGTAGCTGCTCAGGTCAACCAGCACCATGCTGCCGTTGCGCCAGTCAATGCGCGCGTGCGCGCGGGAAACGCGGGGATCGCTGACGACAAACTGCGCTCGCTGGTCGCGGCCGATGTGGACCGGCAACTGCGACGAATTAAAGCGCAGCTGCTGGTCGATCCACGACAGCTCGATCTCTCTGCCCGGCGCGGTCGGCTCCGGAAAATCATGCTCCGGCTGGATCGTCGCCTGCATGACCATGAAGTCGGTATGCGCCTCGTCCTGCCAGTCGAGCTGGAACACCGCGCAGGGCTGTGTCCTGCCCCGCACCGTTATCTGTCCAAGTGGGCGAAACTGCAGCCCGGCGTGCTGGGTGCTATCGAGCGCCGCGGCGCTGCTGGTCCAGATCTGGCTTGGCCCCGACAGGTCGCACAGGCGCGATGCGACGTTGACCGCGTCGCCGTAGCAGTCGCCGTCGACGAACTCAACCGCCCCGCGTGCGACCCCCACGCGCAGCGGCATGCGGGTGGCGGCGCTGGAGATCGCCAGCCATTGCAGATTTTCGCGTTGCATATCGACCGCCGCCCGAATCGCGTCCGAGGCATGCGGAAACACCGCCAATAGCCCGTCGCCGAGCGTCTTGACCACCCGCCCGCCGCTGGCGACGCAGGCAGCCGCGATGCGCTGTGTGCGCTGGGTCACCAGTTGGGATGCCAGCGCGTTGCCCAGCGCTTCGAAAACCCCTGTGCTTCCGACCAGGTCGGCGAAGAGCACCGTGGTTTGAACGCTCATGGCGTCGCCATTGCGCGGGGCTTCGCGGTGGCTGCGGATGCGAAGGTCGAAAATACGGGCATCATGGTCCAGGATGGGTGCTTTAGGCTGAGCCACCCACCCAAGGGGGCCAACAACTGCTATATTGCGCTGCAGCAATAATGTAAAGGTTCCGCAGATGTTGTACCAGCTTTATGAGTCCCAACGTTCAATGATGGAGCCGTTTTCCGATCTGGCCGCCGCCACCGCCAAGGTTTTCTCCAACCCGCTGTCGATTCTCGGGCAAACGCCCTACGCCCAGCGCCTTTCGGCCGGTTTCGACCTGATGAATCGTCTGGGGCGCGACTACGAGAAGCCGGAGTTTGGTATCCGAACCGTCGACGCGCAGGAGGTGGCGATCGCCATCCACGAGCGCGTCGAGATCAATCTGCCATTTTGCGAATTGCGCCGCTTCAAGCGCTTCAGCGACGACCCGGCAACGCTTGAAGCGCTCAAGGGCCAGCCCGCCGTCTTGGTGGTGGCGCCGCTGTCAGGCCACTACGCGACGCTGCTGCGCGACACCGTTCAGACCATGCTCAAGGACCACAAGGTCTACATCACCGACTGGAAGAATGCCCGCATGGTTCCGCTGGCCGAGGGCGCCTTTCACCTGGACGACTATGTCAGCTATGTGCAGCAGTTCATCCGTCACCTGCAGGCCCGTTACGGAAACTGCCATGTGATGAGCGTCTGCCAGCCGACTGTTCCGGTGCTGGCTGCGGTGTCGCTGATGGCCACGCGCGGTGAACTGGCGCCTTTGACGATGACGATGATGGGCGGGCCCATCGACGCCCGAAAATCGCCCACCGCCGTCAACAACCTGGCGACTAACAAGAGCCTGCGCTGGTTCGAGAGCAACGTGATCTACCGGGTTCCGAGCAAGTTCCCCGGCGCAGGACGCCGCGTCTATCCGGGTTTTTTGCAGCACTCGGGTTTTGTGGCGATGAATCCCAGCAACCATGCCAAGAGCCATTACGACTATTTTCAGGACCTGATCAAGGGCGACGACGCGAGCACCGACGCGCACCGTAAGTTTTACAACGAATACAACGCGGTTCTCGATATGGACGCCGACTACTACCTCGACACCATCAACGTGGTCTTTCAGGATTTCAAGCTGGTTCACGGTACCTGGGATGTGCGCAACGCCAAGGGAGAGCCCGAGCGGGTCCGGCCGCAGGATATACGCGACACCGCGCTGCTGTCGATAGAAGGCGAGCTTGACGACATTTCGGGTTCTGGACAGACCGCCGCAGTGCACAGCATCTGCACCGGCGTGGCCAAGAACATGCAGCGGCACTTTGAGGTCAAGGGTGCGGGTCATTACGGAATATTTGCCGGGCGGCGCTGGCGTGACATGGTGTACCCGCAGGTGAAGGCCTTCATACTCGCCCACCAACCCAAAGCACGCCCAGCCGATGCGAGCCAGCCCCGAGTTGCTGCCAAGAAGAGCCGTCGGCTGGCGGGTCGGCTGGGCGCTCCCGCCCCCAGGGCACCCCGCAAGCCGTGAATCGATGAGCGCCGACGCGCAGCAGATTCTTGCGGCGCTGCCCCAGACGCAGTGCACCCGCTGCGGATACCCCGATTGCGCCGCCTACGCCAGCGCCATCGCGACCGGGAAGGCGGCGATCAACCAGTGCCCGCCGGGCGGGGCACAGGGGATTGCGCGACTTGCCGCGATCACCGGCCAGCCGGTGACCCCGCTGAATCCGGACAACGGCGTCGAGTCGGCGCGCGCGATCGCGTTCATCGACGAGGACTGGTGCATCGGCTGCACGCTGTGCATCAGCGCCTGCCCGACCGACGCCATAGTCGGTGCCAACAAGCTGATGCATACCGTGATCGAGTCCTGGTGCACCGGCTGCGCGCTGTGTCTGCCGGTATGCCCGGTCGACTGCATCGTGATGGAGCCGGTCCACCCCCAGGCCAGCGGCTGGAACGCATGGTCGCAGCAGCAGGCGGACCAAGCGCGCCAGCGTTATCAGGACTCGGTACAGCGACGCCAGCGCGAGCAACTGGAAAACGACAGCCGGCTTGAGGCCAAAGCGCTGCTCAAACTAGGCGACCTGGCACAGCACTCGCGGCACACGGACGCCGCGCTGCTGGAAAAAAAACGCCTAGTGATAGAGGCCGCCCTGGCCCGTGCACGCGCCAAACGCGCAGCAGCCTGAGCCCTGCGCTAAGCGCGAGCGTCGTTCACCGAATCGCGGAACTCCGACAGGCTCACCGCGTTGCCAATTTCACGCGGCAGTGCATCGCGCACGGAAAATACGCCCAGAATCTTGCCGGCGGACGAGATCACCGGAAGATGGCGGAATCCGCGCTCAATCATCACCAGGACGGCGTCCGACACCAGCATGCCGGGGGCCACGCAATAGGGGTTGGGCGTCATCACCTCGCTGACCAGGGTCGTCGTGGGACCCAGTGCCTTGGCGAGCACCCGCGTCATCAGGTCGCGCTCGGTCAGTATGCCCAGCAAGTGGCCTGGCGTGTCGACGATGAGCACGCTGCCGCAGTTGGCGCGCGTCATCACGCAGGCGGACTCCCAGACATTGGCTTGCGGGCCGAGACTGACAACATGCCTGCGCGGCATCGACTGGTAAATGGTACGTTCTGCCATGACGCTCCCCTCCCCGTTGTCGGGTTTTAACGCAGCGACGCGTTGATCCGCTCGAGCGCCTGCGCACCCGGACACAGCTCGCGCGCCTCGAGCTTGTTGAGCGGCTTGGCGCCGGTATTGAGCGCCATGTGCAGGTCGGTCGCCAGCGGATCCACATACAGCAGCCCGGTGACCACCTCGCCGCGCGCCTGGTGCGCCTGCATGAAAGCCATCGCGCCGTAGCGGTCGGTAGGGTCGTAGTCCGCGTGCAGCTTGCGCAGGTGCAGCATCGACCCATCGTGCTGCTGGACGTCGACGATGTCACCGGCATCGTACTGCGTGGTGATCGGGCTGCGCGGCGTGATGAAGTCGATGCGGCTGACCGCCTCGTTGTGTTCGCGCACATAGTCGTAGCTCTTGGTGCTGCCGGCGTGGTTGTTGAAAGCCACGCAGGGGCTGATGACGTCGATGAACGCCGCGCCGCCGTGCCCGATGGCAGCCTTGATCAAAGGAACCAGCTGCTCCTTGTCGCCCGAAAAACTGCGTGCCACGAAAGTCGCGCCGAGCTGCAGCGCCATCGCCACCAGGTCGACCGCGCTGTCGCTGTTGACGACCCCCCTCTTGCTGCGCGAACCCTGGTCGGCGGTGGCCGAGAACTGCCCCTTGGTGAGCCCGTAGACGCCGTTGTTTTCGACGATGTAGACCATGCGAACCGCGCGGCGCATGCTATGCGCGAACTGGCCCAGCCCGATCGAAGCCGAGTCGCCATCGCCCGACACGCCGAGGTACAGCAGGTCCCGGTTGGCCAGATTAGCGCCGGTCAGCACCGACGGCATGCGCCCGTGCACCGTGTTGAACCCATGCGATGCGCCCAGAAAATAGTCCGGCGTTTTGGAGCTGCAGCCAATTCCCGAGAGCTTGGCGACCCGGTGCGGCTCGATGTCGAGCTCCCAGCAGGCCTGCACGATGGCGGCCGATATCGAGTCGTGTCCGCAGCCGGCGCACAGCGTCGATACCTTGCCCTCGTAGTCGCGACGGGTGTAGCCGACCTTGTTGACGGTCAGCGACGGGTGATGCATCTTAGGCTTGGCGATGTAGGTCATGCGGCCTCCCTGGCGGCGGTTGCGGCAACGGCTGTCGGCGCGCAGGCCTGTGCGTGCTCGGTGATGGCGCGCGTGATGAAGCGCGCGGTGATCGGCGTTCCGTCGAAATGCAGCACCGGTATCAGGCGCGCCGGGTCGATCTCCAACTCGTTGACCAGCAGTTGGCGCATCTGGGCGTCGCGGTTTTGCTCCACCACGTACACCGTCGGGTGCGCTGCGATGAACGACGCCACCGCCTCGGAGAACGGAAAGGCGCGCAGCCGCAGCGCGTCGAGGTGAAAGCCCTGCGCTCCCAGCGCGTCGAGCGCCTCGTGCATCGCCGGGCTGGTCGAGCCGAAATAGACCACGCCCACACGGGTGCTTTGCGCCGCCTGGCGCAGCACCGGCTGCGGCACCAGGCCTGCAGCGGTTTTGAACTTCTTGAGCAGCCGCTCGACGTTGTAGACATAGTCGGGCCCGCGCTCGGAATAGCGCGCGTAGGGGTCCCGGGTGGTTCCGCGGGTGAAATAACTGCCTTTGCTGGGGTGCGTTCCAGGCAGGGTGCGCCATGCAATGCCGTCGCCGTCCACATCCTTGTAGCGGCCAAAATCCTTACCGGCCTCGAGTTCCTGAGCGCTCATCAGCTTGCCCCGGTCGTACTGGCGCGCCGGGTCCCATTCAAAGGGCTCGCTCAGGCGCTGGTTCATTCCGATGTCAAGGTCGGTCATGATGAAGATCGGCGTCTGCAGCCGCTCGGCCAGATCCAGGGCGATGGCGCCCTGCTCGAAACATTCATGCGGGTCCTGCGGCAGCAGCAGCACATGCTTGGTATCCCCGTGCGAGGCGTAGGCGCAGGCTATCAGGTCGGCCTGCTGGGTGCGCGTCGGCATACCGGTCGATGGCCCACCGCGCTGCACATTGATGATGGTGACCGGTATCTCGGCGAAATAAGCCAACCCGATGAACTCGGTCATCAGCGACACGCCCGGGCCCGATGTCGCGGTAAAGGCCCGCGCGCCGTTCCATCCCGCGCCCACCACCATGCCGATCGACGCGATTTCGTCTTCCGCCTGCACGATGGCGTAGCGGTGCTGTCCGCTGTCCGGGTCGACCCGGTACTTGGCGCAGTAGCGCTCAAAGGCTTCGGCGACCGACGACGACGGCGTGATCGGGTACCAGGCAGCGACGGTCGCTCCGCCGTACAGGCAGCCCAGCGCGACGGCGGTGTTGCCGTCGACGAATATCTGCTTGCCGACCTGATCCGCACGTTGCACCCGGATGCCCAGAGGGGCGTCCAGATGATCGCTGGCAAAGTCGCGCCCCAGGTGCAGCGCGCGCACATTGGAGTCCAGCAGCTTCTCCTTGCCCTTGTACTGCTCGGCGAACAGTTGCTCGATCACCTGCGCCTCGACCTCGAGCAGCACCGACAGCGCGCCCACATAGACGATGTTCTTGAAAAGCTGGCGCTGGCGCGGGTCCGAATAGACCGCGTTGCAGATCTCGGTCAGCGGCATACCGAGCACCTGGATGTCGGAGCGGAAGCGCTCCTTGGGCATCGGCCGGGTGCTGTCGTAAAACAGGTAGCCGCCGGGCTCGAGTTCGGCCATGTCGGCGTCCCAGGTTTGCGGGTTCATCGCCACCATCATGTCGATGCCGCCTCGCCTTCCCTGATAGCCCTTGTTCGACACCCTGGCCTCGTACCAGGTCGGCAGGCCCTGGATATTGCTGGGGAAGATGTTGCGCGGGCTGACCGACACCCCCATGCGCAAGATCGCCTTGGCGAACAACTCGTTGGCCGACGCCGATCCGGACCCATTGACGTTGGCGAACTTGATGACGAAATCGTTGACCGCTTCAATGCGTTTCATACCGACTCCACCATGCGGGAACGCGCCGGCTTGTCGCGGCAGCCCGGCCCCGCCTGCACCGTCGACAGCAGGAACTTCTGCATGTCCCAGGCGCCGGTCGGGCAGCGTTCGGCGCACAGACCGCAGTGCAGGCAGACGTCCTCGTCCTTGACCATCACCCGGGTGGTCTTGAGCGGTCCCGACACATACAGGTCCTGTGCCAGATTGAGCGCCGGCGCCTTCAGCCTTGTGCGCAGATCGGCTTCGTCGCCGTTGGCGGTAAAGCTGATGCAGTCCATCGGGCAGATGTCGACGCAGGCGTCGCACTCGATGCACGCGTCCTTGGAAAAAACGGTCTGCACGTCGCAGTTCAGGCACCGGCCCGCTTCCTTGAGCGCGGTCGCCGCGTCGAAACCAAGCTCCACCTCCACCTTAATACTTGCCAACGCCTTTTCCGCCTTGGCCCACGGAACCAGGAAGCGCTGGTCGACCGAAATGTCGTTGTCGAAGCTCCATTCGTGGATTCCCATCTTCTGCGAAATCAGGTTGGTCATCGGCGCCGGGCGCTGGTGCACATCCTCGCCCTGCAACAGCCGGTCCATCGACACCGCCGCCTCGTGGCCGTGGGCAACCGCCGTGATG
>Ga0114970_10002082_pt1 | contig 15008 bp, 15 predicted proteins | sample M_140205_XF_Meta_FD_87030 | JGI IMG/M metagenome (GOLD analysis project Ga0114970, IMG submission 87030) | Freshwater microbial communities from Lake Montjoie, Canada to study carbon cycling - M_140205_XF_MetaG | ecosystem: Environmental > Aquatic > Freshwater > Lake | place: Lake Montjoie... | reverse complement strand
TTTTGGTAACCGCGAGAGAAGAGGAATGTTGACATATTGTATTTGATTTTGATATTACAAAGGTAATACAAAGATTTGTATAAACAAAAAAAAGTCTGAAATTTCTTTCAGACTTTTAGGTCGGGGATCCAGTCAACTGATTTGTGAGGATTAACGGTTTTTACCTCAACCTTACCGTTCTCACAAGCATGATGTGAGATCTATTGCCAGGGTCAGACAGTCTGTGCTATTTATAGCCCGCAAGTTTCCGAGAACTATTTTTACACCATTTTCATTTGACAAAGATTATATGGGGTAGATTAAATCAAGTTTATTTTTAATATATAAATTTATGATAAATAATTTTGATGGGTTTATTCTTGAAAAGCAGGTCATTTCTTTAATACTTGAAAATGATTTAAAAGCATCATATGATTTTTTATCGAGATTGAAAAAAATAAAAGATAAAAGTAAAATAGCTAAAATACTTTTTGATCTTTTTGATGATGAATATTACATCGTCAAAGACCTTCCACAAAATTGGATTGATGTGACTAGTGAACCGGAAATGGTTTCATTTTTATCAGACCAAAGAGCTAAAAGAACACCCATGCAGTGGGATGAAGATGAGTCAAAACTTTATGATGCGACTGGTAGAGGAACTATAAGAATTGGTAGGTTTGCACAAGCATTACTCAGTGATCCTGAAGTAATTGAAGATTTGGAATTATCTAGTTTGGAGGATAATCTTACAGAATTAACTCCAAGAGATTATGAAGAATTTGTAAATTTATATAAATCTGAATTCACTGTAGTTTCTAATGAATTCAAATTAGTCAATGGTGATGAAATTCCTTACTATTATGACCTTTATAACTATGCTTATGGTGATAAGGGTCAACTTGGTTCTTCTTGTATGAGATATAGAGATTGTCAAAAGTATTTTGGAATATACCAAAAAAATCCACAAGTATGTCAATTACTTGTTTATGTAAATCAAGATAATAAAGTATTAGGTAGAGCTTTAGTTTGGAAATTAGAAAAAAAGGTTGATAGTTGTCCTGCTGAATATTTTATGGATAGAGTATATTGTGCGAATGATAGTGATATGATTAAATTTAAAAACTATGCTAAAGAAAAGGGTTGGGTTATGAAAGATAAAAATAGTTCAGGTATTGTTGAATCTTTGTTTTTCAATTATAACGATACTGTTATTTTATCTCATATAAATGTCCAGTTGGAAAATTTCAGATTTGTGAATTATCCATTTGTTGATACAGTTACTTTTTTACATCTTGGAAATGGTAAATTACACAATATAAAAGGTAAAAATACAATTGAATTAACATCTACTGATGGTAACTTCTATGATAATTATGATGATGAATCAAGAAAGAAAATATTGAAAGAACTTCTAGAGGAAATAATAAGTGATTATGAATACCAAGGATATCATGACCTTGCTCAGAATGCTTTAGATATATTAACCTCCTAAGTAATTCATCAATTCTATTATATTCTTAATAGTATATCCAAGACTTTCTAGATTCTTTGAGCAACTTCTTAAAAACTCAATATAATTGTCTATTAGTAGAATAGTCCTATCGTTTTCTGCTAAGTGAGCGTCTATTAAGATAGATTTCTCACCAGCATTTGTCTTTAATCCTACACCCAAGGCATAGAATACAAATTTATCTTGCCTTATCTTTTTAACCTTAACTTCTTCTTTGGTTCTTTTATTTAGAAAGAATGATATTTGTTCATTAATCATTTGTCTATAAGACAGTGCTAATGATTGTGATTCAAAAACCTTATTAGAATTATCAACAGTTAGTCTGTTTTTGATAACGTCAAAAAGTGGTTCCAAGTTCTTATTCCATTCTTCTCTTTTCTGATTGAAAAATTCTTCTAATTTATCATTAGTTTCTTTTGCCTTATTGATTCTTTCAACTTCTTCGGGTGGGTAAAGGTTCATAAAAATCTGGTTTCTTATTTATATATACATTAAACAACTAAGTTACAATGAAAATTAAAACTCTTTTCATTAGTGATATCCATCTTGGAAATCCAAATTCACAAGCTGAAAAATTGTTAAAAATTTTTAAGGAATATGAATTTGATAATTTATTCATTATAGGTGATTTTATTGATATGACTTATTTGAAAAGAAAGTTTTATTGGAATCAAGATCATTCAACCGTTATTCAAAAGGTTCTTCGTCTATCTAGGAAAGAAGTTAATGTGGTTTACATTTTGGGAAATCATGATTACTACATTAGAAGTGTGATAGAAGATGAAAATATAAATTTTGGAAAGATTTTAATTTGTAATGAATTTATATACACTTCACTATCGGGTGAAAAAATTTACTTAACCCATGGTGATTGTTTTGATGGGTTTGTTAGAATAAGTCCTTGGTTATATTGGTTAGGTGATGTTTCTTATGAACTTAGTATAACTATAAATAAAATTTATAACTGGTTTAGGAAATTATTGAAGTTAGAATATTGGTCATTTTCGGCTTATATGAAAACAAAAGTGAAATCAGCAATAAAGTTTTTATCTGAATATAAAAAAATATCTGAAGCTAAAGTAAAGGAAAAAGATTGTGATTCTATTATGATTGGACATACTCACAATCCTGAAATAATTAAAGGTGTGTATTACAACACTGGTGATTTTTGTGAAAGTTGTTCTTATATCATTGAAGATTTTGATGGTAATATAAAATTAATGTTTGTGAAATGAAGATTTTATATGGAATACAATCAACTGGAAACGGTCATATATCAAGATCATCCAAGATTGTGAATAAACTGGTTAGAAAGGGGTGTGAAGTTGATATTTTGCTTTCTGGTAGGAATTCCCAATTAGCATTTCCATTTCCAATAAAATATAATTTATCTGGATTAACTTTTTTTTATGATGGTAGTGGCGAAATATCTTATTGGAAAACATGGAAAGAACTTAAAATATTTCAATTCTTAAAAGATATAAAATTGAATTTAGATGGTTACGACTTAATTATATCTGATTTTGAACCAATTACTGCTTGGGCTGCTAAATTACAAAATAAAAAATGTGTGGGTATAAGTAATCAATGTAGTTATTTATCAAATAAGATCCCAAGACCAAAGGAAAAAGACTTTTTAGGTGAATCAATACTAAAATGGATGGCACCTGTATCAACACCAATTGGACTTCATTTTGAGAAATACGATGATTTTATATTCACCCCAATTATAAAAGAATCATTAATACAATTAGAAACCAGTGATAGGGGTCATTATACAGTTTATTTACCCACATTCGACATTGAACATATACTAAGTGAAGTCTACAAAATAAAATCCACAAGATTTGAAATATTCACACAGGTAAAAAAACCACATTGGATCGGAAAATGTCATGTAATGCCTATAAAGAAAGATGTGTTTGATGAAAGTTTAAGAAATTGCCATGGTGTTATTAGTACTGGTGGGTTTCAAACATCGGTTGAATCATTGTATCTGGGAAAAAAATTAATGGTTATTCCCACTAAAGGTCAATATGAACAAATTTGTAACGCTGAATCTTTAAAAAGGTTGGGTTGCGACGTTGGTAATTTAAATGATATACCAAAATTCATCGAGGGGGGTAATAAAATAAAAATTGAATGGGAAGATTCTTCTAATGAAATAGTTAATAGAATTTTGGGTTAAATTTTCTTATCGAAAAGGTAAACATCAAAAACCGAATTACCCTTAACCCTTTTTATTTTCTTTAAAGTTTCACCAGCAATTGAATCCATTACTTTAAAAACACCTTGATTAGTGCCCTTTTCATCAATTACTTTTACTGTATTTCCTGCTTGTCCTAAAGCACCTAATATAGCAAAATACTTATTGCCATAAATACTTTTCAAAAAAGACATTCTAACATTAGCTATATCTTTCATATTATTTACATAAGGGTTTTCTAAAGGATTATTCAAATCTATTTTAGTATCAGTAGTTTTAACCCTAATTGTAGCAAATTGTCTTGTCTCTTCTCCTAATGATATATCCTCTTTATTTTGTATTTCTTGTGCTTTTAAAAGCGCTTGTTGATTTTTTCTAATTTCATTAAAATCTGCTTTTGCTAAAATACCACCACGCATTCCTTTATCATTCATATTGTAACCCTGTGGTGGGAGTCTATAAAAAGATCCAGTAAAAGTAATAGATAATACTCTATCTAGCCTAAACATCCTCCAAATTTTATTAATGTGTCTATTAGCAGAAACCGACCAACCGTTTAAGTGATATCCTCTCACAAGTTCTTTACCTTTCATAGATTTACCCAAAACCATTGGATAGATAACTCTTTCATGTCCTGCAAAATGTTTATCTTTAGCGCCTTTGTAATTAATCAAAAATACCATACCATATTTTATGGCTTTAATTAAAACTTCTTCGGTTGGTTTTATTGGTTCATTGATAGGAATATCTGCAATTTTGGTTGCTTTCTTGATATTGAATCTTGGGACATATGTATTATCCTCTTTGAGTTCGTATTTTTCTTTAATTACAAACTCAACAGGTTTAGTATTGTAATACTGTCTATATTCTCCTAAAGTCATACTGTATATATTAAATATCTACTTCTAAAAAGAAAAAGTCAGAAACTTTCGAATCTGACTTTTAAGAGGCCGACCAATTTGGTCTTTTTCCACCAACTTGTTAAGATAGGTAACAAGTAACCTTAATGATTAGTGTGCAGCTGAGTCAACTTTTACACTATCAACGCAACAAGCTTTGGTAGTGTCGCAATGTGTAGAATCACAAGCTATTGAGTCGGTAACTACCACTGTAGAATCAGATGCAGTACCTTCTTCAGAAGAAGCTCCACAAGAAACTAGGAAAGATACAACCGCAAACATCAAAAATAGTTTTTTCATAATAATTTATTTTTTTAATTTTTTTACTTTTCTATATATGGAAAGTGTTAAACAATGTTTTTGAAAACATGGATTTTTTATGAAAAAAAATTAAATTAGAATTGAAAACATGATATATACTATGATGAAGAAGATTTCGAATAGGGAAGAAGCTAATAACTATTATAAAACCATTAATAGTGGTGTTAATGACTTTGCAAAGGAAACAAAGGCTAGACCATCTGAAATACACAAATATTTATCAAGAAATGGTAAATTTTTTTTAAAAAGACTGGGTTTGGATGATGTTTCTGGAATTGAAAATGTATTAAATGACGTTCTTTTACATAGAAAACATATAGAAGACGATAAAGTAATAAATTTTGAAAGTTTTTCAAAATTGAATGAAAATATTTTAGAAGTTGGGTTACCTACAATTGAACATGAAAAAGTTTTAGCTGATTTATTTAACACCAGCGTGGGTCATGTAGAATCTTTAGATTCGAATCTTCATTTGTTTAAAGTTAATGATTTTGGAAAAGATATTTATTGTGTAATCTTTAATAAAGAAGAAATGGGAAATATTAAATCAAATTTAATTGAAAAAATTAAATCTGATATATTATCAAAAGTTGTTTCTTTGGGTTCTATAGACTCAGTTAGTATTGATCCTTTGAAGTTATGGATTTCCGATATTGTAGATGAGTCTACATTGTATGAGAGAGTATCTTCTTTGGTTTCGGAATCTTTAATTTTAGAATTTGTTTTAAGTTCCATTAATTCTTCTTTAGTATATTCTATTGAGAAAGGTCGTTTTCAAAATTTTAAAGAACATAACTCATTTTCTGTGTGGTGGACATGATTAAATTTATGTAACATCATGATATAACCTAATTTATTTTGGTCTTTAAGTTTTTTGGGGTAGGTTTATTTTATATATAGAATAAATTAATAGATTTGGATGGCTGATTTTATTGGTGTTTCTGGTTCTGCTACATATGCCGTTGCGTTGCCTGGTGTAGAGGATATGTTAACAATTCTACCGGATAATACGGTAAATCAGATTAGGGCTCAAGACGTAAGAAATGTAGTTTACACATTATCTCAAACTATAGGTGGTGGTGGAGATTTCACCTATACACAAGCTGCTCCCCTCTCTCAAAAATCTACTCAAGGAGTAGGAGGTCTACCATCTGGTAGAACTTTCAGTAAAGTACCGTATAACGAAATTTTTGATGCAATCTTATTCCCTGCTAAGGGAACAGATTTGGTTATAACTACATCACCTACTTCTTTTGAAGAAGGATCTCCTTTGGTTGGAAATGCTACAGTTAATGTTAGCGTTTCTATAACTCAGAATACATTTACAGTAAAATCAGCTTCACTGAGTGATACTTCTGGTTTGAATGGGTCATATACAACTCCAAACTTACCTACCGGTTTCGGTAACACGGCTAATACTTCGGTACCATATCAGAATAAACAAGTAACTAAAAATGGAACTACTACCTTCACACTTAACGTTACTGACGATAGTGGACCAATATCCAAACCTGCTACTGTTACATATTGGTATCCTAGATTTTATGGTTATATTAATCTAAGTGGTATAGTAGGTTTTGGTGCGGATTTTCAATTTAGTAATACCACCACTCAGACTCAAAAAACAAACTTACTAAATCTTTTGAGAGGTAGTGTGGAAGGTGGTGCTGGAAGTTGGAGAAATGTCTGGGATAGTACTAGCCTAAACTTTACTAAATTTTCTAAAGTCAGTAGTCCAATGAGTGAAGTTACAGTCACTCCTGATCCTGGACTTCCGGCCGGATCAAGAGTTCACCATGTATTAATTTGGTTAACAACTGACTATAGTGGTGGATTTCCGGTCGATTACATACTAAATGATAAACCACCAGCGGCAAGTCCTTTTGTGTATTTGGGTGAAACGGGAGTGACTCTGGACTTCAGAAATGAATACAGTATTTATAAAAGAATGAAAGTAATGATTCGAGATTTTTCTTCGTCGGTAAGCGTAAAATATAAATTTAATTTTTAATAAAAATGGCATTTATTGGAGTACTTGTTGGAACAACTATCAGACCAAATGACGAATTGGCTCAGTGGCCTACCGCATTTAGTAATGAACTTTTGGGTGGTCTACATACAGTAGCTGATAAAACAGAACTGTATAATATTTATGATAACCGTAGACAGTTTGGTATGATTGCTTATGTGATATCAGAAAAAAAATATTACAGTTTAGTACCAAATGATCCGCAACAAGATGTAAAAAAAGATACAAACTGGGTAGAATTATCTATCGGTGGGGGTGGTTCTGGTGAATGGGTCGATTCTGTAATCGGAGTTTATTCTGATAGTACTTTAGGTAGTGCACAAAACGGAGTAGGTTTCAGAAAAACTGGAACTAGAGTTCTTGTCGCACCAACTGGTACTGATGCTACATTTGATACTTTTGAGAATCAAATTGCAATATATAGTGAGACTGGTAATGGTAACAGTGGTGGTTATACCTATATTGAACCAACAAATGGATACACTTTAAGGGCAGATAATGATCCTGGAGTTATTTATACTTTTGTTGGTACTTCTAGTAATACCGGTACTTGGTATAAAGAAAGACAAAATATACTCAGGTATATTAACCCTACTTCTAATGATGGTAAAACTTTTAGTTTCACAACATCAGATGGTACTAAACCATTATTAGGTTATACTTATACAGTATTTTTATCTAGTTTTGGTACAGCTAATTCTGGCACAGCTAGTTTATCTATTGATGGAAATTCTTATTATCCAATTAAGAAAGTGGTCAATAACTCTCTAACAGATTTAGATGCAAATGATTTTAATGCAGGTCCACAATATTTAATTACTTACTCTTCAAACACCTTTCAGATATTTTTACCTTCAGGTGGAGGTGGTGGGACTATAGGTGAAGCCGAAGATAATAACTATGGTGATGGACTTTATACAGATTTTACACCATCTACACCTATTGGTGTTCCGATAGATCGTTTTAATCAAATTCTCAAATCTTTAGTACCACCACAGGCACCGAATCTATCTTCTTGGAATGTAGAATCTGGACTTTTTGCAAATGGAAATATTTCATATAATTCTGCTCAGGCTGCGGTTCTGACTCCTTTAGCTTATGAAATAGTCGCTTTTCCTCCGTCTGAAATAGGTGCGGTAGGACAGAATGGAGCTTTCAATTCTAGTGGTTATAGACTAGGTATAACTCCGAAGACTGGCAGTATAGGTGGTAAACTTAATAGTGGAGTTGCTAAGAATCCAAATTTACCGACAGCTGCTTATGATCAATATGCGTTTGGAAATGGTATTACCGGAAGTGTTGTTTTGTATATCAATTCTAAGACTGCCTCAATTGTTGATTTAGGTTCGAGCTTAAATTCTATAATTCAAAGCACCTCACATGGTGAACTTAATGTTACTAGTGCAACATCATCTAAATTTTCCAATGGTACACCGTTTGAAACCTTTTGGTGGAGAACTGGACAATGGACCGTCAATAAAGGTTCTTCATTTATCAACTACGGTTTTAATCAAATACAAGTTAAACACATACTTCCAAGTACAACCTATACTTTGACAAAGTATGAATTTTTAGTTGATGGTGATATTTCTACAACTGATTTTCCAAGTGCTGCTGTTTCGGATTATACTACAGGTACGAAAAAATTCCTTTCGGGAATAGAATATTGGACTGCGAAAAGTTTCAAATTTCAAGTTACAGTAGATAATGCATATAAAAATACTTATTCTGGTGCAAGTGATGCAATTGCTTTCTCCGATACATCTGTTGCAGAAAACTTTACAATTTATAACGGAGTACCACGTCCTACACTTTCAGATCCGATAGCCTTTTCAGCTGCGAGTCCTAATAGTGCTCTACCGACTGCTGGTTCAGTAGGTCAACAAATACAGCCTAGTTCTGTCTATAATTTAGTATCAAATAGAAGAAAAATTAATGGTACTAGTAAGTTAACACTTGGTATTAAAAGAACAGTACAGGCATTCGCAAGTACTAACTTTTCCGTAGGTGGTTGGTATATTGATACCTATCCCGCTTCAAGTACAAATACTTTAGAAAATTTTGATGATGAATCATATAGATTAGCTGTCGCTAACTGGGCATCTACATCGGGAATTGGAACTGGTACTTGGGTTTCAAGTGGTGATCTATTAAATACTTATCGAAACGCCTTACAAATTGCAGATGGAAGACTTTTGTATCCATCTAGAAACTTCCAAGGTGATGGAACTGCTGATACCAATCCAAATTTTGGTATTTCGGCTCGTAACTATACTAACTGTAAAATTAATGGTGCAAATGACGTGCATGGTGCAAACACCCGTACATATATAAGATACTTTCAGTTTTCTTCTGTGAAAAATGTGTTTACTTTAAATATATCTGCGTCGGGTACAAATTTTGTAAAAGTGAATACTGGTTTATCAAATACTTCCAATTGTTACATTGAATTCAAATTGCCTTATTCAGGTTCTGGTGTGCCAGGAGGTCCATCAGTAAACACTAGTACTTATGGGGTTACTGGTTGGTTAGATGCTTGTCTCGGATATGATAATGCTGCACCAATTGACGGAAAAGGATGTCTGCAAGGGGACGTTCCTGGTGATTATAGTGGGTGGGTGATAAACTTTGGACCAAAAAGTACACTTTTTTCCGATGGTAAAGTTCTTGTTAGGATTACAGCTGGACCTAACTGGAATGGATTTATAGAATCAATATCTTTAACATAATATATAAATAAAAGAATAAAAAATGGCCTTAACCTCAAGTGTACAAGCACAGATAGCATTTAAGAACCTCCTAGGTAAATCTCAGACTAGGTCAGATAAGGGTCCAGTTAATGAACTTTATGGATTTAGTTTTGATTTACCTTCATCAAATATTATGATGCAATCTATAGGTCCGACACCATCGGATTCTGTATCTGCTGGTATAGCTGTATATGTGACCGCTGATTTGATTCTCGATCCTGAGTCGAACGGACAAGCTTATTTTACTAAGTGGCCTTCTTCAGCACCATCCGGCAATGATATTAAAAATTCAAATCAACCATATCAATATGGAGTTGGATCATTAGAGGGTATTTCATCTGGACAAAGGATGTTAAATATTATTTCTGATTACTTTGATGTCAAATACCAAGCTGAACCTTACGACGTGAATAGTGATGTCATAAGACCACTTGATTCTAGGGATTGGATTTTTCAATATAATTCTGGTATTTTTTATCAGCAAAATTTACTTAAACCTGATGGTAGTGCAGTTACTAATCCTAAGACTGTTAAAGTTTATTACTACATAGGTGATAGGCTTCTAGATCAGTCGAAGAATCAACAGACTAATATTCGAGTTAGTGCAACCGGTTCAGTTGAGGTATCTGAAGATATTTATTTTGCAACTTATTCTACTCCGATGATTACCACTACTTATTCGAGTAATTATCTATTCTTAGTTGATTTTAATAAAACAAACCTTTCGAGTACCGTATCATTAAGTATTAATAGTTTAGGTACTTTTAGTGTCAAAAAGTATACAGCAGATGGGCCAGTGCCATTATCACCGGGTGATATTGTTGGAGCTACTGGAGGAACATTCGGACAAATTTACTATTTAATTTATAATAATGGATTTTTCGAATTCTATACAAAAAATCCAGTGTCTCCACCAGGATTTTTTACTCAACCATCAGATACTAATTTTACTTTAGGTGGGATAGACAAAGGTTCACAGTTTGATAAGGTATCTTTAACGGATATGTTTAAAGATTTATTGTATCCTGAACTACTTGGTGGGATAACTGGTCTTACAATGACTGGACCTTCAGGTGTTGTGACGCAACTAGAAGTTGGTGGTTATATAGGTAATGGTAACTATAATCTTGGGTGGTCTCTTGCCAATCCTGCAGATTTCAAGACTGGAAGTTTGAGAGTTGAGGATGTGACTAATGTAACTAGCTCGGAGTTCTATTGGAAATCACCAATAAATCAACCATTCACACAGAGTGCATCATTAGTTAATCCTTTTACATTTTCATTTGGGGCGTCCGTAAGTACATCAACTTCTAATACTAGAACTCTTAAATTATCTTTAACAAGGAACAATGGGACAGTAGTTTCAAGGTTTTTAGATATACCTTGGACTTGGAGAGTTTATTACGGTTCTTCTACATTTTCAACATTGACTTCGAGTGGGATATATGCTTTAAATTATACTCTTTCAACTCAGTCGGTGGGATCATGGACAATTTCTGGTACACAGGGTTATAAATACATTGCTTTTCCGGAAGATTCTGTTTATGATTTCAGCTCTATTTATTATAAGGGGTTACCATTAGTACTTGCATCCGGTACTGTTAGTGGTTACACATTCAGTTACGGTGATGTGACCTATACTACTGTCACTGTTAGTAATGCAAACAATGTCTCGAAAAAATATAAATTATATAGATCAAAATACGAAATAGGAGCAACAATTTCAGTAAATATTAATAAATAAACTATGGAAAATATACCAGTAACCGGACTTCTTTCACCAGTATCAGCATCTGATAAATATCCAATAATAGACCCCGTTTTTGGGATCGATGGATTGAGAAATCTCTCATCTACACAAAGTATGTATGAAATTCCTTTGGAAAAAAGAAGGGCTGGGATGGTCGTGGGTGTTCCAAATACAACAAATAACACGGTTTTATATTATAAATTAAAACCAGAAGGTAATGGTGTTACTTGGTCGGTAGGTCAATCAACCGATTGGGATTCGTTTTTCATTTCGCCATCAGCTTCTATCCCAATTAAATATAAGGTAGTGGATGAAACTATTGAAGTTCCATTTGGTTATATGTATTTGATATATGGTGATTTGACAATTGGTGCAACTGGTGTATTTAATAATTATGGTAGGACCGTTTTGATTAATGGTAATCTTTTTACTGAAAGCAATGGACAATTTAATAATTTGGGAGGACCTGGTTCATTTTTCACTGTAAGTTTCTTTACTCAGAAATCAGTAAGCACATTTTCAGCGGTAGCTGGTGTTGGATATACAGTTTCACATAATTTAAATACTTTGGATTTTACTTATAATTTAAGAGACGGATTTAATATGGTGCAGGGTAACGTCGAAATAATAGATGTTAATAGTATCAAAGTTACTTGTGCTACTTCGGTGAGTGTGGCGACAATGACAATCATTGGTTAAATTTTAAACAATTGGAAAACATGGTCATATAATATATAATTGCAAAAAATAATATTATATTTATGTCCAAACAGGAAGAATCAAATTTGTCAGAAGAAGAATATCTTCGTAAACATATTGAGGGTTTAGAATCCAACAAACCATCTAATACACAAAATTTCCAACAGCCTGAGGTTAAGGTTGATAATTCTAGGGCGAGTGACCTCCATTATTTTGCATTTGATGTGAAGGAGTTCCCTTGTGGGGTATTCTATCCAGCCGGTTCAACTATTCAAGTAAGAGCTGCTCAGGTAAAGGAGATTCAAGCTTATTCAATGGTGGATGATAATAATTTTTATGATATCGTTGAAAAAATGAATGATATGTTATCTTCTTGTGTAAGAATTAAATATCTTGATGGAACAATTGGTTCCTATATGGAAATCAGAGATCCAGATAGGTATTATCTAATTTTCCTTATTAGAGAACTTACTTTCCAAAAAGGAAGTAGTCTTACTACTACTGCAACTTGTGAGTGTGGTCAGGAAGTATCAATTGAATTGAAGAGGGATAATTTTAAATTATTTGAACCATCTGATAGAATTTTGTCTTTCTTTGATGCAATCTCAACATCTTTTAGATTTGAGGTTAAAAATGGTAAAGTATTCAATCTAGCTCCTCCAACAATTGGGTTACAAAAATCATTCACAGAATATATCGTGAAGGAAAATGCTGAAAAGAAAAAACCAAACCTTTCATTTTTGAAGATCATTCCTTTCTTACTCTATGATAGGACTTCAATTACTATCGATGGTATCAAATCAAAACTTGAAGAGTACCAAAAGATAGATGACATTTCGTTCCAATTTCTAAATGCTGCAGTTGAAAAGATGACTTTTGGTATTGAAAAATTAAGAAAGCAATGTCAGTGTGGTCTAGAGAGCCACACCGATATGATATTTCCCGACGGACCGTCAGCTATTTTCGTTGTTCATGACGCCTTTGAGCAGTTTATTAAAGAATAAATTGCTTCTTCAGAAGAATTATCATCTACAAGAAATGGCCATAGATTCATGGCCATTTTGGATGTTGGAAGAAAACATCAAGATTGTTAATGAACTAACTGATGAAGAAGAAAAACAAAGGAAGAAGGATGATGGTTCTCAAAAGATGCCAAACTTCAACCCTTCATCAATGATGAGTAGTGTTTCCTCAATGGCGAACAAATTCAAATAAAAAAAACCACCAAATGGTGGTTTTTTTTTATTTTTGAGACTATTAATATTAGTATCCAGCAACGAGTGGAGGAGCGATAGTGAAAGAACCATCGATGTACTCATCAATCCAGTAGTCAGCTACGAATTTAGCTTCTACATTTGACATAATTTCTTGTGAACCCCAGTCAAGAGAGTAACCAGCAAGACCTGTGATTTGACAGTTTTGGAAAGTAACCCTTCTTAAAACAACACCTTTTTTATCGTGTTGGTTAACAATTACAGTTCCGATGATATCTGATTTATAGTTTACAGTACCATTCTGAGAGTTCCAAACTAAATCATACCATGCTTTTAGTGTGTTCCAAGTAACCATGTTGCCTTTATCGTTTACGTTCACATTGTGCTTGATTGTAAAATCGATATGGGTTTTTTCTGGTGTACCCATGTAAGCTCTAGTTGAGTACTTGAACCTCTGGTCTTTAACCCCAATATCTGGTGTTAAGTTTAAGTCAACGGAATTGGCTTGTTGTAATTGCATGATAGGATCTCTTCCTTGAGCTTGTAAAATTGTAGGGAAGATGAAAGTAATCTCAAACAAATTAAGATATACTACTTCTTCTGGTAATGTTCCAGGACCGCCTGGTGAACCTGTCATCAGGAGTTGGGTAAAATGTGGTAAAGGCATAAATTTTTAAATTATTTTTTGTAATTTATATATTTTATCACAAATCTTTCTTATTAATTAATCATATAAATAGGTTATAAAAAATGCCATTTTCACCTTTAGTACGTAATATATACTGAATATGAAGTGTAATTATAGATATTGTGGTAAAGAAATAAACTTTGATCGAAAAGATAGAAATTTTTGTAATAAAAACTGTAAAATGAAAGAAAATAATTTAATTAAAGAATTAAAAACACTAGATAATAAATCTATTAAAACTAAAGATTTTATAGAAAAGTCAAAAAAAATACATAATAATAAATTTGGATATGAATTATCGATATATGATAATTGTAGAACAAAAATTATAATAATATGTCCAATACATGGTGTGTTTGAGCAAACCCCAAGTAATCATTTATATAATAAACAAGGATGTGATAAATGTGCTAGAGATGATCATAAACTTACTAATCTATCTGATGTTAGAATAGAAAATCTTAAAAGAGTTCATAATAATAAATATCTATATAATGATATATCTATTAATAATGGATTTATAAATATAACCTGTCCAGAACATGGTATCTTCACTCAATATTTATATTTTCACGAATATGGACATGGATGTTCACAATGTAATTCCTCTTCTAGAGGAGAGAACTACATAAAAAACTACCTTGATAAGAGAGGAATAAGATACCATAGGAATTTTATATTTGACAACTGTAAAAATAAGAAAGGTCTTAGATTTGATTTCTATCTATATGATGAAAATACTATTATTGAGTATGATGGAGAGCATCATTTTATTGAAAATAAATATTGTGGAATTGAAAATCTAGAATATGTTAGAAAAAATGATGAAATCAAAAATAAATATTGTTTATTGAACTCAATAAGACTAGTGAGGATACCATATTATGATTACAATAACATTGAGAGTATTTTAAATAGTGTTATTTAATAGACACTATGTCTTTTCACAAATGAACATGA
>Ga0114970_10002081_pt1 | contig 15014 bp, 14 predicted proteins | sample M_140205_XF_Meta_FD_87030 | JGI IMG/M metagenome (GOLD analysis project Ga0114970, IMG submission 87030) | Freshwater microbial communities from Lake Montjoie, Canada to study carbon cycling - M_140205_XF_MetaG | ecosystem: Environmental > Aquatic > Freshwater > Lake | place: Lake Montjoie... | reverse complement strand
TCTTGGGCTCTTTCTTGCCACCACTTCTGCCAATACACACCCAAAGTCCCGTCTCCTTCTTGAGTCAATTCATTGGCCACAAAAAAAGTAACTTTGACCTCATGCCGATTTAAAACCTGTGCAATAAAGGGAGCGACTCCCATGTGGCCAGTGTCAAAGGTCAAGTACAGAGGCTTTGAGCACGAAGGACTGGGAGTCAAAGGCGCACTTTGTAAGTCTCCACCCCAAAGCAGCAATAAAACTGCAATGAAGCCAAAAGACTTGGTCCACTTGGGCACCAAAGAAGTATTTGATCTCATGCTAATCACAACTCATTGGCGCTTTGCATGATCAAGTGTCCATACGCCATGGGGCGATCTGCCCACATTGACTTGCTTGGTCAACGCACCGCTTTGGATGTCAATGATGGACACCTTCTTGATCCAACGTGAGGAGACCATCAAGGTTTTCATATCAGCAGAAACTTCCATGCAGTCAGGACCTCCTGGCGCATTGAATTGCGAAACAACCGATAAAGTTTGCAAATCAATTTTGCTGATTGTATTGGCCACTCGGTTGCTGACAAATACATGTCGCCCATCTCCAAGCGCTCTAAATGCATGCGCCCCTTCTCCAGTCGGGATGGACTTGATCAATTGTGCAGTCTCCTTAGAAACATCGAAGACTTGCACCTCCCGCCCACCGGTCAACGCAACCAGTAGAAATTTATCATCACTGGTGCCAAAAACATCGGCGGGAGTTGAACCCGTTTTCACTCTCCATTTGATTTTCTGAGTCGATAAATCCATGGCAATCAACTCTTCACTGTCTTGCATGGTTGAATAAACGACCGTGCTTTTAGAGTCAATCCATAAATGACTGGGAGTCTTTGAAGATGGGACGCGCTTGATGAGTTTAAGCTCCTCTGAGTTCCACTGGTAGATATCAATGTGATTCAAACGATTTCCTACAGTCACAAGCCACTTCATGTCCGGAGAAAACCTCAAATGATAAGGGTCCAACGTTCCTTTGATCACCCTTTGCACTTCAGCGGTTTTGGGATCAATGAAGGTGAGTGAGTCACCCCCAGCATTGGCTACGATCACCGAACGCTCATCGGGCGTCATGTACAAATGATGGGGCTCTTTGCCCGTGGGAATCAACTTGGTGACTCGCCAGGTCAAGGGGTCAATGACGCTGACAGTGGCATCCAAGGAATTCAAGCCAAAGACTGGGTTCGCCGCAAAGCCAGTGTCACACAAAGCTGCAGCGCATAAAAAAACAAGCCATTTAAAGTTCAACATTTTTAGGGCACGGAAGTCGTTGCGCATTGAGAGAGATTTTGAAAAATAAATCCATGCTTTGAGTTTAAAGTATTTCTCAACAAAATACCTTCTCCATGAGGGTTAAAAGCTTATTTCTTGATGCAATCTAAGTGCTTGATCACCTAAACGATACACTTGAGCAAAGCACTTCAATTGGAGCTTTGAGCGTCCAACAATTCTTGAGCTGTCATCATTCGCCACTGCCCAGGCAATAAATCCCCAGGCAATTGGAGTTTTCCCATTCGCGATCGATGCAAGCCCACGACCAAATGCCCAACCGCTGCAAGCATGCGTTTGACTTGGTGATATTTGCCTTGCGTAAGGGTCATGCGCATGGACCGCTCACCCAAAAGCTCACAATGCTCTGCCTTCACAGGTTTTGGGGAATCGTTCAAAACAACACCCAAAAGCAACTTGTCCAAATCCTTTTGAGCCAAGACATCTTCAGTCACAATGTCATAAATTTTTGGCACATGGTGCTTGGGAGATGAAAGTCGATGAATGAGGGGGCCGTCGTCCGTCAAAAGCAAGAGCCCGGTGGTGTCTTGATCCAAACGTCCCACGGCTTGAACGCCTTGAATAGAGGACTTTTGAGGCCTGTTTCTCAAAGGGGCAGGCAACAAGGTGTAAATACTTGGCCATGACGAGGGCTTTTGAGAGCATTCCGTGCCACTTGGTTTGTGCAGCATCACATACGCCCTGTCCCAGAAGTACCACTGCTGAGATTGAACGACGTAAGGAAATCCTGTTCGAACCTCAAAGGACTGCCACGGATCAGAGCAAACACTTGACGCACCCATGCTGCCAATTTCAATCAGCCCGTGTTGTATCAATCCTTGGCAAATACGTCGTGTTCCAAAGCCTTGAGAAAACAACAAGTCTTGAAGTTGCATGGTTCGTTCAATAAAAAAATAGTCAGCCAAAGAAAATTTCTGGTTTTCCCTGAATCCCTCACAGATTGTACCTTCTCGCCAAGAGGGCCGATTATCCAAGGTGCGCGTGCTGCGCCGAGGCATTTGTATTTGAAAGTGTCCATATCACCCCATCAAATACACCCTTGTCCTCTAGACTCAAAGAGCCACGTCTAACGACGTCTGTCTCACGGGGGTGAATGGGGGTAAAAGATGGCACCAATTGTCTTGAAAGAGATGCTCAAAAATTCTTAACACCTGTAGCCTTCCTTATTCAATTCCTAAGGAACTTTTGCTGGGCATTGAAGCCTGCGGTGATGCAGCGGTCAATGGGCTCAACCTTTTACAAGCGATGAATGCAAAGACTGCTTTATTTCACGCCAATAATTTCGACCACGTTTGACGCCACCCTGGGCGTTGCCTAGGGTGTCGAATGCGATCACAGGTGTTCAACTTTAATTACCGCAGTACAAGAACCGGTATTACACTTTGAACCAATACATTTTGAGTCTCACTGCCCAACAAAAGTTTTTTAAGCCCTCTTCGGCCGTGGGAGGCCATGACAATCAGATCAATTTTTTTCTTTGCGGCAACTTCCATAATGGCCTTGGAAATGATGTCAGATTTAACCACCATGGATGAGGCATCTATCCCCTCCTTAATGGCTGCGTTGCGCTCAGAGTCCACCAACTTGTGTGCATCCTTGGCCCAAGAGGCCTCAATCTTGTTGACTTCATTTTGATTCAAAGGAATAGCACCATCAAAGTAACTTTGCACAACTCTAGGAATGACTTTGAGAATGATCAATTCTGAACCCGCCAAAATTGCAATTTGTGTTGCGTGAACAATGGCTTTTTTAGATAAAGTTGAACCGTCTGTTGCGACCAAAATTTTCTTATACATTTGCGAGCTCCTAGTTGGTTTAATTTAAAATCACGCTCGAATCTTAAAAGTCCCTTTAAACAATGGTTTTGACATATATCAAGACCTTGTTGATTACACCAAGCATTCCTGCCAAGTTGTCCATTCGAGCTTAAAATCTTTGCATGACAGCTCAAGATGCATCGTTTGATTGGCTTGATGCCCAAGAAGAGTGGGAGAGATACAGCGCCCCGCTGTCCAAACCAGAGCGCGCAAGACTTCAAATGCAAATGCCTGCGGATGCCCTTGGCGCGATCATCAAATCACAAATTGGTATAGAGGGTATGCATTGTGCAAACTGCTCTTTGATCGTTGAGAGCAAGCTCAAATCTTTACCCGGTGTTTTGGATGCGCAAGTTCACGCCAATTCAAAAAAAGCCCATATTTTTTGGCTACCTGAAAAAAGCAAACCCAGCGCCTGGCTGAACGCCATTAATGCATTGGGATACCAATCCTCGCTTCTTGAGGGGATTGAATTTCAAGAGATTAAAAGCAAAGAGGCCAAGCTCATGCTATGGCGTTTCATGGTTGCTTTTTTCTGCATGATGCAAGTCATGATGTATTCTGCGCCCTTGTATGGAGACTCTCAATTCAGCATGGACCCTCAATCCATTCAATTGCTGCATTGGGCCGGGTGGGTATTGAGTTTACCGGTCCTGATTTTTTCTTGTCAGCCTTTTTTCAGGGGCGCCTACCATGACATGAAAAATTTCAAACTCAGCATGGATTTACCTGTCACCATTGGCATGCTGCTCACTTTCTTTTTAAGCTGCGCAGTCACTTTCCAACCCAATGGCATTTGGGGGATGGAAACCTATTTTGACTCATTCACCATGTTTGCATCATTTCTGCTGGGTGGTCGTTGGCTGGAATTTAAACTAAGGAATAAAACTTTGGGTGCATTGGATGCTCTAATGGACCGCATTCCAAAAGGAATTGAACGTCAAATCACGGAGGCACGATTTGAGACCATTTCCACCCATCGCATTCGAATCAATGACATTCTTCGAGTTCAAACCCATCAATCTTTTCCTGCCGATGCCTTGCTCATAGGACCATCTACTTGGGTGGAGGAGTCGCTTTTAAACGGTGAGTCCAATCCGATCTCCAAATCGGCTCACTCAACAGTCTTGGCTGGCAGCATCAATCTGGGGCCCCCTGTCTTGATACGCGTGAATAAAATTGGGAGTTCAACTCAATTTGCTTCAATTGTTCAAATTCTTCAAGAGGCTGAGAACTCCAAACCTGAGATTGCCAAAATAGCAGACCGAGTCGCAAAGCCTTTCATTGCAATGGTTCTGCTATGTGCCTTATTGAGTGCATTTTGGTGGTGGCCTGAATCAGCTACCAAAGCCTTGCTCGTAGCCAGTTCTGTATTGATCGTGACGTGCCCTTGCGCTTTGAGCCTTGCCACGCCATCGGCCATGATTGCTAGCGCAGGCTTTTTGGCCAAACGCGGTGTGCTCATGCGTGATTTAGGTACATTGGAGAGACTGGATCAAATTGATTATGTGGTGTTCGATAAAACGGGCACGCTCACTCAAAACATCTTGCATCTGAAAGATGTTTTTAACTCTCCTCATTTATCAACAATTGAGCTCTTCGCGCTCACCCGCGCGTTGGCCAAACACTCCCCTCACCCTCTGTGTCGATCCCTTGAAAGAGAAGAGAGTCTGATCGGCTTGAGTGAATATCAAATTCTCCAAGTCAAGGAATTAATCCAAGGCATTGAGATTTTAAATTTCAAAGAAATGCCAGGCATTGGCGTAGAGGGTACCGTTAATTTTAAAAATGAAGTGCTCACTCTTCGTCTGGGGTCCTACAAATCCTTGCCTCCTCATTCATTGCCATCCTTGAATGGCGCACTGATCGAAAGTGCTCAAGTACACCTGTGCACGGATACGCAGTGGCTTGGCAGTTTTTTGTTTGATGAAGAGCTTAGAGCTGAAGCCCGGAAAGTCATGGATCAACTTCGAAACAGAGGATTTGGTATACAAATTTTTTCGGGCGATCAAGCAAGTCGTGTGCACCAAATTTCACAAGCACTTGGCATCCAAGAGCATGAAGCGCATGCAGAATTATCTCCTGTGGACAAACTTCACCGAATCAAATCCCTGCAAGCCCAAGGATACAAGGTTCTCATGGTCGGAGATGGCTTCAATGATTTACCGGTGTTGGCCGGCGCTGACGTTTCATTGGTGTTTGGCTCAGCCACCCTTTTGGCCCAAGAGGTCGCCAATTGTGTGGTTTTGAACCCCTCACTGCAATGGGTCATCGAATGTTTGAATCACGCCAAACGAACGCTACGCGTAGTCCGTCAAAATCTGATCTGGGCATTTGCATACAACCTCATTTGCATCCCCATGGCACTCATGGGATACTTGCCTTCTTGGATGGCTGGTTTAGGCATGGCATTGAGCTCTTTGGGCGTGGGGCTCAATGCATACAGGCTTCATCTCAAGCCCTCCAATGCCTAAGCTCTAAACCCATTAGCAACATCACAATCCCAAATGGACATCCTTTACTTATTGATCCCTTTGTCAGTGGTGCTCGTGCTGCTGATTTTGTTGGCACTTTGGTGGGCCATCTATTCAAATCAATTTGATGATTTAGAGCAAGAATCAGAAAGAATTCTCAAAAACGACTGAAAGGGGCAATGTAAATTTCGACATTGATACTCCAAAATTGTTTTCTCAAAGCGATCTCTAAAGTGACTTGGCAACCTATTAGACCAGCCGATTTAGCGCACGGTCTCTAAAGACGTATTTCATAACAAATTAGACGAGCTCTTGTCTTTCGGCTTGTACTGACTTGTGACGGGCCTTTTTATCACCGCTTCAGGCCCATTTCCCTCAGCATCGTTCGAAGAGGCAGTTGTTGGTCAAGGAAACCTCTCTTAAGAGCGGGAGTCTTCAATGCTTGGCTCAGACGAATAGTAACTGTAAATGCGGCAAAAACCACCTTACCCTTGACCTTGGAGATCAATACACCACATCTTCTATGCGTAGGTGATCGGCTCAAGATGTTCTCCTTTTGCGCCGCTCAGAGGCCCAATTGACACCCCCATCTTGCAATTTTCAAGATTGTTCAGTGCGTTCGAACGACTTCCTTTGATCTTAATCAAAAAATCCTTGCCTGAAGTCCAACATAATCTTTTCAATCTCAAAATCCCACAAATCCATGAACAACTCTCAAATTCTTTTTTACCATGACAAGGTTGTTAGGCAATTTTCCATCATGACTGTTGTCTGGGGTGTGGTGGGCATGTTGGTAGGACTGATGATTGCAGCTCAATTGGCCTGGCCGGAACTCAACTTTGGTATTCCTTTTCTGAGCTACGGCAGGCTTAGACCCTTGCACACGAATGCAGTGATTTTCGCGTTCGGCGGAAGCGCCTTGTTTGCATCTTCTTACTATGTCTCGCAACGAACAGGACAAACTCCTCTATTTGCTCCAAAATTGGCCACTTTTACATTTTGGGGCTGGCAGCTGGTGATCTTATCGGCAGCCATTAGTCTTCCTCTTGGATTTACAACAGGCAAAGAGTACGCAGAACTAGAGTGGCCCATTGACTTGTTGATCACTGTCGTTTGGGTGAGTTTTGCAATTGTATTTTTTGGCACAATCATCCAAAGACGAGTCAAGCACATTTATGTGGCCAATTGGTTTTTTGGTGCCTTTATTTTGACCGTCGCTGTCTTGCATTTGGTCAACAGTGCTGAAATTCCAGCCGGTTGGATGAAGTCTTACTCGGCCTATGCTGGCGTTCAAGACGCCATGGTTCAATGGTGGTATGGACATAACGCGGTCGGATTTTTCTTGACCGCTGGCTTTTTAGGAATGATGTATTACTTCATACCCAAGCAAGCCGAAAGGCCTGTGTACTCTTATCGCTTGTCGATTGTTCACTTTTGGGCTTTGATTTTTACTTATATGTGGGCAGGTCCTCACCACCTGCACTACACCGCACTGCCGGACTGGACACAATCGCTGGGAATGATTTTCTCCTTGGTGTTGCTGGCTCCAAGCTGGGGCGGCATGATCAACGGCATCATGACTTTGTCTGGCGCTTGGCACAAACTAAGAGACGATCCCGTGCTTAGATTTTTGATCGTTTCATTGTCCTTTTACGGCATGAGCACCTTTGAAGGCCCCATGATGTCCATTAAAACGGTCAATGCTTTGTCACACTACACCGACTGGACAGTTGGCCACGTTCACTCTGGTGCATTAGGTTGGGTGGGTTTGATTTCGATGGGTACCATGTATTTTCTTATCCCCAAGCTTTTTAGTCAAAAGAAAATGCACAGCCAACCCGCAATTGAATTGCACTTTTGGATGGCGACCATTGGCATCGTGCTGTATATAGCGGCCATGTGGATTGCTGGCGTCATGCAAGGCTTGATGTGGAGAGCCCTTAACGATGACGGCACATTGACTTACACCTTTGTTGAAGGCGTGAAGGCAACTTACCCCTACTACGTGATTCGTGTTCTTGGAGGCGCTTTGTACCTTGGAGGCATGTTGGTGATGTCATGGAACGTCGCCATGACCGCTTTAATGGGTCAGCCCGCACTTGTTCAGATCCCAAACACTGGCGCATCAAGATAAAGAAAGACATCGATCATGAATGATCAAAATTCAAATAAATTTACACATGAAAAAATTGAAACGAATCAATTTTTGATGATCGTACTCATTCTCTTGGTGATCTCAGTTGGAGGTCTGGTGGAGATCGTACCGCTGTTTTTTCAAAAGTCCACCACTCAGGCTGTTGCGGGCGTTTCACCCTATTCATCGGTGCAACTGATGGGGCGAGATATTTATATTCGTGAAGGTTGCTACAACTGCCACTCACAAATGATTCGTCCCTTGATGGCCGAGACGCTTCGCTACGGACACGCATCGGTCGCAGGAGAATTTGTCTATGACCACCCTTTTCAGTGGGGTAGCAAAAGAACTGGACCGGATCTACACCGAGTAGGCGGTAAATACAGCGATGATTGGCACAAGGCGCATTTGCACAACCCTAGAGAGTTGGTGCCCGAATCCAACATGCCCTCCTATCCTTGGCTAGAAACCAACCTCATCGATCCAACGCAAGGTGCGAGAAGCATGAGAGCTCTGCGGATCGTTGGTGTTCCGTATGCGCAAGAAGACATTGACAACGCTGCACAGGAATTGACCAATGTGAGTGAACAAACCGCCTTGATTGCTTATTTGCAATCGTTGGGCAGAGCATACAAATAAGGAACTCAAATGGATATTAACTTTTTGCGCATTTGCACGACGGTTTTGAGCTTCCTTTGTTTTATTGGAATCTTAATTTGGGTCTTTCAACCCAAACTTAAAAACTCTTTCAATGAGTCGGCCAACTATCCCTTCTTAGAGGATTGAGTACCATGAGTGACTTTAACTCCCCCTACTGGTCCTACTACATTGGTACTGTTGTGGTCTTGGGTCTCTTTGCTTGCATGTTTCTTTTGTGGAAAATGTCCAAAAGCAATGGCCAACCCATAGACCCTGGCGAGAATGGTCATGTCTGGGATGAAGATTTACGCGAACAAAATAACCCCCTTCCACTTTGGTGGGTGGGGCTATTTGTCATCACAACGGTTTTTTCTGCCATTTACTTGCTGCTCTACCCTGGACTGGGAAGCTTTAAGGGCAAAATGAATTGGAGTTCCTCACAAGAGCATGCCCAAGATATACAAGCCAACCTAGACAGCATTGCACCACTTTATGCAAAGTTCGATGCCCTTAGCATCCCAGATATGGCCAAGGACCCACAAGCCATCTCCATTGGGAGCAATTTGTTTCTCAACAATTGCGCTCAGTGCCATGCCTCAGATGGCAAAGGATCCAAAAGTTTTCCCAATTTGACTGACAGCGATTGGTTGCACGGAGGAAGCCCTGAAAAAATTCAAGAAACCATCACTTTGGGCCGTGTAGGTCTCATGCCCCCGATGGCTCAAGCAGTGGGTACAACAAGCGACATTGACAATCTTGCCAACTACGTGCTGAGCCTGTCATCAAGTCCTCATGATGCCGTCAAGGCCAAAAAAGGACAAGAAAAATTTACTGTCTGCGCCGCCTGCCACGGCGCGAAGGGCCAAGGGGTCCAAGCCATTGGGTCTGCCAATTTAACCGACCAAATTTGGTTGCACGGCGTCGGCCAAGTCGCGATTGAGAACATGATCATGAATGGCAAAGTCAACCAAATGCCAGCTCAAAAAGGTCGACTATCAGATTCTCAAATCAGAGTTTTAAGCGCTTACATTTGGCGCTTATCAAACAATGCTCCCTCTTGAATGAGATCGATTTTGAAATTGAAGATGTTTTAAAAGATTGGCACCTTTGCAAGCAACCACCCCATCTAATCTCCTGTACATCTCAGCACCCAAGATCTACCCAAGAACCGTTCAGGGGGTTTTTGCAAATCTGAGGTGGGGGTTTGTAGGGCTCACTCAACTTATTTTTTATGGTATGCCTTGGCTTGAATGGGCCAATCGACCTGCAGTTTTATTCAACCTAGAGGCTCGCCGGTTTTACCTCTTTCCTCTTGTGCTGTATCCACAAGACTTCATTTATTTGACCGCGCTCTTAGTTATTTGTGCGGTATCTTTGTTTTTATTCACCGCATTGGCTGGGCGCGTATGGTGTGGCTTTGCTTGCCCTCAAACCGTTTACAGTGAAATTTTCATGCTTGTGGAGCGCTGGATTGAAGGCGATCGGCCACAGAGAATCAAACTGGACCGATCCAAACTTAACTGGGAGGTATTGAGCAAGAAGCTTTTCAAGCATTTTGTGTGGGGTTTGATTGCACTTTGGACTGGGTTGACGTTTGTCGGTTATTTCGTTCCCATTGAGATCCTTTTGCGCCAAGTTGTGGCGCTAAACTTAGTCGGCTGGTCTTTGTTTTGGGTGTTTTTTTATGCATTTGCAACCTATGGCAATGCTGGCTTTATGCGCGAGCAGGTCTGTAAATACATGTGCCCTTACGCACGGTTTCAAAGCGCAATGTTTGATGCTGATACTCTGGTGGTGGGCTACGATGCCAACCGCGGAGAACCTAGAGGACATCGCTCTAAACACATCAGCACACAAGTGCTCCATGATGAGACAGGTTTGGGACACTGCATCGACTGTCAATTGTGCGTACAAGTTTGTCCTACAGGCATTGATATTCGAGAGGGTCTTCAATATGAATGCATTGGATGTGGCGCTTGTGCAGATGTATGCAATGAGGTCATGAAGAAAATGTCCTATCCGATTCATCTGATCAAATTTGCAAGTCAACATGCCATTGAAAATAATTGGGGATTTGGCAAACAAGTCCGACGCATCTTTCGGACTCGAGTGCTGATTTATACCGCCTTGCTCTTGAGTTTATGCTTTTTCGTGGCGTACCAATTGGTACACCGCTCTACGTTTAGAGTCGATATTGTGCGCGATCGAAACACCTTGAGCAGATTGGTTGAAGGTCAAGACCACAAAATGATTTTAGAGAACGTCTATCGCTTTCAAATCATGAACAGCCAAGAAAGCACGCAGCACTATGAGGTTTCATCCCATGGAATTGATCAACTTGAAATTGAAACGCCTAAGCACATTGAAATCGAAGCCGCAAAGTCGAAATGGACCGTTCTTAGGGTCGCCATTCCAGCGTCTCAAACCACACCCGGGTCTCACAAAATTTGGCTGGATGTGAGATGCCTTGATGACAATCGAGTCGTGAGCGAACAAACCGTTTTTATCGTCCCTTCACTTTAAGTATTGCAATAAAGAGAGATGAACATGAGTATTGAAAAAGCACGTATTGCACCCGAACTCCAAACACCAGCTTGGTGGACATATCCCTACGTTTGGATGGTTCTAATGGGGCCCGTCCTGGTGGTCATTGCAGCCCTGTGTACGGCCTTCATAGCGTTTGAAGGTGCAGACCACGTATTGACGGGGGATCTCACAACAAAGAGATTAAGTCCTGAGCAAGAAGTAAAAAATCATGCCGCCACTAGAACGCCTGTCCCTGCTGCTTTGTCAATCCATCATCAATCACCAAACCACCGAGGTGCTCAACATGAATAAGTGGAGAGGGCTACAAATACTTTGGCCCGCTTTCTTAGCGGCTAGCTTTCTTGAGATGTGTGTCTTTGCATTTCTTGATCCTTTGGTCTTGACAGAAACCTTCAAGCTCTCAAGCGATGAGACCGAGTGGATTTATGCTGGATCGTTTTTCTTATTTTGGTCTGCCACAGCGCTTTCAAGCGGCATCAGCTGTCTTTTGTTGATAGAGCGGCCCTAAGTCGCAATGTGACGCGACTCTCATAGCCTGCATCACTCGATGAGCGTGGCCTTGGCTTTAAGGCTCAGGCCCTTGGTATCTAGAATTAACACCGCCTTTTGTTGAACATTGATGAGGCCTTCTTCTGAAAACTTTGAAAACGTTCTGCTTACCGTCTCAAGCTTTAGGCCCAAATAGGAGCCTATTTCCTCTCGCGTCATTCGAAGAATCATTTCCGATTGAGAAAACCCCCTGGACTTCAAACGATTGGACAAATTCAGTAAAAAAGATGCCAAACGCTCCTCACTTCGCATGCTGCCCAAAAGCAAGATTTGCTCATTTTCTCGAACAATCTCTCGACTCATGATTTTATGAAAATGATGCTGCAAGGCTGGAATATTTCTAGCGATCTCCTCAAGTCTGTCCATGGGTATGACACATACTTCAGAGTCCTCTATGGCCATGGCTTCACAGGTATGAAGGTCTGTTTGAATGCCATCAAGTCCAATGACATCGCCAGACATCTGAAAACCAGTGATCTGATCTCGACCATCATCGGTATTGACAATGGTTTTGAAAAAACCCACCCGAACCGCATAGACAGAGGAAAAGTGATCTCCTTGACGGATCAAGGATTCACCTTTTTTAAGTGATCTTCTGTTTTGAATCAATTGATCGATTTTTACCATGTCCCCCTCACTCAAACCAATGGGCAAGCACAGCTCGCGCAAATTGCAACTCGAGCAAGCAGTCTTCAACTGTTCAGCCTTGATGACAGAGAATTTTTCAACGGGTGACTTTTGGGGCGATTTCATGGATAGACCTTTAAATAGAAAATGGAAAACCCATCCAGACAATATGATTTTAAGCCTTGGTATGCCCTTTAACTCAAAATGAATACCCCATGTTGCTCACTTTGATCACATTTGCATTGATGATGGGCCTCACCGGAGGTCCGCACTGCCTGGTGATGTGTGGTCCTGCTTGCTCATTGCTTACTCAACCCAACTCAAACAACTCCACCATCAGGCCCAACGTGTTGTTTTTCACAGGGAGAGCCTTGGGTTACGGGGCAATTGGCGCCTTGGCTGCGATGTCCATAAAGACCCTGGGTTGGCTCACCACCCAATCGACACTTTTTAGACCCCTTTGGAATCTCACCCATGTTTTAGCAATGGTTTTAGGCCTTTTTTTATTGATCTTTGCCAATCAACCCCTTTGGCTTGGTGAAATGGCAAAGTCAATTTGGAAAAAAATTCAACTCTATATCGCCTTGCATCCCATGTTTAAAAAACCTTGGGCCATCTTTGTCATCGGTGCTTTTTGGAGTTTCTTGCCCTGTGGGCTCTTGTACTCGGTGTTGATGCTTGCGGCTTTAAGCGCCGATGCAGTCTATGGGGCACTGGTCATGTTCAGTTTCTCCATCGGAGGCGCACTTTTTATGGGTATTGGCGCCCAACTTTTTGAAAGACTTTGTTCAGGCCGCCAACGCACACTTCAACCCCAAGCCCGAATTGGACCTCAACCCATCAGGCTCAAAAGACATCAGCAACCCCTGGCCACACCCGTGAAGTCCGTCTCTTTGGAGCTCGGTGTTCGCTTGGCTGGATTGGCCCTGAGTGTCAACTCAGGTTGGATCCTACACCACGACTTGATCCTGAACCAGGCACCTTGGTGTGTTCCAAGACCTTAATGCGAATAATTCTCATTTAGTATAGAATACGACCATGACTAACGCTTTTTCCACGAAATCTCTTGACCACTTAAAGGCCAATCAAGTCGCGCGCGTCTTGCGCGTCAATCACTCCAAAGAGGACGCCCACATGGCCCGGCAATTAGAAGAGATTGGTTTTATCGCGGGAGAGAAAGTGAAAGTCTTGAACAAAGCATTTTTCGGCGGCGACCCGATGGTTGTGCGCATTGGTGCGTCCACCTTTGCACTTCGAAAAGCGGAGGCTCAACTCATCGAAATTGGCTCGGAGCATTGATTGCAAACCTCCCCACTTTATTTCGTTGACTCCTCTCCTTTGGTGGCCCTCATCGGGAACCCCAACTGCGGCAAAACGGCGATTTTTAATTTACTCACAGGCAGTCGTCAAAAGGTTGCGAACTATTCTGGCGTCACGGTCGAAAGAAAAGAAGGAAAGATCACACAAGACGATGGCAAATCGATCAGGCTGCTCGATTTACCCGGTGTCTACAGCCTTTATCCAAGATCCTTGGATGAAAGGGTCACGCACGATGTTTTAAAAGGCATTGCAGCAGGTGAAAAAAAACCTGACATCGCCGTGTGTGTTGTTGACGCCACCAATTTGAGAAGAACTCTCAGATTGGCTCTTGCTGTTCAACGCCTAGGAGTTCCCTGCATTTTGGCCCTGAATATGAGTGACTTGGCTAAAAAACGAGGCCTTGAAATCGACACTCAAGCCCTATCAATTGCTTTGAACATGCCAGTGATCTCAACCATTGGCATCGAGCCCCAAGGTGTTCAATCCCTAAAACAGTTCTTGCTCAATGAGTTCAATCAAAACACCTTCGAGTCTTTCATTCAAAGCAGTCAGAAACACGTGCCTGAGCAAAGTGATTCCCAAATACAAGACACCGACAAAATACAAACCATCTTGAGCCAAATGGGCTTGGATGAGGTCAATCCAGACGTGATCAGCGAACGCATTGATCACTGGGTCTTGCATCCTCTTTGGGGCTCGCTCATTTTGGGGCTGGTTTTGTTTGTGGTTTTTCAATCTGTATTTGTATTGGCCAACGAACCCATGCAGGCGATCAAAGACTTGTCAAATTGGACTGGCGAGAGTTTAGGCCCCCACATTGGGATCGAATTGCTTCGCAGTTTGGTGGTGGACGGTCTCATTGCTGGCGTGGGTGGGGTCTTGGTTTTTTTACCGCAAATATTGATACTTTTTTTCTTCATTTTAATTCTTGAAGAATCCGGCTACCTCCCAAGGGCTGCCTATTTGCTTGACCGCCTTATGGGTAGCGTTGGCCTATCAGGACGCTCATTCATCCCTCTCCTTTCAAGCTTTGCCTGCGCCATACCGGGCATTATGGCGGCCAGAACCATCACCAATACCAGAGACCGAATCGTCACCATTTTGATCTCTCCACTCATGACTTGCTCAGCAAGGTTGCCTGTCTACACTTTGCTGATAACGGCCTTTATTCCGGAAAAAACCATGGCCCTTGGATTGTCGATGAGGGGTCTTGTTTTATTTGCGCTATATGCTTTAGGCATTGCAGGCGCAATGGCCGTGGCTTGGGTTTTAAAATCATTGACCCGTGCGGGACATGTCACCAGACCCCTGATGATGGAGTTGCCCAATTACCATTGGCCAACCCTTCAAAACGTGGGTATCGGGCTTTGGCAAAGAGCGAAAATTTTTCTCAACCGCGTGGGTGGTGTCATCTTGGTGTTGACCATTGGCCTATGGTTTTTGGCTTCATTTCCAACTGCCCCAGTTGGCTTTGAAGGTGCGCCCATTGAGGCAAGCTTTGCAGGCTACATTGGACATGCGTTGTCTCATTTGTTTGAACCCATTGGGTTCAATTGGCAAATCAGCGTTGCCCTGATCCCAGGGA
>Ga0114970_10002080_pt1 | contig 15021 bp, 13 predicted proteins | sample M_140205_XF_Meta_FD_87030 | JGI IMG/M metagenome (GOLD analysis project Ga0114970, IMG submission 87030) | Freshwater microbial communities from Lake Montjoie, Canada to study carbon cycling - M_140205_XF_MetaG | ecosystem: Environmental > Aquatic > Freshwater > Lake | place: Lake Montjoie... | reverse complement strand
TTCCAAGCCGGCCAAGTCCCCGTCTTTCTCATCAGCCTCAAGGCCGGCGGTGCAGGCATCAACCTCACCACCGCCGACACGGTCATTCATTATGACCCCTGGTGGAACCCTGCTGCCGAAGCTCAAGCGAGTGATCGAGCCCACCGCATTGGTCAGACGAAACCCGTCTTCGTTCATAAACTCATCTGCGAGAACACCATCGAAGAACGCATCCTCAAGATGCAGCAAAAGAAAGCCGCGCTGGTGGAAGGCCTCCTCTCCGGTCGCACCGACAAACTCCAGATCACCCAGGCCGACATCCAGGCGCTGTTCATGGTGGAGTGACTCTTGCCTTTGGCGGCATTCCCCGCTTTGATTCAACGTCTCCTGCCATGAAGTCTGAGAAAAAGCTGCAAATCCGCAATAGCACTGCCGAGTTCCTGATTTTCACGAATCAGGCTGGCGATGGGAGTATTGAGGTTCGAGTGGAGGATGAAACGGTCTGGCTGACGCAGAAGCTGATGGGTACCTTGTTTGAAGTGGATATCCGTACCATCAGCGAGCATCTGAAAAACCTGTTTGAATGCGAGGAACTGAATGAAACCGCAGTTCTCCGGAAATTCCGGAATACTGCCACTGATGGCAAAAGTTACCTGACCAGCTTTTACAATCTCGATGCCATCATCGCCGTCGGCTTCCGGGTGAATTCGGCCCGCGCCATCCAGTTCCGCCAGTGGGCCACGGGCGTGCTGCGTGACTTTGCGATCTGTGGCTATGTGCTGGACAAGGAGCGGCTGAAGAACGGTGCTTTCCTGAGCAAGGAGTATTTCGACAACCTGCTGGCCGAGATTCGCGAGATCCGTTCCAGCGAGCGAAAATTCTACCAGAAGATCACGGACATCTATGCCACGGCGATGGACTACAGCGTCGCAGCGGAGACGACGCAGACTTTCTTTGCCACCGTGCAGAACAAGCTGCATTACGCCACTCATGGCCGAACCGCAGCAGAGCTGATCGTGGAACGGGCCGACAGCACGAAGGATCAGATGGGCCTCACCACCTGGAAGAACTCGCCGCATGGCAAAATCCTGAAACCGGATGTGGTCATCGCCAAAAACTACCTGAGCGAGAAAGAATTGAAATCTCTGGATCGCTTCGTGACGATGTATCTCGACTACGCCGAGGATCAGGCCGAGCGCGGCATCCCGATGACGATGACCGACTGGGCTGGCAAGCTGAACGCCTTTCTCCAGTTCAACGAACGCGAGGTGCTGGACAATCCAGGCAAGGTCACCCATGAGATGGCCAAGGCTTTCGCGGAGAACGAGTTCGAGAAATACCGCATTGTGCAAGATCGCTTGTTCGAGTCGGATTTTGACCGCCACATCAAGCATCTCATGCAGGGTGATGAGCAGGCATAAAAACGCCGGGTGAATCAAGGTTTCAACAGGAAGCCATCTTCATCGAATTTCACTCCGACGAGATTCACCACACTTGTATCGTTCGGCATCAAGCCGCTGATGCGCACGTTGTCGGCAGTTGTTTCGATGTTGAAGCCAGGCAGCAGGCGGCCGAGTGAGCCGGGCTTCTTGCCGAGTTGCAGACCTTCATCGCCGGCGGCCATTTGTGGGTCGGGGACTTCGGTGCTGAGGAGGATTCCGGTGGTGGCGTCGATGTAGCCGCGCAGAGCGGCGGTGGCGGGTAAAGGAGAGAGATCGCTGTCGAAGCAGAAGGCGAGGCGTTCGTGGCCGGTGAGCTTGTCGAGGGTTGCGCGAGTGCCGAAGGCGATGATGTGCGTGGCGTGGGCCTCGTCGGCGTGATCAATGTATTTGGAGCCAGGGATCAACTGGGTGAGCGCTTTGACGGTGCGGTGAATGATCGAACCTTCAGGTTCGAGACTGAGAAAGACGTCGCCTGCGCGATGCCATTCGGCTTCGCTGAGGCGCAGAGCATTGGCAAAGGCGACTTTGTCCTCACCGGCATCGTCCCAAATGGAGCGAGACACCAGCGCAGTGCTACTCATAGCGAGAATGGAATGACGCACGGCCTCGGCGGTGCCTGCGCGTGCGGCATACGGCTCGCCGAAATGCACTTCGACGGGATAGCGCAGATGCTTGGGCCGTTTGGTGAAAAACTTGCCGCCCTGAAACGAAAAGATGCTGCCGTAGAGGCCGGCAAGGCATACGGGCACGACCTGGGCATTCCCCTGGCGTGCCATGAGTTCGAAGCCTTTGCGCAAGTCATTGACCATGCCGTGGCGAGTGATCTGGCCTTCGGGGAAGAGGCAGACGACCTCGCCCTCTTTGAGCGCGGCGGCGACGGATCGGACGGCGTCTTTGGCACGCGTGGGTGAGATCGGCACGGTGCCGATGAGGCGCAGGAAGCCATTCAACCACCACAAGCGATACAACATGTCCCAGATGACGAAGCGCACCGGTCTGCGACAAGAGGCGGCAACCACGAGAGCGTCAACGTAGCTGACATGATTCGGCAACAACAGCACGCCGCCAGTGGCAGGCACACGATCTGGATGAAAGGGCTTCACCTTGTAGATGAGTCGCACGGCGGCGAGCAGGAGCAACTTCACCAAATCCTGCGGCAGCAGGCGCATGATGTAGAAGGCGGCGAAAAACGTGGGAATAGCGAGCAGGAGAAACTGCGTGGAGGAATGCAACTCCAGCCATTTCATCAAGCCGACGATGGCCACGGCGACGAGCGTGCCGAGGCAGTCCATTAAATTCATGCCCGCATGAATGCGGGCTTGCTCGTGCTTCTCCGCTTTGTCCTGCGAGAAGGCATACAACGGCACCATGAAACAGCCGCCAGCCGCACCGGTGAAGATGATGCCGGCATACATCCAAATGCTGCCGAGTGTGGCGAGGCCTGACCACAGCAGGCCGACAACGAGGCCGAAGCCACCGAGGGGAATGAGGCCCATCTCGATGCGATTCTTGCTGACGTGCGAGGCGAAGAAGCTGCCACTGATGACGCCAATACCGAGAATCCCTGCGACCTTGGCGAGTTCCATTGGTCCGTCACCATGACCGGTGTCGGGATGCAACTCCTTGGTGAGCGTGACGAGGATGAAGCTGATGGCGTTCGAGATAAACCAGAAGTAAGTGACACCTAGGGCCGCGAGTCGAATGGAACGACGACGAAAGACAATTTTGACGCTCTCGAAATGCTCCAGCGCCATGGATTTGCGCCAGTGCACTTCGGGATGCGACGGCGTCTTCTGAATGCAGAGAGCCGCGATGAGTTCGCCGAAACCGAAGATGCCGATGATGATCAAAGGCCAGAGCGCGGACATCCATGCATCCCCCGTTTTTTCATACTCGGTGCCATACCAGATACCACCGGCCCACATGCCACCGAGAATGCCTGCCAGCATTGTAACCTGTAGCCAACCAGAGACCTGACCGAGCCGACGAGAACCAGCGAGTTCCTTCATGATGCCCATTTTTGCTGGGCTTAGAATGGCTGCCTGTATGGCGAGCACAAAAAAGCCGACGAGGCATATTTCAAGCGAACCCGGCACACGCTTCATCCACAGGGCGAGTGCGAGCCAGGCGAAGCAGATGATCTGCATCACCTGCATCCAGATGATGACATTGCGTTTCGAGAAACGATCCGACCAGTAGCCAGCAAGCGGGGCAAAGATCATGTAGGGCAGCGAAAAGATCGCGCCGAGCCAGAGCTCCATGTGACGGCCGACCCAGGAGTCTTTAGCGATGATGATCGACAGTGCGATCAGCAGCATTTTGACAAAGTTGTCGCTGAACGAATTGAGCGCCTGCACCAAGAGCACCAGCACGATGGAAATCCAGTTCCGGCGTGGCAGTGCCGTTGCGTCGTCGAGTGCGGCGGAGTCGGACATGGTGTCGTTCAATCAAGGAAACGCTGCGCCAGCAGAATGTCTGCTGGAAAGGTGATCTTTGGGTTGGGATCGGTGTTTTCGACGACAAAGATAGATTCGCCAAGGTGCTGCACGGCGGAGACTTCATCGGTGACGAGCAGGCCGTCGCGCATCACAGCGTCATAGGCACGCACGAGCAGTTCGCGATTGAAGACCTGGGGCGTTTCCATGATCCAAGCATTGGCACGGTCGATGGAGTCGGTGATGCGGCCGTCGCTGTCACAGCGCTTGAGCGTTTCAGTCATGGGTCGTGCACAGGCAACGGCGGATTGCGTGCGGGCGGCCTCGATGCAGCGATTGATTTGTTTCACGGAAATCAAGGGTCGTGCACCATCATGCACGGCGACGATGTCGCAGGCCGGATTCACGACTTTAAGACCGGCAAGCACGGAGAGATGACGCTCAGCACCACCCGTGATGATTTTAACGATCTTGTCGAAGCCACTGGAGCGCCAGACGTCAACCTCCATGCGCAGCGCAGCGCTGGTGACGACGATGATCTCATCAACATCTGCGCACTTTTGAAACACACCCAGAGTTCGTCGCAGCACAGGCTCGCCGCAAAGTTTAGCCAGGAGCTTGTTGAAGCCCATGCGTTTGCTACTGCCAGCGGCGACGATGATGGCGGAGGTCATGAAGGCCGATGAATCAGTTACGCGAGGCGTTTCGCTACTTCCGTGGAAATGCTCTTGCTATCAGCACGGCCGGCGACGCGTTCTTGCAGCGCTTTCATGACATTGCCCATCTCTTTCTTCGAAGTGGCACCCAATTCGGTGATGACGGTCTCAACGAGCTTTGCCAGTTCTTCCGTGCTCATGGCAGCAGGGAGGTATTTTTCTAAAACGGCGATTTCGGCCTTGGCGGCTGCCACGGCTTCAGGGCGTCCGGCTTTCTCCGCACCTTCCACGGAATCCTGCAACTTCTTGATCTCCTTGCGCACGACGGCGAGGGCATCGGTATCACCGAGTTCACCTTCCGCGCCGAGTTTTTCGATAGCTGCGTATTTGAGCGCAGATTTGAGATTGCGGATAACGTTGAGAGCCACGGTGTCCTTGGCGCGCATGGCGTTTTTGAGGTCTTCGGAAATGCTGGCGATGAAGCTCATGGGATCGTGATTTTGGGTTGGTTGAATGAGTCCGCGATCATGGCGTGGCGAGGGGCTTTGTCCAGACGATAGGCAAGGCATGCTGGGATAGCCTTTGCGCTGCTTCGCAGCCCGTGCATGATCTTTCACTGTGCAATTTCGACATCCCAAAAACGACCTCTACATCCCTGACGAAACCGACCCTTGGAGTGCGTTGCGCCGCGTAACACACTTGGGCATTGTTTCCCATCAAGACGACCTCGAAATCGCCGCGTATCACGGCATCACCGAGTGTTTCCATGACAAAGAACAGTGGTTTGGCGGCGTGGTGGTGACGGATGGCTCCGGCAGTCCGCGCAAAGGACCGTATGCCACCTACACGGACGAGGAAATGCAGAAGGTGCGCCTCATTGAACAGCGGAAAGCCGCCTATGTGGGTGAATACAGCATCATGGTGCAGCTAGGCTATCCCAGTGATGAAGTGAAGAAGCCGAGCCATGCTCCCATGGTGGAAGATTTGAAGTTCATTCTCGAACACGCGCAGCCGAAGATTTTGTATCTTCACAATCCCTGCGACCGGCATGACACACACATCGCCACGTTTCTGCGATGCCTGGAGGCTATACGATTGTTACCGCCGGAGATGCGGCCTGAAAAAGTCTATGGTTGTGAAGTCTGGCGCAAGCTGGACTGGCTGCTCACCGAGGACAAGGTGATGCTGTGGGTGGACAAGCACCCGCACATGCTGCGTCCGCTCTTGGGCGTCTTTGATTCGCAGATCAGCGGCGGCAAGCGATACGACCTCGCCGAAGAAGGACTGCGTCACGCCAATGCGACTTACTTTGACTCCCATACGACCGACAAGACCAGCCTGCTCACCTTCGCGATGGATCTAACACCGCTGACCAAGGACGACAGCCTTTGCCCAGTTGAATACGCTGTGAATTATGTGAAACGCCTCGAAACCGATGTGCGTGATCGCGTGAAGAAATTCATGTGATCAACAAAAATGCCAGCCGGAGTGACCGGCTGGCATTTGAGAGTTTGAATCGAGCGTCTGCAGGAAATTATTCCGCGATCTTGGCGCTCTTGATGATGATCGGCTCCACCGGCACATCACCGTGCGGGCCTTTACGACCGGTGGCGACAGTGGCCATGGCTTCGACCACATCCATGCCTTTGCTCACCTTGCCGAACACACAGTAGCCCCAGCCGTCTTGTCCTGGATAATCAAGGAAGCTGTTGTCCTTGAGGTTGATGAAGAACTGCGAGCTAGCGCTGTGGGGAACTGAGGTGCGAGCCATGGCGAGGGTGCCTTTGACGTTTTTGAGGCCATTTTTGGCTTCGTTCTCGATATTGGCGTCGGTGGCCTTCTGCTGCATGTCGGGGGTGAAGCCACCGCCTTGGATCATAAAGTCAGGAATAATGCGGTGGAAAATGAGACCATCGTAGTGGCCTTTCTTCACATAGCTGACGAAATTGGCGACGGAGATCGGGGCCTTGGCGGCGTCGAGTTCGAGTTCGATGGTGCCTTTGGAGGTTTCCATCACGATTTTCACAGGTTTGGCATCACTCACGGTTTGTGCAGGGGTTGTGCCGGTCAGGACAGCAAACGTAAGAACGAGGGTGGCCAGAGTCGGTGCGATTAATTTCATAGGTGGTTGGGTTGGGGGCCGCGAATGAGCCACGAAGCCTTTGATTTGCAATGATCAAATGAGCCCCCGGCGTGTCAGCCGGGACCGAGTTGTCTGAAAACAACTCGGCCCGGAAGGACCCAACCAAAATCCTTCCGGGCCTTTAGGTGACCAGAGAGACCCCAACCATGAAGCGACTCTCCAGCTCGTTGTGTTTTTCCCCCAAGCGAACCCAGGGAAAGTTTGTGAAGCTTGCGCCCCAACTGAGTTCTTGATAGAGCAGCCGTCGGGCCAAGTTTGGCAACGAAATTCAGTTTTTTTCAAGAACCGCAAAAAAACGCTCATCTGCGCATTTGAGGCCGCTGAAAAATCACTTCGGCATCACGCGAACGATGAAGGCTTTCTTCTCACCGAAATATTTGGCAGCGACGCGTTGGATCTCTCTGGCAGAGATGTCAGCCATGATGCCGGGAAGTTTTTGGAAGTGGTCCCAGCCGAGTCCGTTGACTTCGTTCCAAGCGCAGATGTCGGCCATGCCGGTGTTGCCCTGCTGAGCGCGGAGCCAGGAGGAACGCCAAGTTACCCGGGCACGGTCGATTTCATCAACGGTGAGGCCGTTGGTGGCGAGATCGTTGATCTGAGCCATGAGTTCTTTCTCAGCGAGCTTCATCTTCTTGGGATCAGTGCCGACGTAGAAGTAGAAGGCACCAGCGCCCATGGCGGCGAAGTTTTGCGCACCGACGTAATAGGCGAGACCGAGTTCTTCACGGATGCGGTTGAACAAACGGCTGCCCATGTCACTGCAGGCTTCATCGATGAGGTTGAGGGCATGCACGTCACGATCTTCGAGACCGACGGTGCGAAAACCAACGACGATGACGGCTTGTTCTTTGTCGAGATGCTCGGTCCACGCAGCAGGTTTGGCGCTGGCGTGGTATTCGCGTCCCAAGGCTATCTGCCGTGGACCGCGGGGCATTTTGGCGAAGGCTTTTTCGACCTGCTTTTTAATCTCGGCCGCTTTCACGTCGCCGAACAGAGAGATGACACCGTTGCCGGTGGTAAAGCTGGCGCGGAGCATGTCGCGACAATCGCTAAGCTTCAATGCGGCCACTGTTTGCTCATTACCGAGTGCGGTGCGGTGGAAAGGCTGACCGGCGAAGATTTCGCGGCGTGCTTTGCGCATGGCGACGGTAAGCGGGTCTTCCTGTTCCTCGATGATGTTGGCGATTTGGCGCTTCTTGACCTCAGCGAGCTGCGGTTGTGGCAAGGCGGGATTGAGGATGAGATCGGCGAGAAGATCGAGCGCGGTCGTTTCATCGCCGCGCATAACATCGGCACCGAGGATGTAGCGGTGCGCGTCAGCGGTGCATTGCAGACTGCCACCGCGATTTTCGAGTTCTGCTGCGATCTGTGCAGCGGCACGCTTCTTGGTGCCTTTGAGCAGCATTTGTGAGGAAATCATCGTCACACCAGCGGAAGCATCGGTTTCAGCGAGAACACCAGCGAGGAAATTCGTGCGCACGCTGACGAGCGGGAGGCGCGGATTTTCACCTACGAGCAGAATGAGGCCGTTGGTGAGCTTGAAGCGCTGAATCGCCGGACGCGCGGAGTCGGTGGTTGCACTCGCTTTGCCCGCGGTTTCGACCTCGGGGCCGACGAGAACTGTGCTGAAGGAGCATTGTGGCAGATAACGCCGCGCAACATCACGAATCACATCCGGCGTGAGTGCTGAGATGGCGGCGAGGAATTGACGCTGATAATCGAGCGATCCGGCCAAGAGCCAGCCATTGCCGAGGGTGCCCGCCTGGCCTTTCACGGTGCTCAAGGAACGCACCTGACCACTGAGCGTAGCGAACACGGCTTTTTCGAGCTCGGCATGACCGGGACCGCTCTTTTGCATCTGCGCAATGACTTCGTGCATGCCCTGCTGCAATTTGTCGGCATCGGCAGGATTGCATTCGGCCTCGATGGTGAACAAACCGCATTCAGGAGCGCACCATGCTCCTGCCCAGACATAATGTGCGAGGCTTCGTTTCTCCCGCAGTTCCTGATAAAGACGCGAACTGCGGCCCGAACCGAGCAGAAAGGCCAGCACGTCGAGCGCGGGTTTGTCGGCGTGGTTTTCACCTGGAATCTGCCACCCAAGTGCGATGCGCGTGAGCTCAGTGGTGAAATTTTTGGCGGCGAAACGCCCGCCTTGCTGACGCGGCTCATCGGGAAGCAGCACGGGATCAAAGGCGCGACGCTGCCATTCGCCAAAGTTGCTGCGCACGGTTTCAACGATGGCGGCGGTCTCGACATCACCGGTGATGACGATGAAGCAGTTGTTGGGCACGTAATGGCGCTGCACGAAACCATGTACATCGGCGCGAGTGATTTGATCGAAGACGGCACGATGCCCAATGATGGGATGACGCAGTGGATGCTGACGAAAGGCCGTGGCTTGCAGCAGATGCTGGATCGTATCGCCTGGGTCATCATGCCCCATGGCCATCTCACGCCGAATGACATCTTTTTCGCGGGTGAGTTCATCCGCGTCGAACTTCGAGTGGCGGATCATATCGGCAAGGATGTCGAGATAGCCTTCCGTGTGCTCCGCAAGACCATCGATCCAATAGACGGTGCGGTTGAAGGACGTGTAGGCGTTCACGTAGCCACCGAGCGCCTGGATGTGCTGTGAGATTTGCGCGGCTTCACGTTTCTCTGTGCCTTTGAAGAGCATGTGCTCGACGCAATGGGCGATGCCTGCACCGCCGTGCTGTTGTTCATGCAAACTGCCCGCTTTGATCCATACCTGCACGCTGACGAGCGGATGCGCGTGATCTTCACGCACGATGACTTCGAGTCCATTATCCAACGTGGTCACACTGGCATCCAGCGGTGGCACGGTTATGGCGGTGGAGGAGGAACTAGCGCGGCGCAGGACTTTTTTCATGAGGATTGGGCCTCACGACCGAGTCGGGCGGAGGAAGGGAGAAAGGGTTCGGAGAAGGCAGTGGTGAAATCATACCCCCCAGCAAAATCTTCGAGGCTATCGCCATCGTTTTTGCCGAAGTAGCTCACCGAGATGAGGTTGTACACAATGTTGCCAACGTCCTCACCGCGTTGCAGGCCCCATTGATCGAGGAGGAGTGAGGCCATGGGGCCGTATTCGGCCAACACGTGGTCGCGGAAGCCGGCGAGTAATTCCTGCCCACTGACGTGCTGGTCATCGGCATTTTCATCGCGAAATTTCTTCGCAGCCACATGCAGCGCATCACGCACCAACTCATAGGCGGCTGGATGGTAGCGTGGGTCTTGATGAATCGAGCGCCGGACGGCCTCGCCAAAGCTGATGGATGTCATGGGCAGGCGGCAGCTTTAAACGGCGACAGCACAGGCTTCAAGCAGCACGGCCTCAAAACGCTCAGCCATGCGCGTGGCGCTGAATTCCTGATGAACCTTTGCAATTGCGGCTTTCGACAGTTTTTCACGCAACTCGTCGTCGTTGAGCAGCGATTCCAAGGCATCAGCAAGGGCTTTGGCATCATCCGGCTTGCATAAGACGCCACCACCGGTGGCGGCGATGAGTTCAGGAAAGGCACCGTGATCAGGCTGCACCACGGGAACACCGCTGGCAGCTGCTTCGATGACGTAGAGGCCAAAGGCCTCGCCATAGGTCGCGGGAACGCTGAAGACGGTGAGATCGTGGAAGAAGTGGACTTTGTCTTTGAAGCTGAGATTCGGGTGCCAATCGACACGATTTGTGAGTCCGGCGGCCTTGAGCTTTGCCATGAGTCCAGCGACGTATTTTTCATCAATGGGCGTCTTCGCGCCGCCAATGCGCAGTTTCACGCGCGGCACAGTGCCGCGTTTCGCGAGGTCGATGAAGGCATCGACGAGAGTGGTGAGACCCTTGCCATGAATCATGCGGGCAAAAAAACCAATGACCGGCCAGTTGGGATCAGGCGAGGCGGTGGTGAATGAAGTGGCATCAATGCCGTTGGGAATGACTTTGATCTGGCTGGGTTCGATATCGAGCCGCTGACGCATGAGATCAGCGTAATACTGGCTCGGCGCGATGAAACGGCGGATGCTGCGAGCGTTGCGTTGCATTGCTCCCCAAGATTGGGCGCGGTAGGGGTCTGGCAGAGTGTCGAGGAAACTGTCTTCACCTTGGAGCGAACAGACGACGGGGATGCCAAGTTCTTTGGCAATCGTTGGTGCCAGCCCCGTGAGCAGACTGTTGGAGAAGGAGACAACGTCGAACTTCCCTTGGGTGCGGATCCATTCGAGGAGCTTGTGCCACTCGCCCCACTGGCGGCCTTCGGTGCCGAGCAGCGCACCCAGGGTCATTTCTCCCAGCACCTTGGCGCTGGTCATGCCCATGCGCTTGGAGGCTTTGCGAAGAAAGTCGGGTTTATTGATCCAGTTGTGGATAAAGCGCGGCAGCTTATGAAACCAAGTGAACTTCTGCTGCAAAAACAACGAAATGCCGCCGATCTGCACCGGCAACTCCTGCGTGCCGAATTCGCGATCAGTGACGAGCGGCAGATACAGCGGTGCCATGAGTGCGTCATGGCCGCGCATGCGGAGCGCCTTGATAAGCGCATGATCGCGGAGGCAACTTCCACAGTGGAAATTGCCGGTGCCTGGGGTCAGGTGGAGGATGCGCATGGCGAAATGACGAATGCTGGAATGACGAGGTCAAGCAGGTCATTCCTGCAAGCATTACGTCTCCGTAAGACCCCGGGCCATGACGACTTTGCCGGTGCGGACGGTTTCGACGATATCGAATTTGGTGAGAAGACGAACAGCGGCGTCGAGCTTGTCGGTGTTACCACTGATAAGTGCGATGAGGCTGTCTTCCTGAAGATCGACGGTCTTGCCGTTGTAGTGCTCGATGATTTGGAGGATTTCGGTCCGTTCTTCGGCACTGGCAGCGACTTTGATGAGCACCATTTCTTTGGCGACGGCGTCGCGGTCGGTGTGCTCGATGCAATGGATGACGTCGATGAGCTTGTTCACTTGCATGATGATCTGATGCAAGCCTTCGGGATGACCACTGATGCCGATGGTCATGCGGCTGAAGCGCGGATCACGCGTCTGTGAAACGACGAGGGACTCGATATTGAAGCCACGGCGGCTGAAGACGGCGCAGATACGGCCAAGGACGCCGGGCTGGTTGTTCACCATGACGCTGAGCGTGTGGATGTTGATGATGTCAGCCAGTGGTGCGGGCTTTTTGTCGGTGGTGGCGGGGATGCGGTCGGACATGGCGATTTATGATTTACGATTGATGATTTATGATTTGGAGAAAAGGTCGTTAGCGGTGGTGAGACGATTCTGAGCGATCTGGATGTAGTTGGAGTCTTTTTCGATGCCGATCCACTTGCGCTGGAGTTTCTGCGCTGCTGCTGCGGTGGTGCCGGAGCCGAGGAAGGGGTCGATGACGAGATCGCCTTCATCGGTGGAGCAGGCGACGAGCTTTTCGATGAGGTCGATGGGCTTCTGCGATGGATGACCGCATTTTTCCTTCGAGAGGCCTTTCAAGCTGGGCACGCGGAGGATGTTGGTGGCGAACTTACCGGCTTCGAGATGGGCTTTGCGGGCGTCCATGTCTTTGTAGCGCTTGTCCTTGAGGTAGGTCTCGATGGTTTTGGCATCGTAAGGGATGCGCACGGCGTCTTTGTTGAACTTCACGCTGTCGCCTTTGCGCAGGACGAGCACCATCTCGTATTGCGGCGTGAAGCTGTCGCGCCGCTCGTCATAGCCCACCGCACGATCCCAGATGATGAGATCGTGAAACTGGTGCTGCTGACTGAGTCGTGACATGAGGTGGAGGAAAGTGTGCTCGCGTTTGCCTAACTGGCCAAAGATGAAAGCGAGGCCGTCATCCCGCAAAATGCGCATGGACTCGGCGACCCACCCATCACACCAGGTGAGGTAGTCGGCGGCTGTTTTCCATTGCGTGTCCCAGACTTCATTTTCGAGAACATTAAAGTAAGGCGGATCGGCGATGATGGCTTGGGCGACGGAGTCGGGGAGCTTTTGGAGTTCCGTGAGGGCGTCGCCGTGGATGATCTGGTTGGTTTTCATCGGCATCATCGGGCAGCATGAGCCCAGGCTAGAAAGCCTAGGCTACGGCGGCTAGGTCGAACCGGTGGGTTTCTCCATTTTGTGCTTCGGTGCTTCGGTGAGCATGTCTTCGAGCGCGGCACCGGCCGGGATCATCGGGAAGACGTTTTCGAGCTTGATGCACTCGGCTTCGATGATGCAAGGGCCGTCGTTGTAATCGAGAGCCTGCTGAAGGACGCGCTCGACATCGGCTGGACGACGGATGTGCCAGCCTTTGATGCCATAGGCCTCGCCGAGCTTCACAAAGTCGGGATTGCCGATGAGATCGACACCGCTCTCGCGGTTCTCGAAGAACAGCTCCTGCCACTGGCGCACCATGCCGAGGTAGCTGTTGTTGAGGATGAGGATCTTAATCGGCAGCTTGTGGATGGCAGCGGTGGCGAGTTCAAACAGGGTCATCTGGAAACCGCCGTCGCCGGAGATGGAGACGACCAACTTGTCTGGATAGGCAAGCTGGGCACCAATGGCCGCAGGGAAGCCGAAGCCCATGGTGCCGGCACCGCCGGAGCTGAGCCAGTGGTAGCTGCTGTCGTTCTTATAGAACTGCGCCGCCCACATCTGGTGCTGGCCCACGTCGGTGGAGATGATGGCCTTGCCCTTGCTGAGAATGTACAGTTCATCAATGACCTGCTGCATACGCAGACCGCCTTGCTTCTTATAAGAGAGCGGGAACTTCTTTTTGTAGCCGTCGAGATGGGTGAGCCAGTCTTCGGTGGGGAGTTTTTCGACCAGCGGAAGTAACTCACTGAGCGCAGCTTTCGCATCGCCTTTGATGGTGACGTCCACGGTGATCATCTTATTGAACTCAGCCGCGTCGATGTCGATGTGGATGAGCTTGGCGTTGCGGCCGAACATGTGCGGCTTGCCGATGATGCGGTCATCAAAGCGGGAGCCGACGTTGAAGATGAGGTCGGCCTCGCAGATGGCTTTGTTGGCATACGCGGTGCCGTGCATGCCTAGCATGCCGAGGGAAAGCGGATGCGTTTCTGGGAAGATGCCTTTGCCCAGCAGGGTCGTGGTGACCGGGCACCCGAGGGTTTCAGCCAGCATGAGCAGTTCCTTGTCGGCGCGGGCGATCATCGCACCCTGACCAGCGAGGATCACGGGACGCTTGGCCAGGGAGAGCAGACGCGCGGCTTCTTTAATACCAGCCTGATCAATCTTGAAGTTTTCTTCGGGATGGTAGCCAGGCAGATCCATCGGCTCGTCAAAGGTGCCGGTGAAGGCACCTTGGCTGATGTCCTTCGGGATGTCGATGAGCACCGGACCTGGGCGACCCGTGGTGGCGATGTGGTAGGCCTCTCGAGCGATACGGGGCAGCGCGTTCGAGCTCTTCACCAGGAAGTTATGCTTCACGACCGGGGCCGTGATGTTAAAGATGTCCGCCTCTTGGAATGCGTCCTTGCCGAGCATCCAGGTGACCTGCTGACCGCAGAGGACGATCATCGGCACGCTGTCCATCTGCGCGGTCATGAGGCCGGTGACGGTATTGCCAGCGCCGGGGCCGGAGGTAACGAGCACGACGGCCGGCTTGCCGGTGGCACGAGCGTAGCCGTCAGCCATGTGAACAGCCCCCTGCTCGTGGCGGACGAGGATGAACTTCATGTCCGTCTTGACCGTCTCCAGAGCATCGAAGATCGGGATCGCTGCGCCGCCGGAGTAGCCGAAGATGTATTCGATGCCGAGATCGGCGAGGGTTTTGATGAGGGCCTGTGCGCCGTCCATTTTTTGCTGACTCATGATGATTTGGGTGAAAATTGTGGTTTGGATGGAAAGAGTGTGGTCAAATCGGGAAATAACAATCTAAAAATGGACCTTTTAAGCCAATAATAGGTCAAGAGGCCTATTCAGATTGCAGAAAATAGGCTTTTTCATCACAAGACACCCATATTCGCGCAAGCAGTGCCTCAAAACATCTTTTCAATTCCACCACCACCAAGCCACTCCGCCGGCGGCCGTGATTAGCAGCAGCATTAGGCAGATGAGGCCGTAGGTGACCCAGGATCTGCGGGCTTCGCGGTCAAAGCGGGACTCGCCGAGGAGGGAGTTCTCCGTCATGGATTTGTCGGCGGACCAGATGGTCACAAAGAACTCTGCGATGGCGGCCAACAAGTCGAGCATGACTGTCTATTTTTGGTTCATCCGGGAAGTTAGTGCGGAGAGGGGGGGGCAATAGGTCTGGATGAGCCAGAGTTTGCTATATCATGCGTTCGGCGTGCGCGAGGGTTATGAGTATCGCAGTACGAAGTATGTCGAAGGACGAATTGAGTTCCATCTGGTCGTCAAAGACC